>Ga0187893_10001359_pt1 | contig 59377 bp, 70 predicted proteins | sample MA1701074metaG_FD_139574 | JGI IMG/M metagenome (GOLD analysis project Ga0187893, IMG submission 139574) | White microbial mat communities from a basaltic lava cave in the Kipuka Kanohina Cave System on the Island of Hawaii, USA - MA170107-4 metaG ...
GCGACGCGGAGATCGTCGAGCGCTGCCTCTACGCGCTCGCGAACGAGGGCGCGAAGATCCTCGAGGAAGGCATCGCGCTGCGGGCGAGCGACATCGACATGGTGTACCTCACCGGCTACGGCTTCCCGCTCTATCGCGGCGGGCCCATGTTCTACGCCGACACCGTGGGCCTCGCGAACGTCGCGGCCGCGATGGAGCGGTACGCGAAGGGGCGGAACGGGCAGTTCTGGCAGCCCGCCGCCCTCCTCGCCCGCCTCGCGGCGGAAGGCAAGTCATTCAACTGAACCTCCGGAGCGAACCATGACCGAAGCAGTGATCGTATCGACCGCCCGCACGCCGCTCTGCAAGTCCTGGCGCGGCGCCTTCAACATGACCCACGGCGCGACGATGGGCGGGCACGCGGTGAAGCACGCGATCGAGCGCGCCAGGCTCGACCCGGCCGAGATCGAGGACGTGATCATCGGCTGCGCCAACCCCGAGGGCGCGACCGGCTGGAACATCGCGCGCCAGATCGCGATCCGCGCCGGCTGCCCGGCGACCACCTCCGCCATCACCGTCAACCGCTTCTGTTCCTCCGGGCTGCAGACGATCGCGCTCGCCGCCCAGCGGATCCTGACCGGCGAGGGGGAAATTTACGCAGCAGGAGGAGTCGAGTCGATCTCCTGCGTCCAGAACGAGATGAACAAGCACATGTTCACCGAGGACTGGCTGACGAAGAACAAGCCCGAGGTCTACTGGCCGATGCTGCAGACCGCGGAGTACGTGGCGAAGAAATACCGCATCCCGCGCGAGGCGCAGGACCGGTACGGGGTGCAGAGCCAGCTCCGCGCCGCGGCGGCGCGCGAAGCGGGCAGGTTCAAGGAGGAGATCGTCCCGATCACGGTGACGATGAAGGTGATCGACAAGAACACGAACGTGGAGACGGTGAAGGAGACGACCGCGTCGCAGGACGAGGGGATCCGCGCCGACACGACCTACGAAGGCGTGTCCTCGATCAAGCCGGCAATCGAGGGCGGCGTGATCGCCGCCGGCAACGCGAGCCAGTTCTCCGACGGGGCCTCGGCCTGCGTCGTCATGAGCGACAAGGTCGCGGCGAAGAAGGGGCTGAAGCCGCTCGGCGTCTTCCGCGGGTTCGCGGTCGCCGGCTGCGAGCCGAACGAGATGGGGATCGGGCCGGTGTTCGCCGTGCCCAAGCTCCTCAAACAGACCGGCAAGAAGGTGGACGACATCGACCTCTGGGAGCTGAACGAGGCGTTCGCGGTGCAGGTGATCTACAGCCGCGACAAGCTCGGCATCCCCGACGACCGCCTGAACGTGGACGGCGGCTCGATCGCGGTCGGCCACCCGTACGGCATGACCGGCGCACGCCTCACCGGGCACGCGCTGATCGAGGGCAAGCGCCGCGGCGCGAAGCACGTCGTGATCACGATGTGCATCGGCGGCGGGATGGGGGCGGCGGGGCTGTTCGAGGTGGTCTAGCGCCCGGCGGCGGCGCTGTTCCGCTTCCTCTGTATTGGTCGACGAGCACCGGGAATAGGGAACGGTTCCCGTGAAGATCGCCATCCTCGGCTGCGGCGCGATGGGCTCGGTGTACGCCGGCCTCCTCGCCTCGGCCGGCCACGAACTCTGGGCGGTGGACACCTGGCGTGACCACGTGGAGGCGATGCGCGCGAAGGGCCTCCGCGTGGAAGGCGCCTCCGGCGACCGTACCGTGAAGCTGAACGCCACCGCGACCGCGTCCGACGCCGGCGTGTGCGACCTCGTGATCATCGCCACGAAGGCGCGCGACGTCGAGGCGGCGGCGCGCAGCGCGCAAGCGCTCCTGGGGCCGAAGACGCTCGTGCTCTCGATCCAGAACGGCCTCGGCGGGCCGGACGTCACCGCCCGCGTGCTCGGGCGCGAGCGGGTCGCGGTCGGCGTCGTCGGCGGATTCGGGGCATCGATGCGCGGGCCCGGCCACGCGCATCACAACGGGATGGAACTCGTGCGGCTCGGCGAGCTCTCCGGCCCGGTCGGCCCGCGCCTCGAGGCGGTCGCCGAAGTCTGGCGCTCGGGCGGCTTCGAGGTGAAGTGCTTCGACGACATCGACCAGCTCGTGTGGGAAAAACTGATCTGCAACGTCTGCTACTCCGGCACCTGCGCAGTGACCGAGCGCACCGTCGGCGAGGTGATGGCGGACCCGGACGCGTTCGCGGTCGCCTCCGGCTGCGCGGCGGAGGCGTTCGCGGTCGCGCGCAAGCGCGGGATCCGGCTCGGCTTCGACGACGTGGTCGCCTATGTCCGCGACTTCGGCTCGAAGATCCCGAACGCGCGCCCCTCGATGCTGCTCGATCTCATGGCGAAGCGCCGCTCCGAGATCGACGCGATCAACGGCGCGATCCCGCCGGCGGCGCGAGGCGTCGGCCTCGCCGCGCCGTACAACGAGGTGATCGCCGGGCTCGTGCGGGCGAAGGAGCGGCGGCTCGGGTGCGCGTGATCAGCGCACGGCGTAGAAATCGATGATCACCCGGTCGGCGGTGCGCGCGGCCGAGCACACCGCGACCGTGCGGTTCAGCCAGTCGTAGCCCGCCGCACCGGTCTCGAACGCGGGCGTGGTGCGGAAATAGTAGAGCGACGGGTCCACGACCTCGCCCTTGGCGATCTGCGCGAGGACGTCGGCCGGGCCGTGGCGGTAGCCCCAGTTGCGGACATAGACGAGCGCGCCGTCGGCCGCCTCGATCGTGTAGCGTGCCTCGAGCACGGCGGTGCCGTCGTCGCGTACGATCTGCCAGTCCGCGCCGCCGGGCAGCACCCGTCCGGTAAGCTTCGGCCCCGCGACCTCGCCGCCGGTGATGTCCACGATGCGCCGCTCGCCGCCGGCGACGCGGCCGAGGCTGCGCGGCGCGGCGACCGCGATGCGGGCGTGGAACATCGGTTCGAGCCGTGGCGGTGCGGGCGCGGCGTCCATCGAAGGAGTCTCCGGTCATGAGCCTGAAGAAACTCTCCGATCTTACCGGCAAGGTCGCGCTCGTCACCGGCGGCTCGCGCGGCCTCGGGCTGCAGATCGCCGCCGGCCTCGGCGAGATGGGCGCGCGCCTCGCGCTCACCGCCCGGAAGGCCGACGAGCTGGAGGCGGCGCGCGCGAGCCTCGCCCGCGCGCAGGTCGAGGCGCTGCCGGTGGTCTGCGACCTGTCGAAGCCAGAGGCGATCGACCCGGCGGTCGAGGCGGTGCTGAAGCACTACGGGAAGATCGACATCCTGATCAACAACGCCGGCGCGACCTGGGGCGCGGCGGCGGAGGACCATCCGCTCGAGGCGTGGCAGAAGCTCGTCAACCTCAACCTCACCGGCACTTTCCTCGTCACCCAGTCGGTCGGCCGGCGCTCGATGATCCCGAACCGCTACGGCCGGATCGTCAACATCGCCTCGGTCGCCGGGCTGCAGGGGAGCCTGCCCGATCGCCTGCGCAGCATCGCCTACAACACCACCAAGGGCGGCGTGGTGAACTTCACCCGCGGGCTCGCCGGCGAGTGGGGCCAGTACGGCATCACCGTCAACGCGATCTGCCCCGGCTTCTTCCCGTCGAAGATGACCGAGGTGAAGCTGAAGGAAATCGCCCCGCGCGTGATCGCCGATTCGCCGCTCCGCCGGCTCGGCGGCGAGGAGGATCTCAAGGGGCTCGCGGCGCTCTTCGCGTCCGACGCCGCACAGCACATTACGGGCCAGGTCGTCGCGGTCGACGGCGGCTCGACGGTCGTGTGAGGCGACCCGCAGTCAGGACGCCCCCCCGGTGCCGCCGCGGCGGCGTCGCGGCAGCGCTCGCCCCGGCCGGCGCTCACAGACCGTCGGCGAGGCTGCGGACGCGATCGAAGACGAGGGTCGGAAACCGCGGCGCGAGGTAGTCGGCGACCGCGGCGATGACGAGCTTGGCCTGCGCCGCCGCCTGCAGGTAGTCCTCGCGGTCCAAATCCACGTAACCCTTGTAGTCGGCCGTCAGGCGCGCATGCAGCAGGTTGCCGAGGTACTTCCCGGCGCGCGCGTCGAGCGCCCCCGGTTCGACGAAGTGCAAGCCGAACTGGCTCTGCACGCCGTCGCGACTCGACGCCTCGAGGCCGTGCGCGGCGAGAAGCGCCGACACCGCATGGTGGGCGGCGTAGTAGAGACTCGCGATCCCGCTCCGGTGAAGCCCGGCGCTCGCGACGAGCGCCGCCGCGGCGAGATTCTCCTCGGCGAGCCGCAGTTCCGGCTGCGCCAGCGTCAGCTTCTCGTCCACAGCTCGATCGACTCCCGCGCGAGCGCGCGCGCGAGGCGGCCCGGCGGCTCCCCGGCGAATATCGGCACGACCTGCAGGAGCGGCGCGGCGGGCTCGTCGTCGCGGTCGAACGCGGTCTCGGCGAGCCATCCTTCGAGGTCGCGATGCCGCGGCGCGGCGACGTCGACCGCGAGATCGAGGTCCGAGTCCGGGCGCGAACGACCGCGCGCTCGACTGCCGAACAGCCGGATCCGCAGCACGCGCGGTTCGGCCGCCAGCCGCTCGATCGCGCGCGCGATCCGCACGCGCTCCAGCGGCGTGAGGTGCAAAGGGAAGCTCGTCTGCGGCCCTGACATGGCGGCAGTATAGCGTCCCACGCTATCCTACCGCGGCGCTGGCGACCGCAACAGGCGCATACGGTGGTCGAATTCCGCATCGCGCCGGCGGGGGATTGATGGCCCCGGCGCGTCATGCCATGATTCCCGCCATGAACCAGCCCCTCACCCGCCTCCGCGTCCCGTTCGTCGAGCACCTCGGGATCAAGGTCACCGCGCAGTCGAAGGCGGGCGCGGCGATCATCCTCGACCGGCGGCCCGAGCTCCTGAACAGCTGGGGCGCGGCGCACGGCGGCGTGGTGATGACGATGCTCGACTACGTGATGACCGCCGCGGTGCGCGGGCACTACGGCATCGACGGCGGCGTGATCACCGTCGACATGAGCGTCGGGTTCATGAACGCCGGCACCTCCGACCACCTCCACGCCGAGGCGCGCGTGCTGCACGCCGGTCAGTCGACCGCGTTCTGCGAGTCCGAGGCGCGCGACGACGCCGGGAAGATCCTCGCCAAGGCGATCGGCACCTTCAAGCTGATCGGCGAGCGGAAGTAGCGACGCTTCAACGCTCCGGGAGCTGGAGCGTCACCACCAGCAGGTCGGCGCGGCTGCGGATCGCCTCCGGCAGCGGCGGGAACGGTCCCGACGCGCGCACCGACTCCCGCACGCCGCGGTCGAACGCCGCATCCCCGGAGCTGCGATCGAGATCGAGCTCCCGCAACGACCCGTCCGGCGCGAGCGTGAGCGTGACGAGCGCCGCGCGCCCGGAATCGCGCCGCGCCGCGATCGGCGCGGCGGCTTTCGCGACCTGCGCCTTCAGCGCGGTCACGTAGTCGTCGCCGTCCCGGCCGCTCACGAAGAGCTTGCGCGGCCGCCGCTCGTAGCGCGCGAGCCGCTCGGCGAGCCGCGCCTCGAGGAAGCGCGGGTCGCGCACCGCGACCTGCACGGTCGAGCCCGCGTGCTTCTCGTAGCCGACCCGGAACGGCAGCGGCTGCACCTCGCCCCGCCGGTAGGCCGCGGCGAGCGCCGCCTGCGAGCCGGGCGCGAACAGGCGGTTCGGGCGACTGAAGTCGCCGTAGAGCTGCACGCTGAAGGCGCCCGCGAGGAGCGCATAGTCGATCCCGGTCTCGTCCTGCCACACGCTCGGCGAGTGTGCGAGGATCGCCTCGCGCAGAATCGCGAAGCGCGGCCGCTGCGGCAGGTGCGAGGCCGCTTTGATCACCGTCGGATTCGCCGCCATGCGCTCGACCCACGCCCGCGCCGCGCGATCGGCGGCGAGGTTCGCGTCGGCGAGATCGAGCCGCACGTAGTCGAGACGCACGGCGCGACCGTCGCGCGCGAGCGCGAACCGCACCGAGTCCCAGGTCGCGGGCTTCGCGCGGTCGCCCGGATGCAGCGCGAGGTCCGCGCCGCCAGCGGCGAGCCGCACCGGCTCCACCGCGACGATCTCGTAGCCGAGGCGCGCGGCGAACGCCATGAGCAGCCCCGCGGGCCCGAGCCCGCCGCCGTCGCGATCGAGGTCCTTCGTGTTGAAGAACCCGCTCCGCGCGTAGCGCTCCCAGGCGCGGCGGAACGCGCCGAGCGATTCGGGCGCGAGGCGCCCGGGCGGCGCCCGCGCCGGCTGCGCGGCGACGAGGACGAAGCGGTCGGCCTCCGGGTGGAGTTGCGCGACGGTGGGCAGATCCGGGCCGGAGAAGGGATAGAACACCGTCGCCCCGGCCGCGGTGCCGAGCTCCGCGCGCGCCCACTCCCGCATCGGGCGACCGATGCGCCGCTCGTAGTCGTCCCACCGCTCGGAGACCGCGCGCGCATGCGCTTCGAAGCCGGGCGCGGGAACGAGGCCGGCGAGGACGCGCGCCGTCTCGTCCGGTGAAGCCGCGACGCCCTGCCCCACGCCGCACGCGATCGCGACCGCCAAGGTCGAGGTCGTTGCCCGGCGTAGCGGCTGCGCGGCCGCGTGCGTCGCCCGGTTCACGGCGTCGCGGGCGCGAGCCGCAGCTCCTTGCCGCCGACGTACAGCCGGTTCCACGTCGGCGTGATCACGATCTCGTTGAGACACGCGTGCGGCGGCATCTCGGCGACGAACCGGATGGTGCGGCCGAGATCCTCCTGCGTCAGCATGCGCTCGAGGTCGGCCTGCGCGGGCGGCACCGGCCGCGTCTTCAGGATCGGCGTCGCCACCTCGCCCGGGTAGATGACGGTGCCGCGAATGCCGTTCACGCCTTCCTCGAGGTTGAGGTGGTGCGTGATCGTCGCGAGCGCGTGCTTGCTCGCGCCGTAGGCGGCTCCCCCGAGGTAGCCGACCCAGCGGCCGAGCCACGACGAGATGTTGATGACCAGCCCGCCGCGTTGCGCGCGCATCGACGGGAGCACCGCCGTCGTGCAGTACAACGCACCGTTCAGGTTGATGCCGATGACCTTGTCCCAGTCCTCCGGCACGAGCTCCTTGTAGTAGCGCTTCGGGACGTTGAGGCCGGCGCTGTTGACGAGGATGTCGCAGCGGCCGTGGCGCTCGAGGAGCGCCTTCGCCGCGTGCGCGACCTGCTTCTTGTCGGCGACGTCGAGCGGGAGCGCGTGGACCTCGCCGCCCGCCGCCGCGACGAGCGCGCGCGTCGCCTCGAGCGCCTCGGCGCGCCGGCCCGAGATCACGAGCTTCGCGCCGGCCTTCGCCAGCTCGACCGCGCCCGCCTGCCCGATGCCGCTGCCGGCACCGGTGATCCACGCGACCCTGCCGCTCAGCGCCGCCATCGCCGCCTCCTACCGTTTCGCGTACTGCGCCGCCCCGAACATCACCTCGCGCTGCTCGGGCGTGAGCGGCGTGGTGCGGCGGCGGTCGGCGAGCACCTGCAGGCCGCGCTTCACCGCCGGCCGCTCGTTGACCTTGTCGAACCAGCGGCGCACGTTCGGATACTCGTCCATGTTCACGCCCTGGCGCTCGTACGAGCGCAGCCACGGCATGATCGCCATGTCGGCGATGGTGTATTCCCGTCCCGCGACGTAGGGGGCGTCCTTCAGGCGCCGGTCGAGCACGCCGTAGAGCCGGTTCGCCTCGTTGCGGTAGCGGTTCATCGCGTACTCGATCTTCTCCGGCGCGTAGCCGAGGAAGTGGTGCGCCTGGCCGAGCATCGGGCCGATGTGGCCCATCTGGAACATCACCCACTGCATCACCGTCCAGCGGTCGCGCACATCCTCGGGCAGGAACCTGCCGGTCTTGGAGGCGAGATAGAAGAGGATCGCGCCCGACTCGAACATCGACATCGGCTTCCCGCCGGGCCCGTCCCGGTCGACGATCGCGGGCATCTTGTTGTTCGGGCTGATCTTCAGGAAGTCGGGCTTGAACTGGTCGCCCGCCTGGATGTCGATCGGGTGGACGGTGTAGGGGAGGCCGGTCTCCTCGAGCATGATGTGGATCTTGTGGCCGTTCGGCGTCGGCCAGGTGTAGAGATCGATCAAGGCGTGGCGCTCCTGGTTGGGGTCTCGTGGAAGGCACGCCGATTATAAGAGCGCCCCGCCGCGACGATCCGGGCGCCCGAAAGCGAAACCGCCCGGGGGATGCCCGGGCGGTTCGGGATGGAAGCGGCGCGGAGTCGGCGCCGCGCGGACTCGGGTGATGCGGGCGTCAGCCGCCGCGCGCGGGCTTCTTGTTGCCCGCGACGTCCTTGATCTCGTCGATCGGAAGATCCTTCGGCACGACGCTCCGTACGTGGTAGCGGCCGTCGTGGCGGAAGAGCCAGGTCTCGAGGAACCGCACCGACTGCTGACCCTTCAGCACCTCGGGCGAGGGCGCGGGCAGTCGGCCTGCGCGCTGCACGCTGTCGAGGGCGATCTTCTCGACGTCCTCGTAGCCGTTCGAGCGCCACAGCACGGCGCGCGCGTTGCCTTCGGCGTCGACAGTGATGTCGAGCACCACCACCGACTTGAGGATCGGCGGCAGCGACGGCGCGAGCTCGTGCTTGCTGACGGAAACGATGTGGCCGGCGGCGTGCTTCTTGTAGTCGTCGATGTTCTTCGCCTGCGACCGGAACGGCGTGACGGACGGTGACGCCGCCGCCATCGGCGATGGAACGAGCTGCGTGGTGGCAGGCGTGGCCGCCGGATCCTGCGGCGCGGCATCCTGCGCCGCAGCAGGGGCGCCGAAGACGAGGGCGAGCGCGGCGCCCAGGGCGAGGACGGGGGTACGCATGGGTCGGACCTTTCGGACGATCGGTCCGACGCAAGCTAGCACGCGCCGCTGTTATGTCGTCGTCATAGCCGTGACGGAGTGCTCGCGGGCGGCGGGAACCCGCGCCGCGGCGGCAGGGGATGTGAACGAATGCCCGGCGGTGTCGGCGGTGTCGGCGGGCGGACGGTGAGCACCCGCTCGCGTGCCGTACAGCGTCACACGAGCCTGACCACCTGCTTCCCGAAATTCTCCCCGCGCAGCAGCCCGAGGAACGCGCGCGGCGCGCTCTCGAGGCCGTGCGCGACGGTCTCGCGGTACTTGATCTTCCCCTCGGCGACCCATTGCGTCAGCTCGGCGAGCGCGCGCGGCCAGAGCTCCATGCGGTCGCTCACGATGAACCCCTGCACGCGCAGGCGGCTGGTGAGCACGGAACGGAAGCTCCGCAACCCGTACGGTTCGGTGGCGTTGTACTGGGAGATGAGCCCGCAGATCGTGATGCGGCCGAACGCGTTCATCAGCCGGAGCTCCGTGTCGAGCACCGCCCCGCCCACGTTCTCGAAGACCACGTCGATGCCCTCGGGTACCGCGGCCTGCAGATCCTCGTACAGTCGCCCGGCCCGGTGGTCGACGCAGGCGTCGAAACCGAGCTCCGCGGTCACGTAGGCGCACTTCTCGCGCCCGCCGGCGATGCCGACGGTACGGCAGCCCTTCAGCTTCGCGATCTGCCCGACGACGCTGCCGACCGCGCCGGAGGCCGCCGACACGGCCACGGTCTCGCCTGCCTTCGGCTGCGCGAGATCGAGCAGGCCGACCCATGCGGTGACGCCGGGCATGCCGAGCACGCCGAGGTAGTACGAGAGCGGCGCCTTCGCTCCGTCCACCTTCCGCACGCCGGTGCCGTCGGTGACGGCGTAGTCCTGCCAGCCGAGCGCGCCGTTCACCATCTCGCCCGGCCTGAAGCCGGGATGGCGCGATTCGACCACCTCGCCGACGGTGCCGCCCGTCATCACCTCGCCCAGCTCGACATACTTCGCGTAGGACTTCGCCGCGTCCATCCGCCCGCGCATGTACGGGTCGAGCGAGAGCCAGTGGTTGCGGACGAGGAGCTCGCCCGCCGCCGGCCGCGGGAGCGGAGTCTCCTCGAGCCGGAAGTTCGCTTCGGTCGGCGCGCCCTCGGGGCGGCTCGCGAGCAGGATCCGGCGGTTGACGGCCATTCAGGCGGCGGTGGCGAAGCGCTCGGTGTGCCAGTCCGAGTCGCCGAGCCAGAAGTCGATCATCGTGAGCCGCTTCGCGTAGTGCGCCGCCGGCAGCTCGTTGGTGACGCCCATGCCGCCGTGCATCTGGATCGCCTCCTTCGCCACCGCGCGGCCGGCGCGGCCGACGAGCGACTTCGCCGCGGATACCGCGCGGCGCCGCTCGGTCGCATCCGCGGACTGGCACTTCACCGCCGCGACGCACGCCATCGACTTCGTCTGCTCGGCGTGGATCAGCATGTCGACCGCGCGGTGCTGCAGCGCCTGGAAGCGGCCGATCGGCTGGCCGAACTGCTGGCGCGTCTTGAGATACTCGAGCGTCGCGGCGTTCAGCGCCTCGACTACGCCGACCGCCTCGGCGCAGAGCGCCGCTGCGCCGAGGTCGGCGCCGGCCTCGAGCGTCGCGAACCCGCCGTCGACCGCGCCGAGCACCGCTTCGGCGCCGACGTGCACGCCGTCGAGCGCGACGTCCGCCGCGCGCAAGCCGTCGATCGTGCGCGCGTCGCTCACCGTGACTCCGCGCGCCTTCGCGTCGACCAGGAAGAGCGTGATGCCGTCGCGGTCGCGCTGCGCGCCCGCGGTGCGCGCCGAGACGATCAGCGTGTCGGCAGCCGCGCCGTGCAGCACGACCGACTTCCGCCCGGCGAGGACGAAGCCGCCGCCGTCGCGCTTCGCCGCGGTCGCGACGTCGTGCAGGTCGTAGCGCGACTGCGGCTCGCCGTACGCGGCCGCGAGCAGCCACTTCCCGGCGACGACGCGCGGCAGGATGTCCTCCCTCTGCGCCGCGCTGCCGGCGAGGTTGACGAGCCCGCCGCCGAGCACCACCGTCGCGAGATAGGGCTCGACGACGATCCCGCGCCCGAACTCCTGCATCACCACCATCACGTCGACCATCGAGCCGCCGAACCCGCCGTCGCTCTCGGCGAACGGCACGCCGAGGAGGCCCATCTCGGCGAGCTGCGCCCAGACGGACGGGCTCCAGCCCTGGTCCGAGGCGATGATGGCTTTGCGCGCCTCGAACCCGTACTCGTTCGCGACGTAGCGCGCGATCGAGTCGCGCAGCAGCTGCTGCTCTTCGCTCAGCCGGAAATCCATGGTCAGAGCCCCAGCACCATCTGCGCGATGATGTTGCGCTGGATCTCGTTCGATCCGCCGTAGATCGAGGTCTTGCGCCAGGCGAAGTAGCGCGCCGCAATCGGCCCGGCGTCGTCGGGCGCGAACGGCACCACCCTGCCGCCCTCCTCGATCGCCTGCGGCGAGAACGGCCCGGCGTACGGCCCGAGCGCCTCCATCATCAGCTCGGTCAGCCCCTGCTGCACCTCGGTGCCCTTGATCTTGAGGATCGAGGCCTCGGGCCCGGGCTTGTCGCGGTTCGAGAGCACGCGGAGCAGCGTCGTCTCGAGCGCGATCAGGTCGATCTCGATCTGCGCCAGCTTCACACGGAAGACCGGGTCCTCGGCGAGCGGCCTCCCGCTCTTCGTCTGCTTCGCCGCGAACTCCTGCAGCAGCGCGAGCTCGCGCTTGGAGGCGCCGACGCCGGTGATGCCGGTGCGCTCGTGGCCGAGCAGGTACTTCGCGTAGGTCCAGCCCTTGCCCTCGGCGCCGATCAGGTTCTCGCGCGGCACCTTCACGTTGTCGAAGAACACCTCGTTCACCTCGTGCTCCTCGTCGATCGTGATCAGCGGGCGCACGGTGATGCCGGGTGAATGCATGTCGATCAGGAGGAAGCTGATGCCCTCCTGCTTCTTCACCGTCGGGTCGGTGCGCACCAGGCAGAAGATCATGTCGGCCCAGTGCCCCATCGTCGTCCAGGTCTTCTGGCCGTTGACGACGAAGTGGTCGTCCTCGCGCACCGCGCGCGTCTTGAGCGAGGCGAGGTCGGAGCCGGAGCCGGGCTCGGAGTAGCCCTGGCACCAGAAGTCCTCCTGCGACAGGATGCGCGGCAGGTAGTGCGCCTTCTGCTGGGGGTTGCCGAACGCCATGATCACCGGCGCGACCATGTTGAGGCCGAACGGCACGAGGCGCGGCGCGCCGGCGGCGGCGCACTCCTCGTCGAAGACGTGGATCTCGACCGGCGTCCAGCCCTGGCCGCCGTACTCCTTCGGCCAGTGGCCGGCGAGCCAGCCTTTCTTGTAGAGGATCTTCTGCCAGCGGACGTGGTCGTCTTTCGCGAGGCGCCGGTGGTGCAGCACCTTGACGGCGATGTCCTGCGGCAGGTTGGCCCGCACGAACTCGCGGACCTCGGCGCGGAACGCCTGCTCTTCGGGGGTGTAGTGGAGGTCCATGGCGCGCGTCCGCGGAACGGGGCGTTGATGGTAGTACGATCCGCGGCGGCCGGTGGCGCTACCGCGCGGCCGAGCGCGCGGCGAGGAAGATCCCGGCGAGGAGCAGCGCCATCCCGCCGAGCTTGACCGGGCCGACCGGCTCCCCGAGCAGCCACCAGGCGAGCGCGGCCGAGCCGACCGGCTCGCCGAGGATCGCGAGCGCGATCAGGGTCGCCGAGAGGTACTTGAGCGCGTAGTTGAAGCTCGAGTGGCCGAGGAGCTGCGGCCCGACGGCGAGCGCAAGGAGGAGCAGCCACGCGCCGGACGGGAAGCCGCCGAGCGGTGCCCCCGCCGCGACCGCGGCGACGAAGAGGCAGACCGCTGCGGCGGCGTAGACGACGCCGACGTACGGCACGAGCGGGATCGAGCGCCGCAGGGCGCGCCCGATGAGCAGGTAGCCGCAGATCGTGAGCGAGCCGAGCAGCGCGAGAGTGTTGCCGAGCGCCGGCCGCGTACCGCCCGGCGCCGCCCCGGCCCCGTCGGCGAGGAAGACCCCCGCGCTGCCGGCGATCGCGAGCCCGATCGCGAGCACCATCGCCCCGCCCAGCCGCTCGCGGAAGAGGAGCCACGACGCGATCCCGATCCAGATCGGGTTGGTCGTCACCAGCGCGACGCTGGACGCGACCGACGTGTACTCGAGCGACAGGATCCAGGCGGCGAAATGCGCAGCGAGGAACGCTCCCGCCGCGGCGGCGAGCAGCCACTCGCGCGCGCCGAGCCGCGCGAGCTCGGCGCGGTGCCGGCCGAGGACGAGCGGCGCGAGGAGGAGCGCGGCGAGCCCGAGCCGCCACGCGGCGATCGAGAGCGACGGCACGCCGGCCGCCTGCAGCCAGCGGATGAGGATCGACGCCGTCGACATCACGGCGACGCCGGCGGCGAGGACCGCAAACACGCGCCCGCGCGCCGGGGGCGACAACCGTCAGCGCCCGGGCCGGAGCGCGCGCCAGACGCGCGCGGGCGACGCCGGCAGGTCGAGGTGCGTCACCCCGCGCTCGCCGAGCGCATCGAGGATCGCGCTCATCCCCGCCGGCAGCGACCCGGCGACCCCCGACTCGCCCGCGCCCTTCACGCCGAGCGGATTGGTGGTGCACGGCACGACGTGATGGCCGAGTCGCAGCGACGGCAGGTCGTCCGCGCGCGGCATGACGTAGTCCATGAACGACGCGGTGAGGAGCTGCCCGTCCTCGCCGTAGAGGACCTGCTCGCCCAGCACCTGCCCGAGGCCCTGCGCGACGCCGCCGTGGATCTGGCCCTCGACGATCGTCTTGTGCAGCACGCGACCGACGTCGTCGACCGCGGCATAGCCGACCACCGCGACGACGCCGGACTCGGGATCGATTTCGACCTCGCAGACGTGGCAGCCGTTCGGGAAGCTCATCTGCGGCGACTGGAACGTCGCCACCGTGTCGAGCCCGGCCTTGAGCTCGTCCGGCAGCCCGGCGAGCGTCCGCGCGCGCGCGGCGAGCTCGAGGATGCCGACCGCGCGGTCGGTGCCGCTCACCCGGAAGGTCCCGCCGGCGAACTCGATGTCCGCGGCCGACGCTTCGAAGAGGTGGCCGGCGATGCGCCGTCCCTTCGCGATCGCCTGGTCGCACGCGGTCACCGTCGAGCCGCCGGCCATCATCGTCGAGCGCGAGGCGACGGTCGGCAGGCCCGCCGGCACCTCGTCGCTGTCGCCCTGCACGAGCCGCACCGCCGTCACCGGAAGCCCGAGCCGCGCCGCGACGATCGGCGGGAAGGTGGTGAGATGGCCCTGTCCGAGCGGCTGCGCGCCGATCCGCAAGCTCACCTTGCCGTCGGCCGCGAACCGGAGATCGGCGGTGTCCTGCAGCGGACTGCCGCCGGCGACCTCGAGGAAGCAGCACAGGCCGAGCCCGCGCAGCCTGCCCGCGCGCGCCGAGGCCGCGCGGCGCGCCGCGAAACCGTTCCAGTCGGCGAGCGCGAGCGCCTTGTCGAGCACCGCCTCGAACTCGCCGCTGTCGTAGATCGGACTGTTCGGCGCCTTGTACGGCATCGCGGCGGCCGGAACCAGGTTCTTCCGGCGCAAGCTCACGCGGTCGATGCCGGTCGCGCGCGCGGCGAGATCGATCAGCCGCTCGACGAGGTAGATCGCCTCCGGCCGCCCGGCGCCGCGGTACGGACCGAGCGGCATCGCGTTGGTGAAGATCATCTTCACGCCGATGTGGATCGCGGGGATGACGTACACGCTCGACAGGCAGTTCTTCGTATTGTTGGTGGCGATCACCGCCGTGTACGCGGCGGTGTACGCGCCGACCCCGACCCGGTTGCGCGCGCGCAGCGCGAGGAACCGCCCGTCGGGGCCGAGCGCGAGCTCGCCCTCGAGCAGGCCGTCGCGGCCGGCCGTGTCGGCGAGGAAGCTCTCCAGGCGCGTCGCGCGCCACTTCACGATGCGGCCGGTCTGCCGCGCGGCGTAGAGGAGCGCGGGGTACTCGGGATACACCTGGGTCTTCATGCCGAAGCCGCCGCCCACGTCGTGCGTAAGCACGCGGATCCGCTCCGGCGGGCACTTGAACACCGCCTCGGCGAGCAATTTCCGCACGATCGCGACGCCCTGCGTGGCGGTGGTGAGCGTGTAGCGCTGCGTCGCCGCGTCCCAGGCGCCGATCGCGGCGCGCGGTTCCATCGCGGCGACCGCGACGCGGGTGTCGAGCAGGCTCACCCGCACGACGTGCGCCGCCCTGGCGAACGCGGCGTCGACCGCGGTTGCGTCGCCGTCCTCCCAGTCGAGCGCGACGTTGCCCGGCGCGCCGTCCCAGATCGCCGGCGCGCCGGGCGCGGCCGCGCGCTCGACGGTCGATGCCGCCGGCAGCTCGTCGATCGCCACCGTCACCGCTTCGGCGGCATCGAGCGCCTGCGCCGCGGTCTCGGCGACGACGATCGCGAGCGGCTCGCCGACATAGCGGACGCGCTGCGCTGCGAGCACCGGCATCGCGGCGCCGAACATCTGCGTGCCGTTGCGGCCCGGAAGCAGCACCGCCGGCGGGATCGCGCCGATGCCGTCGCGCTCGAGATCGGCGCCGGTGAAGATTGCGACGACGCCCGGCAGCTTCGCCGCGGCCGCGACATCGACCGCGCGGATCGTGCCGTGGCCGACGGCCGCGCGCACGAACGCGGCGTGCGCCGCGCCCGCCGGCGCGAGATCGTCGGTGAAGCGTCCCCGCCCGGTGAGGAGCGGCTCGTCCTCGCTGCGCAGCGCGTCGCGGCCGCTGCCGAATCGCAGACTTTCTTCAGCCATCATGGCTCCGTGCGGTTGCCGCGCCGCATCACGCGCGCCGCGGTTGACAGTGCGCCGAGCACGGTACCTATAATGCCCGCGCAGTTCAAGACAACGATCGCCGTGCCGGCCGGCGCGAGCGTCGACACCAGGGCGAGGAACGGACGATGAAACTCTTCGACCTCAACGGAAAGTCGGCGATCGTGACCGGCGGCAACGGCGGCATCGGGCTCGGGCTCGCGCGCGGGCTCGCGCAGGCCGGCGCGTCGATCGCGGTGGCAGGACGCAACGCCGAGAAGAACGCGGCCGCGGTGAAGGAACTCCAGGGGCTCGGCGCGAAGGCGGCCGCGATCGCGGTCGACGTCCGCGACGAGGCCTCCTGCCGCGCGATGGTCGCCGCGGCCGCGCAGGCCTTCGGCCGGGTCGACATCCTCGTCAATAACGCCGGCACCAACATCCGCAAGCTGCCGCAGGACATGGCGCTCGCCGACTGGCGCGAGGTGCTCGACACCAACCTGACGAGCGCGTTCCTGTGTTCGCACGCCGCCTACCCGGAGCTGAAGAAGGCGGGCGGCGGGAAGATCATCAGCATCGGCTCGATGCTCTCGATCTTCGGCGGGCCGCTGATGGCGGCTTACGGCGCGAGCAAGGGCGGGATCGTGCAGCTCACGCGCTCGCTCGCCGCCGCCTGGGGGAAGGACAACATCCAGGCGAACGCGATCCTGCCGGGCTTCATCAACACCGATCTCACCAGGACCGCCAAGGTGCAGATCCCGGGGCTCGAAGCGCGCGTCGTCGCGCGCGCCTTCGCCGGCCGCTGGGGCGAGCCGGAGGACCTCGCCGGCACCGCGGTGTTCCTCGCCAGCCGCGCGTCGGACTACGTGACCGGCACCGCCATCCCGGTCGACGGCGGGTACTCGGTCCAGATGTGAGCGCGCTTTTCCCGGCGCGCCAAGCGCCGACCCGCTCGCGCCGGATCCTCCGCCGCCCTATGTGCAAGGAAGCGATGACTTCACCAAGCGGCGCGGCGACGCCCGATTCGGACGGCGCATCATGATCACGTCGCCTTTCCGCGATGCAATGCGTAGGCCCGCGCGATGCGCTCGACAATTTCGGCAACGCCGTAGTTGAGCCCGATCGATTTCGGATCGATCGAGCGATCTGCCTCGATCCCGTCGAGAAAGCGATTCAGATCCTCCGCGATCCCTGTTGCTACGGGTATGCGAACTTCCGGTGCAAGCAGCTGCGACAATCGCATCACGTCGTTGGCGTGCTTGCGGATGTTCCTGGTGTCCACGTGCTCGCCCTTCGCATGGCGTTCCTTGAGGTCCAGCCACGCGCTGGCCTTGAGCGGGATCAGCCGATCCTCGCCGACCCAGGGCAGGCCATCCGCCTCCTTTCGGCCCGCCAGGATGAACGCGTAATAGTCGGCGTCGAGCAAGATCGCGGACAGACTCGCCACGGCCTCGTCGATCGGGATCGGCGTGAGGTGACTGCCTTCGGCGAGCTCGATTCCGTCGGGTGCGCGACAGAACAACTCCAGCATGACCGGGAAGCGTTCATCGGCGGGTTTCTGAAAGCGATAGAACACAGGCTTCCCCGTGTTGCCGGCCTGCCGGATTTCGTAGCGCCCCGCTTCCACGAAGCTCCAGAACACTTCGCCGAACGCAGGGTCGAGCGCCTCGATGTGCAGGACGATGTCGAGGTCCTTCGTGGCGCGAAACTCGAGGCCCGCCTCCTCCATCGCAAGCGTCGCAGCCGTGCCGCCGATGAGCACGAATTGGTGGCCGTGACCGGCAAAGTACTCCCGGAACACGTCGAGGCCCCTCACCACGGAAAGCGCTCCTTCAACTCATCCAGCGCGACTTGAACACGGTCATCGGTGTCGCCCTGCAGGCTGAGTGTCAAGGAAAGCGGATCCACTGCTTCGCTCTCGGGAACGAGCGCGGGGTTGTAGTGCCAAAGCTGCCATTCGCAGGCGCCTGGCAGCTGCTCCGGCAGGATCTCGATGCCAGCCTGCGTCGCCGCTTGCCATCGCGCCGGGCTGATGGCGTAAACGGGCGACTGCGGCTCGGCAAGCATCGAGTAATGCGCCAACGCGCTCAGGCCCGCTAGGCGGACGTGTGGTGGCTTCAAGCCGGGAGTGGGCTGTGCCCAGAACCGGCGCTTGATGGGGCTACGCAATAGCGGTTTCGCGTGATCCCACGTCGCTGCGGCACTGCGCTCCATATGCAGCCATCGCACCCGGGCCTCGGTGCGCAATGTTCCGATACCGGCGGCGGTCAATTCCTTGATCGCCCGCGAGAGCGTCATCGCGGTGTAGCCCAGGTGGTTGATGACTTCGGCGGGCTGCCACTCCGTTCGCCAGGGTTTGCGTAACAGTACGGTGATGAGCATCGCCTGCGTCGCCGGGCTCAGCGTCGTGTCGGGAATGGGGGAGCGCTGGCGAAAGTACTCTCGCAAGTCGATCCCGGCGTCCGGCAGATAGAGCTGGTTGCCGGGCACGATGAACGGTACTTTTTGCTCGATCAGGCGCTTGCGCTCGTAGGAAGCCAAAGCTCGGGTGACGTAGACCACGGGAAGCCCGGACAGCTGGCGGAGCTTGTCCAACTGGCCGCGGATACTGGCCATCCCGGGCTTGGTCTGCTGCCGATCTATCGCGAGGAGAATCGGGCGATCCAGCAGCTTCAGTTCCCGGACTTCGAATGCACCCTGGAGGAAGTACGGTAACTTGCCGGCGCCCGGCCACGCTCGAACCTTGGGGGCGATTCCCAGGGTTTCATGCAGATAGGCCTGGACGGCGGCATCCATGGGGGCGGGTTGGTTACGGAAATATAACGGAACTTATGCACGATAACATTAATAAAGTTATCGTGCAACTTCTATGTTATATCCCTGGGCGCGAAGAAGAATCCGGAAGCGGAACCGGGGGCTGTTCTCGACCGCACAGATCGATGAGCTGGTGCAGGCGCTCGAATCGGTGTGGTCGACCGCGGTGGCGGCGTGAGAGTCGTGCGTCCACGGATGTCGGGACCGCACTGAATCGAAGCGGCGCTCACTTCAATTCAGCGCACCGCCACCGCGCGGTGCTCCAGGCGCGAGATCAGCCGAACGATCGGCCACAGCGCGACGAGATAGATCAGCGCGGCGATCACGATCGGCGTCGGGTTGTAGGTCAGCGCCTGCGCGTTGCGCGCGGCGTTCAGGAGCTCCGGGATCGCCACGACGCTCGCAAGCGTCGTCAGCTTGACCACTTCGAGCGTGTTGCTGATCAGGTCGGGCAGCACGTTCCGCGTCGCCTGCGGCACGACGACGTGGACCATCGTCTGCCGCCACGAGAGCCCGGTCGAGCGCGCCGCCTCCCACTGCCCGCGCGGCACGCTCTCGATGCCGGCGCGGAAGATCTCGCCGTAGTAGCTCGAGGTGTTCAGGAGAAACCCGAGCGCGACCGCGAGGATCGCCGGCAGGTTCACGCCGAGGAACGGCGCGCCGAAGTAGATGAAGAGCAGCAGCACGAGCGGCGGGAACGCGCGGAAGAAGTCGACGTACGCGATCACGATCCAGCTCAGCCAGCGGTGCCGCAGGGTCGGCAGCACCGCGACCGCGAGCCCGCCGGCGAGGCCGAGCGGGACGACGAGAAGGCTGAGGAGGAGCGTCGTCCCGAAGCCCTTCATCAGGTAAGGGAAGACCTTGACCGCGATCTCCGGGTTGAGGAACTGCTGGAAGATCGCGTCCATCAGTCCCCGCCCCCGCCGCCGCAGCCGCCACCGCCGCAGCCCGAGCCGGAGTCGCCGCCGGACGACGTGGCGTCGCCGAAGCCCTCCGTGCCGCCGTCCACGGAGCTGTCGCCGAAGTCCCCGGCGCAGTGGACGCCGCCCTCCCCGCGCTGCCGCAGCGCCTTGCAGTCGGGCGCGTAGCGGAAGCCGTTCGCGATGTTGAGCTTCGTGTCGAGGGCGAAGAGGAGCGGCAGCCGCGCCGCCTTGCGCGGGTTGATGTTCTCCTCCTTGCACGCGTGCCACCAGGCGCGGCGGAGTCCCGCGTTGTCCCGCCGCTCCGCGCCGAGGACGACGGCCGGCGTGTGGTGGAGGAAGCCGCCGAACGCGTGCCCGCAGAACTCCTGGTAGTTCCGCGTGTAGAGGATGAACTCGTGCCACAGGTCGTCCGCCACCTGCGACGGCATCGACACGAACTTCCGGCCGCTCGCGAGGTACGCGAGGAAGAACTGCCGCAGTCCCCGCGCGACCAGCGCGCAATCCTTGAGCGTCAGCTCCGGGCGGCGGTCGGCGAGCTTCTGGTAGAGCCCGGGCGGGAAGTTGAAGGTGCGGATGTACTCCGCGCGGCGGTAGCGCCGCAGCCTCGACCAGACGAACAGCATCGCCGCGGCGAGGAGGACGACTGCAGCCAGGAGCCCCGGGGTCATCACCGCTTCCAGGCGAAGCGCGTCTCCACCCAGCGCCCGAAGATCACGAACGGGATGAAGAGGACGAGGTAGGCGGCCGCGCCGAGCGTGAGCGGCGTCGGGTTGCCGGCGAGGCTCGAGGCCGAGTGCGCCGAGCCGAGGATCTCCGACAGCGCGACCACCGAGCCGAGCGCGGTGCCCTTGGTGATCGCGATCGTGCGGTTGGTGAGCGGCGGGATCGTGAGCCGCACCGCCTGCGGCACGACCACGCTGACGAGGGTCTGCCAGCGCGTCATGCCGGTCGAGCGCGCCGCCTCGTACTGGCCCTTCGGGATCGAGACGATCCCGGCCCAGAAGATCTCCTCCGCGAACGCGCCGAGCACGAGCGTGAGCGCGAGCCAGGTCGCGGTGAACGCGCTCATCGGCAGGCCCGCATACGGGAACGCGAAGAACAGGATGATGATCACCATCAGCGCCGGGAGCGCGCGGAAAGCGTCGGCGAAGACGACGATCAGCAGGTTGACCGCGCGGATCTGGAACGACCGCGCCAGAGCGAGCACGAGCCCGAGCGCGAGCCCGGCGGCGATGACCGCGAGGCCGAGCTGCACCGTGATCCAGAACCCCTTGACGATGTCGGGGTAGTACTCGCGGGCGATGCCGGCGTTGAAGAAGGTGAAGGCGAGGCGGTCGAGGTCCATCGCGGGCACGAGCCTACGCGAGTCCGGTCTCGCCCGCAGGAGCCCCGGCGCGCTTCGTGCGCACCAGCACCTCGTAGAGCATCTCCGAGGCGAGGCGGCCCGCGGCGAGTCGGCTCCGCGCGGCGATCTTCCGGCGACGACGGTGCGAAGCGCCCTACGCCACCCTCTTGCACCCCTCGGGCTTGTAGACCCGCTCCGTCGACGCCGGATACTTCGCGAGCTTCGCCGCCGGCCGGACCGGCCGCCGCACGAGCTCGCCCCCGCAGTTCGGGCACACACTATGTAACAGCGTCTCCGCGCAGGTCCGGCAGAACGTGCACTCGAACGAGCACATGACGGCCTCGCGCGAATCGGGCGGCAGGTCGCGGTTGCAGCATTCGCAGTTGGGCTTCAGCTTGAGCATCGCGGATCCCCGTTCGTCGATCAGTAGGTCGTTTCGGCCGTGACACCGGACTCCCCCGCCGCCTCTCCCGCGGCTGCCTCGTCCGACTCCCCCTCTTGCTCTGCCGCCGACTCTCCGGCGGCCGCGGCACTCACCGCTGCCGCGGCTGCGGCACCCGCGGCCGCTGCGGCGATCGCGCGCGTGGACGAATCGCTGCCCGTCGACGGCGACCAATCGTAATCGGTCCAGTCGTCGTCCCAGTCCTCGTCGTCGCGCCGCCTCGCCCGCAGGTCGCTCGGCCTGCGCCGCCGCCCGGTCAGCCGCTCGAGCATCCCGAGCTTCGCTTCCTTCACCTCGAGCAGGAGCTCGCTGCCGCCGGCCGCCGCGCGCCGCGGCTGCTCGAGCGCGGCCGTCGTCATCAATGATGCCCGGAGATCGACGCGACGAACTCGCGCACGCGCGGGTTGGCCGCGCCGGCGAAGATCTTGTCGGGCGGGCCCTGCTCGACGATGCGGCCGTGGTCCATGAACACCACCCGGTCGGCGGCCGCGCGCGCGAACGACAGTTCGTGGCTCACGACGACCATCGTCATCCCCGACTCGCGCAGCTCGCGCATCACCTGCAGCACGCCGCCGACGAGCTCCGGGTCGAGCGCGCTCGTCGGCTCGTCGAAGAGGACGATGCTCGGCTCGAGCGCGAGCGCCCGCGCGATCGCGACCCGCTGCTGCTGGCCGCCCGAGAGCTCGTTCGGGTACGCGGCCGCCTTCTCCGCCAGGCCGACGCGCGCGAGCGCCGCGCGCGCCTTCTCCCCGGCCTCGGCGCGGCCCGCGCCCTGCACCTTGCGCAGCGCGAGCGCCACGTTGCCGAGCGCGTTCATGTGCGGGTAGAGGTTGAACGACTGGAAGACGAAGCCGATCTTCTGCCGCACCCGGTTGAGATCGACGCCCGGCGCGCAGATGTCCGTGCCGTGGACTTTCACCGACCCGCTGGAGGGCTCCTCGAGCCGGTTGCAGCAGCGGAGCAAGGTCGACTTGCCCGACCCCGACGGGCCGATGACGAAGACGAGCTCGCGCGGCGCGACCTGGAGATCGATGCCCTTGAGCACCTCCAGCGCGCCGAACGACTTGTGCAGCGCGATGACCTCGAGGAGGGGCGCGGGGCTCATTCGCAAGAGAACCGCCGCGCCGAGCGGCGCCCGCGGCGCCGCTTCAACGCGGCGCGACAGGGCGGCGCGCCAGCGTCTGCCCGATCAGCATTTCGCGGGGTAGGGCCCCGCGTCGTACCCCGGCAGCTCCGGCACCCCGTGCCCCGGCGCGACCTTCCGCGCCCACGAATCCGCCCCCGGCGCCTCGCCGAACCACTTCTCGTAGAGCTTCGCCATCGTGCCGTCCTGCTTCATGCACTTGATCGCGTTGTTGACCGCGGCGCGGCCCGCCTGGTCGTCGACGCGGAACGCGACCGCCCACACGAGCCCGGTCTTGTGGGTGAACGTCGGCACCACCGCCGCGTTCTGCTTCGCCGCCCACATCACCACGGTGTGCCCGGCGAGGTTCGCGTCGGCGCGGCCGGAGAGCACCGCCTGCACCGCGTCCGCGTTGGTGCCGTACACGTCGAACTTGAAGCCGTACTTCTCGGCGTTCTGTCGCGCCCAGCTCTCGTAGGCCGAGCCTTTGTTCAGGCTGATCGTCTTGCCCTTCAGGTCCTCGAGCGAGGCGATCGGCTTGTCGCCCTTCTTCTGCAGGAACCGGTAGTCGGTCTCCATGTAGCCCTCGCTGAAGAGCATCGTCTTCGCGCGCTCGGGCGTGGCGGTGGTCGGGGCGAGCACGAAGTCGTACTTCTTCGCGTTCATGCCGGGGATCAGCGCCGAGAACTCGGTGCCGTCGATCTCGATCGGCCGGCCGAGGCGGCGGGCGATCTCCATCCCGAGCTCGATGTTGAAGCCCTCGAGGCCGCCGCCGAGCTTCGGCATGGCGTGCGGGGCGAACGTCGCGTCGACGCCGGTCTTGATCGGCGCCTTCGCTTGAGCGAACGCCGCGCCCGAGGCGAGGCCGAGCGCGGCGGCGAGGACGATGGTGCGGCTGCGTAGGAACATGACTGCCTCCCTGTGGGTCGAGCCGGTATTGTGCATGGAAGCCCGGGCGACGGCGCCGGTGCCCCGGTTCGGGGCGGGCGGCCGCCGCCCGGTGCGTCAGCCGAGCGGATCGCCGGCGCCGACCCGCTCCACGATCAGCTGGTAGTGCTCAGGCCGCCGGTGCGCGGCGAAGTTGAACATCGTCCGCTTGAGGTTCGCCGCGAGGTCGATGTCGCAATCGAAGACGATGACCTCGTCGTCCTCGCTCGCCGACTTCACCGCGATCTCGCCGGAGGGCGCGACGATCAGCGAGTGGCCGAACATGCGGAAGCCGTCCTCGAACCCGCACTTCGCGGTCTCGACGAGCCAGGTGGCGTTCTGGAACGCCATCGCCTGCGCCATGATGAGGTGGTGGTGGACGCGCAGCGCCGGCGGCTCGGGATAGTGCAGGTTCTCGGACGGCGTGTTGAAGCCGAGCGCCACCACCTCGGCGCCCTGGAGCGCGAGCACGCGGAACGCCTCCGGCCAGCGCCGGTCGTTGCAGATCAGCATCCCGGTCACCGTGTCCAGGAACCGCCAGGCGCGAAAGCCGAGGTCGCCGACCTCGAAGTATTTCTTCTCGAGGTGCTGGAACGCGGCTTGCGGCTTGTGGTCGGCGTGGCCCGGCAGGTGGACCTTGCGGTACTTGCCGGCGACCCTCCCGTCCGGGCCGACGAGGATCGCGGTGTTGAAGCGGCGCGTGCGGCCCCCTTCCTGCGCGAGCTCGGCGTAGCCGAGATAGAACCCGACGCCGTGCTCCTGCGCCAGGTCGAAGAGCGGCTGCACCGTCGGGTTCGGCATCGACGGCTCGAAGAACTTCCGGTCGACCTCGGCCTGGTCCTCCATCCACCAGCGCGGGAAGAAGGTGGTGAGCGCGAGCTCGGGGAAGACGATGAGCTTCGCGCCCATCCCCGCCGCCTCGCGGAAGAGCGCGACCAGGCGCTTCACCGCCGCCGCGCGCGAGTCGGCGAGATTCAGCGGCCCGAGCTGGGCCGCCGCGATCTTCAGGTGCCGTGCCATCGCGACTGCCTCCTCACGGCGCCGCGCGCCGGTAGAACGCCCGCTCGCGCGACTCCAGGTACTGCAGCGCGTTCGCGCGGTAGTGCTTGAAGTGCGGCGTCTGCTGGTGCGCCTCGAACCCCGCCTCGTCCGCGTACACCTCGTAGAGCATCGCCTTCGTCGGGTCGTTGGGGTCGACCACGATGTCGAACTGCCTGCACCCGGGCTCGGACTCGCGCGCGGCCTTGCCGTTCCTGAGGCACTCCGCCATGAACTTGTCGACGCAGTCGGGCTTGATCTTCAGCGAAACGGCCAGCACCAGCTCCTTCATTTCGATCCTCCGTCGCTCCGGTCCGTCGTCATTTCGATCCACTCATTCCGAGCAGCGTCTTGAGCGGCGATGCGCCCGTCGGCCCGCGCGCGGCGGTCCGCACCGGCCCGGGCTCGCCGCGCGGAACGAACTCGCCCGATCCGCGCGCAGCCTTCAGCTCGCCGCCTTCGACGACGATCCGCCCGCGGCTCACGACCGTCGTCGGCCAGCCCTTCACCCGCATCCCCTCGTACGGCGTATAGCCGACGTTGTCCTTCATCATCGCCGCGGTGAGCGTCACCTCGCGCTCCGGCTCCCAGAGCGCGAGGTCGGCGTCGGCGCCGACCGCGATCGTGCCCTTGCGCGGCGCGAGGCCGTACATCCGCGCGTGGTTCGTCGCGGTCAGCGCGACGAACTGGTTGAGCGTGAGCCGCCCCTTGCCGACGCCCTCCGAGAAGAGCAGCGGCAGGCGCACCTGCAGGCCCGGCACGCCGTTCGCCATCTCCTTGAACGTCGTCTTCTGCCCTTTCGGCAGCTTGCCCGACTCGTCGAAGCGGTACGGCGCGTGGTCGGACGAGAAGACCTGGAAGGTGCCGTCGGCGAGCCCCCGCCACACCGCTTCCTGCGACGCCTCGTCGCGCGGCGGCGGGCTGCAGCACCACTTCGCGCCTTCCAGCCCCGGCTTGTCGGCGTCGGTACCCTTGAGGAAAAGGTACTGCGGGCAGGTCTCCGCGTACACCCGCGCGCCGAGCGTCTGCGCCGCGCGTATCGTCTCCACCGCCTCGATGCCCGAGACGTGGACGATCAGCACGGGCACGTCGAGCAGGCGCGAGAGCTGGATCACCCGGTTCGTCGCCTCGGCCTCGGCGATCGGGTGGTGGCTCGTCATGTGGAACTTCGGCGCCGCGTGGCCGCGCGCGAGCAGCCGCTTCGCGATCCACCGGATGATCTCGTGGTTCTCGGCGTGCACCATCACGAGCGCGCGCTCGCGATCGGCCACCGCCAGCACGTCGAGCAGCTGGTCGTCGGTGAGCCGCAGGAGATCGTAGGTCATGTAGACCTTGAACGAGGTGATCCCGCGCCGGATCACCGCGGGCAGCTCCTCGTTCAGCGCCTTTTCGTTCGGGTCAGCGAGGATCAGGTGGAAGCCGTAGTCCACCACCGCTTTCTCCGCCGCGCGCTGCGCGTAGTCGTCGACCACCGCGAGGATCGAGTCGCCGCGGTGCTGCGCGGCGAACGGGACGATCGTCGTCGTGCCGCCGAACGCGGCGGCGACGGTCGCCGAGTAGAAGTCGTCGGCGCACATCACCCCGGCCGAGGACACCTGCTCCACGTGGCAGTGGCTGTCGACGCCGCCGGGCAGCACGAGCTTGCCGCGCGCGTCGAGGTCGCGCGCGCCCGGTGCGAGCCCCGTTCCGATCGCGGCGATCCGGCCGTCCTTCACGCCGACGTCGGCGGCGAACGTGTCGGACGCGGTGGCGACGGTGCCGTTGCGGACGGTGAGATCGAATGCGGCCATGGCTCGACCCGGGTGCCTCCGGTCCGATGCGAAATCGGCCGGAAAGCCGGGATTTTTGCATATGATCGGGCATGGCCTCGCCGCACCGCCTCTGCACCGCGCCGATGATGGACTGGTCGGACCGGCACTGCCGCTATTACTTCCGGCAGCTCAGCGCGCACGCGGTCGTCTACACCGAGATGATCACCGCCGGCGCGCTCCGCCACGGCGATGCGCCGCGCCACCTCGACTTCGACCCGGCGGAGCGGCCGGTCGCGCTGCAGCTCGGCGGCAGCGAGCCGGCCGAGCTCGCGCACTGCGCGCGGCTCGGCGAGCGCTGGGGCTACGGCGAGATCAATCTGAACTGCGGCTGCCCGTCGGAGCGCGTGCAGCGCGGCGCGTTCGGCGCCTGCCTCATGGCCGAGCCCGGACTGGTCGCCGACTGCGTGAAGGCGATGCAGGACGCGGTCGCGATCCCGGTCACGGTGAAGCACCGCCTCGGGCTCGACCGCGACGAGGACTACGGGTTCGTCCGCCGCTTCGTCGAGACGCTCGCGCGCGCCGGCTGCCGCACGTTCATCGTGCACGCGCGGAACGCGGTGCTGAAGGGCCTCTCGCCGCGGGACAACCGCGAGGTGCCCCCGCTCCGCTACGCCGACGTACGCCGGCTGAAGGCGGAGTTTCCCGAGCTCGAGATCGTCATCAACGGCGGCATCGCGTCCGCGTGCGCAGCGGAGGCGGCGCTCGCGCAGGTCGACGGCGTGATGCTCGGCCGCGCTGCGTACCACGACGGCTACGTGCTCGCCGAGCTCGATGCGCGGCTCTTCGGCGGCATCGCGCCCGCACGCGCGGAGATCGTGCGCCGCATGCACCGCTACGCGCTCGACCGGGGGCGCGGCACGCCGCTCCGCGCCATTGCGCGGCACATGCTCGGCCTCTACCACGGCCGGCCCGGTGGACGCCGCTGGCGGCAGCTCCTGTCGGACGCCGGCCGCCTCGCCGCGAACGACCCGGGACTGCTCCTCGACGCGCTCGCCGTCGTGGAGGCGCGGGCCGAGCCCCTTGCTGCATAATCCGGGCGCTCATGAGCGACACGATCTACGTCGTCAATCCGAACTCGACCGTCGCGGTGACCGATGGCATCGACCGCGCGTGCGCGCCGCTCCGCCTCGCCGGCGGCCCGCAGATCGAGTGCCTGACGCTCGCCGAGGGCCCGCCCGGCGTCCAGACGCAGCGCGACGTGGACGGCGTCGTCGCGCCGCTCCTGCGCCTGGTGACCGGGCTCGATCCGAAGGCTGCGGCGTTCGTCATCGCGTGCTTCAGCGATCCGGGCCTCCACTCGGCGCGCGAGGCGACGAAGCGGCCGGTGCTCGGCATCATGGAGAGCGGCATCCTCACCGCGCTCACGCTCGGCCAGAAGTTCGGCGTGATCGCGATCCTGCCCGGCTCGATCCCGCGCCACCTCCGCGCGATCGGCGCGATGGGCCTCGGCGAGCGGCTCGCGGGCGAGCGCGCGGTCGGCCTGAACGTGGTCGAGCTCGCCGACGAGTCGAAGACGCTCGACCGGATGATCGCGGTGGCGAAGGCGCTCCGCGACGAAGACGGCGCCAGCGCGGTGGTGATGGGCTGCGCCGGCATGGCGCAGTACCGCGAGCGCGTCGAGCGCGCCGCCGGCATCCCGGTGGTGGAGCCGACGCAGGCCGCGGTGTCGATGGCGATCGGGCGCGTGCGCCTCGGCTGGTGATGGACGCGCCCCGCCCGCTCGAGATCCGCGCCGAGCGTCCCGGCGACGCGGGCGCGGTCCGGCGCGTCGTGGAGGCGGCGTTCAAGGGCAAGAGCGAGGCCGATCTCGTCGAGCGCCTGCGCGCCGGCGGCCGGTTCTCGGTCGCGCTCCTCGCCGGGCAGGGCCGGACCGTCGCGGGCTTCGTTCTCCTCACCGACGTCGCGATCGACGGCAGCGGGCTCAAGCCGCGCGGCGCCGGGCTCGCGCCGCTCGCGGTGCGGCCCACCTTCCAGCGCCGCGGCATCGGCGGCATGCTGGTGCGCGCGGCGCTCGAGCGCGCGCGCGCGGCGGGCTACGGCTTCGTCGTGCTGCTCGGCGATCCGGGCTACTACCGCCGCTTCGGCTTCCGCGCCGGCAGCACGCTCGGGCTCGCGTGCGAGTTCGCCGCGCCGGAGGAGGCCTTCCTCGCGCTGGAGCTCGCCCCGGGCGCACTCGGCGGCGTCGCCGGCGTCGTGCGCTACGCGCCGGAGTTCGCCGAGAGCTTCGCCTGAGCGCCGCCGGCAGCGACGGCGCTAGCGCGCCGCGCGCTTGCAGTCGGCGTGGGTCCGCTGCCCGCCGTCCTCGAGCGCGGCTTCGTCGCCCTGGGTGAAGAGCGTCGTGCGGCCGTTCGAGTAGCGCGCGCCGGAGGCGGCGACGACCGCGTCGAGCCGGAACTCGCGCTCGGGGAACCAGATCATCGCGGACTTGCCGCCCTCGAGGTACTGCACGACGAGCTGCCTGCCCTCCGCGCACTTGTAGACCACCGCGTCCGCGGGCCAGCGCGGCCGCTCGGCTGCGGACGAGCTGCCGAACGGCCACCAGCTCGAGCAGCCGGCGAGCCCCGCAGCGGCGAGCGCGGCGAGCGCGGCGCGCGCGGCGAGGCGGAGCGGCGCAGCCCTCACTTCTTCGACTCGCCGAGCGTCTCCACCAGCGCCCGGAGCGCCGCGGTGTAGGAGCGCCAGCCGAGCCCCTGCACGGTCGCCTTCACCGCCGGCGAGATGATCGAGTGGTGCCGCCACGCTTCGCGCGCCGCGATGTTCGACATGTGCACCTCGATCACCGGGAACGGCATCGCCTTGATCGCGTCGTGCAGCGACACCCCGTACTGGGTCAGGCCGGCCGGGTTGACGATCGCGCCGTCGACCGAGTCGATGCGCGCGTGCAGCGCGTCGAGGAGCGCACCTTCGTGGTTCGACTGGACGATCTCGATGCCGACGCCGAGCTCGGCGGCGAGCGCCTCGAGCCTGGCGTTGATCTCGGCGAGCGTCGTCGTGCCGTAGATGTGCGGTTCGCGGCGGCCGAAGAGGTTCAGGTTCGGGCCGTGAAGAACGAGGATCTGCATGGGCGGGGCCGGTCGGAACGGAGCCGGGATTGTAGCCGGTGGGCACCGCGCCGCCGATCGCGCGGCGGGGCGAGCCCCCGCTTCAGCACTCCGGCTCGCCCGGTGCGGGCCGCGGCGCGGGGTCGAACCTGAAGCGCTTCGGCACCTCGGCCGCCGCGATCGAGCCGAGCGGCACGCGCTTGCGCCCGAGCGAGAGCGCGAGCGCCGGCGCCCCGCCCGCCGCGAGCGACTCGATCGCCTCGTCGTCCGCCGGCTTGCCGTCGGTGACGACGATCTTCTCGAGCAGCGCGGCGAGGTCGCGGTCGAGCGCGACGCCCGGCCCGAGATCGGTGTCGAGCAGGAGCTGGCCGGCGTCGTCGACCCAGGCGCGCAGCACGACCTTCGGCGCCGCGCCGGTGTGCGCCTCGACCGATTCGCCGTCGGCGCGCAGGGCGAAGACGAGCGGCGTGTAGTCGAGCGCGACGAACACCCGCTGCGGCCCGTTCTGGAAGAACCAGCGCCCGCGGTCGTCGGCCTGGTAGTTGCGGCCGATGAAGTCGACGACTGCGGCGTTCGAAATGCGCTCGAAGACCGGCTGGCCTTCGCCGCTCGCGCGCGACTTGACCAGCCAGTGTCCGCGCCGGTCGAGCTTCAGCCAGCCGTAGACGTTCGGCACGTTCGGCCACTTCTGCATCGCGCGGAGGACGATCTCGTCCACGGTCTCACTCGCTACAATGTTGCGGGAATATTACCGCCTGCCACGCCATGAACAGCGCCCGCCCACGCAGGCCGCACCGTTGACCCCCACGGCGCTCGCGCTCGTGCTCGTCGCGGCGGCGCTGCACGCGCTCTGGAACTACGTCCTCAAGACTGCGCGCGGCGGCCCGGCGTTCATGGCGCTCGCCGCGCTGGTCGCCGCGATCGCCTGGGCGCCGGTCGCAGCGGCGCAATGGCTCTGGCAGGGCTACGTGTTCCAGTGGGTGCACCTCGTGCCCGTCCTCGCGAGCGCGGCCATCCACGCCGCCTACTTCGTCCTGCTCGACCGCGGCTACCGCCACGGCGATCTCTCGGTGGTCTACCCGCTCGCGCGGGCGACCGGGCCGGTCCTCACCATCGCCGCCGCCGTGCTGCTGCTCGGCGAGCGCCCCGGCGCGCTCGCGCTGGCGGGTGCCGCGCTCGTCATTCTCGGCGCCTATCTCCTCACCGGCAACCCGCTGCGGCTCCTCTCGCGCGACCGGCCGAAGGGGGCGGGATTCGCGCTCCTCACCGGCTGCACGATCGCGCTTTACACGGTGGTCGACAAGCTCGCGGTCGGCCACTTCCTGATCCCGCCGATCGTCTACGACTGGGGCTGCGTCGCGGGACGGATCTTCCTGCTCTGGCCGCTGGCGGTGCGCGGCAATCCGGGCGCGCTCGCCGAGTCGTGGCGGGTCGACCGGCGGCCGATCATCCTCGTCGCGCTGCTCTCTCCTCTCGCCTACATCCTGGTGCTGACCGCGATGGTCTACACGCCCGTGAGCTACGTCGCGCCGGCGCGCGAGGTGAGCATCCTCTTCGCCGCGCTGCTCGGCGCGCACCTCCTGAAGGAGGCCGACGCCGCGCGGCGCCTCGTCGCCGCCGCCGCGATCGTGCTCGGGATCGTCGGGCTCGCCGTCGGTTGACCCCATGGGTTGATCCCATGGGTTGATCCCATGGGTTGATCCCATGGGTTGATCCCATGGGTTGATCCCATGGGTTGACCACACGGTTGACCCCGGGGCCGGCTCCGGGCCGTTGGTGCTAGATTGAGCGCGCTTCCCAACGGAGGACCGCCATGATCACCGAGATCGTTCTCTTCAGGCTGCCGGCCGGCATGAGCCGCGAGGCGTACTTCCAGCGCGCCCGCGAGTCGGCGCCGACCTGGGGCGCAAATCCGGCGCTGATCCGCAAGAACTACCTCTACGACGCCGAAGGCGGCTACGGCGGGGGCGCGTACCTGTGGCCGTCGGTCGCCGACGCGCAGAAATGGCACGGCGCCGCGTTCAAGCAGCGCATCAAGGAGCTGTACGAGAGCGAGCCGACGTTCACCTACTACGAGACGCCGGTCGTGGTCGACAACCGGGCGAAGGACATCATCGAGGGCTAGTGCCTCACCGCCGGCGCTGCCGTTCCGCGCCGAGCACATCGGCAGCCTGCTGCGGCCGCAGGCGCTGCTACGTCCAGCTCGACGAGGTCAACCGTATCGCGCGCACGGCCGCACCAGCCATTTTCACGGCTGCGTCCGCTTCAGCACCACCTGCTTCGGTTTTTCCCCGCCCGCCTTCCCGGTGATCGGCGGCTGCGGCAGCCTTGCCTCGCCCGGCTCGATCACGAATTCGTGGTGGAGCGAATACCAGGGCCCCTCGACGTCCGCCCCCGGCGCCGGCTCGCCGTCGTGGCGCACGTACCGGCCGATCAGCGCTTCGGTCACGCCGAACTGGACGTCGGTCTCGAGGTTCGGGTCGTCGCTCGAGTACACCTGCGAGAACTGCGTCTTGAAGCCCGGCTTGAAGACGAGGAAGTGGATGTGCGCCGGCCGCAGGTTGTGGCGCCCCTGCGCGCGCACGAGCTCGCCGACCGGGCCGTTCACCGGGATCGGATAGCCGGCCGGCTTCACGCTGCGGAAGGCGATCCGCCCGTCCGCGTCGGTGGTGAACCGGCCGCGCAGGTTCATGTCGGCCTGCGCCGGGTCCTGGTTCTCGTAGAAGCCTTCGGCCGAGGTGTGCCAGACGTCGACCTCGGCGCCGGCGACCGGGCGGCCCTGCGGATCGACCACCCGCGCGGTGACGAAGATCGGCTCGCCCGGCGTCGGCGAGCGCACGATCGAGGCGCCGTTCGCGGTGGGCGGCGAGTGCATGCGCCAGAACGGGCCGAGGAGATTGGCGGTGGTCGCGGTCCGCCCGCGCTCGCCGTTGTTGAGCAGGCAGACGAGCGACGAGATGCCGAGCGAGCCGGCGCACAGCACGACCTCGTTGTGCGACGCGGTCGTGAGCTGGCCGAGCTTCGCGATGACCGCGCAGGCCTGCTGGAACTCGGCTTCCGTCAGCTTCGCCTCGCGCACGAACGCGTGCAGGTGCCGCACCGCCACGCTCATGACCTCCCGGAAGCGCGGATCGGCGGCGCGGTCGAGCTCGCCGAGGACCGCGGCGGTCACGTCGCGCTCGGTCTTGACGATCACGGCCGCTTCCCCGCTTCGCGCGGGGTACGTCCGATCTCCTCGACGTGGCGCAGGCCGATCAGGCCGGCGCCGGCCACCGCGATCCGCACCCTTCGCATGTTCCGACTCCCGGCGCCGCCCTCGCCATCCTCCCTCTAGGCGGCCAGGCCGGCGGCGAACTTCGGATACGTCTCGGCGATCTCGTCGCGGATGCGGCCGCGAATGAGCGCGAGCGTGCGCGCGTCGGGCGCTGGCGTCGCCGGCACCGCGGCCGCCCGGTCGAAGTCGAAGCCGGTGTTGGCGACGATCTCCTCGACCGTGTGCCCGGGGTGGACGCTCTCGAGCACGAACCGTTTGCGCGCACGGTCGAACGCGAAGAGCCCGCGCCCGGTGAGGAGCTTCCACGGCCCGCCCGGCCGGTGCACGCCCGGCGGGCTCGTGCCCGGCGCCGAGACGAAATCGACCTTCGGCACGAACACCCGCGGCGAGTGCTCCTCGCGGAAGAGGATCACCTTCGGCACGAGGAAATAGAGATAGGCCGAGCCGTACGAGCCGGGCCAGCGCACCTCGCTCCGCGGATAGCCGCCGGCGCCGACGAGGTTGATGTTCGCCTCGCCGTCGATCTGCCCGCCGCCGAGGAAGAACGCATCGACCCGACCCTGCGCGGCGCGGTCGAAGGTCTCGACCCCGCCGTCGGTGAAGTCGGTGTGCTTGCGCGAGCCGAGGATCGTGAGCCGCATCGCGCCGCCGGCGAGCTCGCGCGCGAGGAGCGCCGCCGAGCCGGGGATCGGCGAGGCGTTGCCGATGACGACGTTGCGGCAGCCGGCGAGCAGCCGCGCGACGGTGGCGATCAGGAGCTCGGTCGGCGATGCGGTCATGCGGCGCGCGCGTCCCTCATGCCGCCGCCGGCGCGACCGCCAGCCACTCGTCGACCCAGGCGCGGAAGCCTTCGGCCGTCCGCGCGGCCTGCGCGTAGCGCGCGAGTGCGGCGGCGTCCGGGTCGTAGTGCCCCGGCAGGCCGAGCGGGGCGGCGCCCCGCTTCGCGACCGCGATGCGCGTCACGTAGACCGCCGGGATCACGCCCGCCGCGCGGTCGCGGTCCTCGAGGAGGTTGCCGTCGACGATCTCCTCGACCGTCACGAAGGAGTCGCGCGCGGCCTGTGCCATCCGCAGGAGGTCGCGGCTGCGGCCGATGAACACGTTGCCCTGGCGGTCGGCGCGCGGCGCGTGGAAGAGCGCGACGTCCGGCTGGATCGCCGCCACGGCGAGGATCCGGTCGCCCGGCGCGAACGGGTTGTCGATCACCTTCCAGTCGGCGCGGTGGGTGACGAGATCGGCGCCGAGCACGCCGCGGAGCGGCATGAACGGCACGCCCTTCACGCCGGCGAGCACGCCGGCGTGGATCGCCGGGCAGGTGGCGTCCAGCACCCGCAGGCTGCCGTCGCGGACCGCGTGCGCGAACCGCGGCGCGGTCCCGTGCTCGCCGAGCGCGACCGCCGAGGTCTCGATCGCCGCGACCGCGCCCGCGCCGATCAGCACGTCGGCCTGGATGCCGCTCGTCGGGACGCACACGAGGTGCAACCTGCGCGCACCGCGCCGCACGAGCGCGCGCGTGGCTGCGAGCGCGACGCCGTACGGATCGTTCGGCACCGCGAGCTTCGCGCCGTCGGGAATCGCCGCGGCCAGCTCGTCCAGACCGCAGAACGGGAGGGTCGCCATGGGATCGGCACTATACTCCGCCGCTCTTCGAGGAGGACGTCATGGCCCGCATCCCCTACGCCGACCCGAACCGCCCCGATATCGCGCCGCTCGCCGCGCGCATCAAGGCCGAGCGCGGCGGGAAAATCCTCAACCTCTACCGCATGCTGCTCCACAGCCCGCCGGTCGCGGAGGGCTGGCTCGGGTTCCTGACCGCGATCCGGCAGAAGTCGGGCCTCGCCGCGCGCGTGCGCGAGCTCGTCATCATGCGGGTCGCGGTGCTCAACGCCGCCGAGTACGAGTTCCAGGCGCATCTCCCGTTCGCGCGGGCGGAAGCGGTGAGCGACGCGCAGATCCAGGGCCTGCGCGAAGGCAAGCTGGAGCTCTTCGAAGCGCGCGAGCGGGCCGCGCTCGCCTACACCGACGCGATGACCCGCACGATCCGCGTGCCGGACGAAGTGTTTGCGGCGGTCCGCGGCCACTTCGACGACCGCGAGCTGGTCGAGCTCACCGCCACCATCGGCGCCTACAACCTGGTGTCGCGTTTCCTCGAGGCGCTCCGGGTCGACCACGAATGACGGCGCGGCGCGAGGACTTCACGCTCGTCCACGGCCTGCGGGTGCGGTGGGCGGAGGTCGACATGCAGCACGTGGTGTTCAACGGCAACTACCTGACCTACTTCGACGTGGCGATCGCGGAGTACTGGCGCGCGATCGGGCGCGGACGCGAGCGCGAGCTCGCCGAGATCTACATGCGCCTCTACACGGTGAAGGCGACCGTCGAGTACCACGCGCCGGCGCGCTACGACGAAGCGATCGAGGTCGGCGCGCGGGTGCTGCGGCTCGGCCGGTCGTCGATGAGCTTCGCGTTCGGCGTCTGGCGCGGCGCCGACGCGCTCACCTCGGGCGAGCTCGTGTACGTGCACGCCGACGCGGCAACGCGGAAGTCGGTGCCGATCCCGCAGCTCCTGAAGGACGCGGTGCTCGCGTACGAGCGCGTCGGACCCGCGATCGCGCCGGCCGTGCCGGGCTGACGCGGGCTGCCTCCGCGCGCCCGCGGCGCGAAGTCCGTCACGCGCGGCCGGGGCGCAGCCCCCGCGGCCCCGGGCAAACTGCACGGCCACCGCTTCCCCCACCTGATGTAATCGGCGCGCGCCGTCCGCTTGCGACGGCGATCATTCCCGGTCCCGACGGATGGCCCACGAGCCTACCGGCCGCGCGGCGCCGCCAGCCGGTCGACCATCGCCTTGAGCGCGCGGATCTGTGCCCCCGTCCGGTTCGCGTACTGCGGCCCGGTGTAGCCCCACCAGTCCCAGCACCCGCGCGGGTTGAACACGTAGCTCCAGCGCCAGTCGCGCACGCCGGGGCCGTTGCGCGCGGTCGTCTGCGGATAGAGGACGACGAGCCGGTTCGCATCGGCCCACCGGTTGTAGCCGGCCTCGCGCACGAACCGCTCGCCGATGGCCTCGACGCTCATCCGGCAGCCGTGGAGCGCGACGTGCACGCGGCAGGTTTCGGTCTCGCACGCGTGCGGGAGGTAGAGGTAACCCGAGTCGCCGAGGCTGATCGCGAAAGCGTCGCCGCCCGCGAACGGCCGCTGGTCGAAGCGGAGGATCCTGCCGGTCTCCTTCGGCGCCGCCGGCGCGAGCGGCCCGAGGAGATGCGCGAGCAGCTCGCCCGCGGCGTCGTAGCCGCAGTCGTTGATGTAGGGCGAGGCGGTCAGGTCGCAAGCGACGCCGGCGTCGGCGGTGATCATCCCGTGGCCTGCCGGCTTGTCGTTCACGAGCACGATGTTTCCGGCCGGCGGCTGGAAGAGCGCGTAGAAGCGGCGGGTCGCGTCGACCACCGGCGGTGCGACGACCTGGTCGAGCTTCCCCGCGAACAGCCACACCCGCGCCGCGGCGAGCTCCGCCACGGGGTCGATGAGCCCGCCGCGCGCGAGGAGCTCCGCTTCGGTCCGGAGCAGCTCGACCGGCGGCAGCGGCGCCCACCCGCTCGGGTTCGCGCAGTTGTTCAGCGCCGTCCAGAGGCTCGCCTGCGCGCAGTAGTACGGCCCGCCGGCGAGCACGCCGGCGCCCTTCACCGTGCGCGAGTGCGCGACGTGGAGCTGCACCGCCATATAGCCGCCGGAGGAGATGCCCGAGACGGTCACCGCCGGGTCGGCGGCGAGTGCGGGCAGCGGGTCGGCGGCGAAAGCTCGGGCGGCGGCGAGCACGGCGACGAGCGCCGGAGCGACCTTCTTCGCGGCGAGCGCGGCGAGACGGCGGATCATCGGCGCCTATAATAGCCGCCGCTCTTCATCCGCCCCCGCGAGGTTCCCGATGCAAGTCCGCGACAAGCTCTACATCGCCGGCGCGTGGGTCGCGCCGCACGGCAAGGGTTCGATCGACGTTTTCGCCGCCGCCACCGAGGAGGTGATGGCGCGCATCCCCGAGGGCGACGCCGCGGACGCCAATGCCGCCGTCGCAGCGGCGCGCGCCGCGTTCGACGCCTGGAGCGCGACTCCGCCTGCAACCCGCGCCGCATTCCTCGCGCAGATCAACGAGGGGCTGAAGGCGCGGTCGGAGGAGATCGGCCGCACGATCGCCGAGGAAGTCGGCATGCCGCTCAAGCTCGCGACGAGGATCCAGGCGGGCTCGCCGACCTTCACCTTCGGCATGTACGCGAAGCTGCTCGCAACCTTCGCGTGGGAGGAGCGGGTCGGGAACTCGGTGGTGATGCGCGAGCCGGTGGGCGTCGTCGCCTGCATCACGCCGTGGAACTACCCGCTGCACCAGATCGCGGCGAAGGTCGCGCCGGCGCTCGCGGCGGGCTGCACGGTGGTGCTGAAGCCGTCCGAGATCGCACCGCTCAACGCCTTCATCCTGGCGGAGATCATCGACTCGGTCGGGCTGCCGAAGGGCGTGTTCAACCTCGTCACCGGCTACGGCCCGGTGGTCGGGGAAGCGCTCGCCGGCCATCCCGGCGTCGACATGGTGTCGTTCACGGGCTCGACCCGGGCCGGCAAGCGCGTGTCGGAGCTCGCCGCGCAATCGGTGAAGCGCGTCGCCCTCGAGCTCGGCGGCAAGAGCGCGTCCATCGTGCTCGACGACGCCGATCTCGCCGCGGCGGTGAAGGGCACGCTCGGCGCGTGCTTCCTCAACTCCGGCCAGACCTGCAGCGCGCACACGCGGCTCCTCGTCCCCGAGTCGAAGTACGCGGAAGCCGCGAAGCTCGCCGCCGAGGAGGCGCAGAAGTACACCGTCGGCGACCCGCTCCAGGACGACGCCCGGCTCGGGCCGCTCGTCTCCGCCCAGCAGCGCGAGCGGGTGCGCGGCTACATCCGCAAGGGGATGGAGGAAGGCGCCGAGCTCCTCGCCGGCGGGCCGGACGCGCCGGAAGGCCGCGCGAAGGGCTACTACGTGAAGCCGACGGTGTTCGGCAAGGTCGACCCGAAGTCGACGATCGCGCAGGAGGAGATCTTCGGCCCGGTGCTCGCGCTCATCGCCTACCGGGACGAGGACGACGCGGTGCGGATCGCGAACGACACGCCCTACGGGCTCGCCGGCGGGGTGTGGTCCGGAGACGAGGCGCGCGCGATGCGGGTCGCGAAGCGCCTGCGCACCGGGCAGGTCGACATCAACGGCGGGCCGTTCAACATGTTCGCGCCGTTCGGCGGCTTCAAGCAGTCCGGGCACGGCCGCGAGCTCGGGAAGTACGGCCTGGAGGAGTTCCTCGAGCTGAAGTCGGTGCAGCTCAAGCCCGAGCCGAAGCCGGAGCCGAAGCCCGCCTAGCCTCGCGGCTCGCTTCCCGGCCTCGCTGGCTCGCCCGGCTCGCTGGCTCGGCCCGGCTCGCTGGCTCGGCCTGGCTCGCCGCCTCGCCCCGCTACCCGGCCTCGCGCCGCCGGGGGAAGAGCCCGGCGACGAAATCGGTGAACACCCGGACCTTCGCCGAGAGGTGGCGGCTCTGCGGGTAGACGACCGAGATCGGGTAGCGGTCCTGCCGCTGCCAGTCCTGGAGGACGGGCCGCAGCGCGCCGGCGGCAATCCAGCGCCCCGCCATCGCGTCGAACGCCTGCGCCAACCCCGCCCCGCCGACCGCCACGTCGAGGAGCGCCTCGGCGTTGCTCACCGCCAGCGCGCCGGCGGGGCTGAACGCGATCCGCTCGCCCGCCTGCTCGAACGCCCACTCGAGCACCGCACCGCGGGTCACCGAGTAGAGGCCGAGGCACTGGTGGCGGGCGAGGTCGTCGGGCGTCTGCGGGGTCCCGTGCAGCGCGAGGTAATCGGGCGACGCGCAGGTCACCCAGCTCGCGTCGAACACCCGCCGCGCGACGAGCGAGGATTCGGCGAGCGGGCCGATGCGCACCGCCGCGTCCACCCCCTCCTCGAGGAGGTCGATCCGGCGGTCGTCGAGAATCGCGACCACCCGCAGCTCCGGGTACTGGGCGGCGAAGCGCGGCAGGGCCGGGACGATGAACTGGCGCCCGATCGCGGTCGGGACGTCGACCCGGAGGATCCCGCGAGGCGTGGTTCGTCCGGCAGTCAGCAGGGTCTCGGTTTCCTCCACGTCGGCGAGCACCCGCCGCACGTGATCGAGGTAGGCGGCACCGTCGTCAGTAAGCGCTAACCGACGGGTCGTACGGTTCAACAGCTTGATTCCGAGGCGCTTTTCGAGCGCCCCGACGTGCGCCGTGACGGTTGCGTTGGAGAGGTCCAGCCGGTCAGCCGCGCGGGAAAAGCTCCCCAGATCGACCACCCACCGGAAGACCTCCATGCTCTGCAGGCGGTCCATTATTCAGATCCATCGAAAAGTCTTTTACAGAATACCCCATTTATTCGTCCAGACCGAATCGCCATCATTCGCCCCATCGGAACCGCGGCCACGGCGAAGGCGCCGACCCGGGTCCGAAGGCAAATCCGATCAACTCTCACGATGGAAAGGAACCACCCCATGAAACGCACTCTGATCGCCCTCGTCCTCGCGCTCGGCGCCACCGCCGCGGTTGCGGATCCCACGCTGTCGACCTCCCAGAACCAGCCCTCCGGCTGGTCGAACGCGCCGGAAGCGACCGCCTACCAGGGCGCGAGCCCGATCGTCGACGACAACGCCGCCGACTACCCGTTCAACCCGTAATGCCGTACGCGGCGCCGCCGGGGCCGGCAACGGCCCCGGCGGAAGCCAGGAGCAGCACCATGGAAGCCCGTCTCGTCCTGTACATCCTCGGCGTCGTCCTGCTCGTTGCCGGCTCGCTCACCGCGATGGCCGACCAGAGTGGCCGGCTCGTCGGCGTGCACGAGATCCCGCCGTTCGTCGCCCGGCGCGTCGAGCTCCCGACCCCTCCCCCGTCGGCGCTGCCGGCCCGCGACCGCGCGGCCACCGGGGACGCGGCAAAGCCCGCAAGCGCCGGATGACCGGCCCGGTGAGCCCGGAGCGCGCCATGCCACCCGCTCCCGATCCGCACCTCGCGCCGCATGTTGCGGTGTTCCTCGCTGCGGCGCGGTGCTATCTGGCCCGAAGCACCGGCGACGCCCGGACTCGACCGGAGGACGGCGCGGAGCTACGATCGGACGCGAAAGCGTGACCGGGGAGATGCGATGCTCGTGCTCAGCGCGGGGACCGGACGGGTCGTCCAGGCCGTCGCGCGCGAGCTCGCACGGCTGCCCGGCCCGAAGCGGTTTCTTTCCGCCGGCACGGCGCGCGAGGTAGTCCCCGGGTTCGATCCGGTAGCGCCCGGCGCCGCCGACCGCGCGGCACGCGAGCGGGCCCTGGACGGGGCCCGCAACCTCGTCGTCCTTCCCACCTTCGACGCGCGCGCGGCGGACGCGCAGGCCGCGCTGATCCGCGAGGCGGCTGCGGCGGGCGTCCGCCGGATCCAGCTCGGCTCGCTGATCGGTGCCGATTCCCGCTCGCCGGTGCGCCTGCTCCGCTGGGTCGGCCTGCTCGAGCGCGAAGTGACCGGGACCGGCCTGCCGCACGACGTGCTGCGCTGCGCGCCGTTCATGCAGAACCTCGCGCTCTTCACCCGGCAGGATGCGGGCGGCCTCACCGTCGCCGGGCCGTTCCGCGACGCGGCGTTCCCCTGGCTCGACGCGGCGGACGTCGGCGTCGTCCTCGCCGGGGCGCTCGCGCGCGACGCGGACGAGATCGCGCAGAACGCGAGTCCGAGCCTCCTCTGCCAGCTCACCGGCCCGAAAGAGGTCGGCTTCGAGGCGGTGGCCGAGCGCCTCGGCGCGGCGCTGCGCGAGCGCGTGCGCTACGTCGACATCTGCCTGCCCGAGGCGCAGGGCCTGCTCGAGGCGAACGGCTTCGCTTCGTCGCAGATCCGCGCGCTCACCGAGTACTGGGACTATCTCGTCAGCGGCGTGATCAAGCCGTCCTGTTGCGACACCGCGCTCAAGGTGCTCGGCCGGCCGCCGCACACGCTCGACGAGTACTTCGCCGAGCACGCGCCGGAGCTGCGCCGGGCCGCCTGAGCGCAGCCGGGAGCGCGAGCGTCACCCGCGCTCGCGCTGCAGCCAGCCGTTCGCCGTTCCCCGCGAGCGCATCCGCTCGCACTGCGCGGGCGCGAGCGACCGGTTCGCGGCGGTCGTGTCTTCGCGCATCAGGTTTCCCGGCTCGATCGAGTGCTCGCCCGAATCCATCAGCACGTGACCGAGCTCGTGCGCGAGCGCGACCGGCAGGTCGCGGATCGGGAGCGTGATCCAGACGGTGCCGGCGAGCTCGGGCCGGTCCTTCGTGTTGCCGGTGCCGAACGCTTCGGCGTCGTACACCGGCTGGTGGCGCGAGTCGCGCACGAAGAACGCCGCCGGCTTCGCCGGCCGCATGCGGCGCACGAGCTCCCGGCCCGCGGGGGTCGAGAGGTAGCGCAGGTCCGGGCCGCCGCCGGCGAGGCTGTAGAGCTCCGCGCGCTCGAGGCGGATGTCGCATTGCGCGAGGATCGCCGCGGCCTCGCGCACCGCGCGGAGGATCCGCTCCGGCTCCCACGGCACGTCGGCGAAGGTGTAGAGATCGAGCTGCAGCCGGTGAGTCGCCGGGCGCGCGCCAGGGTAGGGCAGCGCGTGCTCGGGCAGGGGCCAGGTCGCCGCGATCCGCAGCGGCTGCGGCGTCGCGGTGCACGCGGCCGCGGCGAGGACGGCAACGAGCATCGCGGGTACGGTGGCGTGCCGGCGCATGCGCGATTGTAGGGGCGCGGGTTGAGTTTTCCGGCCGCCGGCGGCATAGTCCGGTGACGCTTCGCGCGAGACCCGCACCGATGAATCGCATCACCGCCCTCCTCGCCGCCGCCGCGCTCGCCGGGGGCGCCTACGCCCATCACGGCTGGAGCGAATACGACTCGTCGAAGGAGCTGACGCTCACCGGCAAGATCGTCGCGGCCGGCTACGAGCACCCGCACGGCTTCGTCCGGCTCGAGACGCCGGGCAAGACCTGGCTCTGCGTGCTCGCGCCGCCGACGCGGATGGAGAACCGCGGGCTGCCGAAGGAGGCGCTGAAGGCGGGCAACACCGCGACCCTGGTCGGCTACCCGAACCGGACGAAACCGGAAGAGATGCGCGCCGAGCGCATCACCGTCCAGGGCAAGACCGTCGAGCTGCGCTAGCGGCGCTCGACCGACAACGAGGAGGAGGACGGCGCGGGCCGGTGGGAGCCCGTCCGCGCCGCGACCGCATGGATCTCGGAGCCCTGCTCGAGGCGCTCGAGCGCTCTTCGCTCGCCGGGGCGATGAAGCATTCGCTCTGGCTCTACCCGATCGTCGAGACCGTCCACATCGTCGGCTTCGCGCTGCTCGTCGGCGCGGTCGCCGCCTTCGACCTGCGGCTCCTCGGCTTCGCCCGCTCGACCTCGATCCGGGCGCTCGAGCGCAGCCTCCTGCCGTGGGCGTGGGTCGCGCTCCTCCTGATCGTGCCGACCGGGGTCGCGATGTTCACGACGCACGCGATGGATTTCGCCGCCAATCTCGCGTTCCGCCTGAAGCTCGTGCTGCTCGCCGCCGCCGGGCTGAACGCTCTCCTCTTCCACGCCGGCGTCTTCCGCTCGGTCGCCGCGTGGGACCAGCACGTGCCTACCCCGCGCGCGGCCAAGGCCTCGGCGGTGCTGTCGCTCGCGATCTGGGTCGGCGTGATCGCCTGCGGGCGGCTGATCGCGTACGTCTGATCGGAGCCGCTGCCGTTGGCAGCGGCATCGTCGCTAGCGCAGGCGCGGCGCGCCGCCGTCGGCGATCCCCTCGCCGTACCACATGCGCGCGATCCCGGCCCAGTACGCGCCGGCCTCGCACATCGGGCAGGCGCGCGAGGTGCCGTAGAGCTCGCAGCCGGAGAGGTCCCGGGTCTTCAGGCGCCGCGCCGCCTCGCGGATCGCCTGCATCTCGGCGTGCGCGGTGGGGTCGGGGGTGGTGATCACCGCGCTCACGCCCTCGCCGACGATCCTGCCGTCCTTCACGACCACCGCGCCGTAGGCCTGGTCGCCGCGCTCGACCGCGATCCGGCGCATCTCGAACGCCTGCTGCATGAAGGCGCGGCGCGGATCCTGCGCGCGCGCCGGCGATGCGAGCCCGAGCACGGCGAGGCCGCCGAGCGCGAGCACCGCGCGGCGCGAACTCCGGCAGTCGCAGGGCTTGAGTGGCCTAGCCGTGGCGGCGGATGAAGTCGCGGATGCGCGGGGCGATGGTCTCGCGCCACCGCCGGCCGCTGAAGATGCCGTAGTGGCCGATGCCCGGCGCGAGGTAATGGCTGCGGCGCTTCGCCGGGATGCCGGTGCACAGCTCGTGCGCCGCCTCGGTCTGGCCGTTGCCGGAGATGTCGTCGAGCTCGCCCTCGATCGTGAAGAGCGCGGTCTGGCGGATCGCCTCCGGCCGCACCGGCACGCCGTTCACCCGGAAGCGGCCGTGCGGCAGGTGGTGCTCCTGGAACACGCGGCGGATGGTGTCGAGGTAGTACTCGGCGGGCATGTCGAGCACCGCGTTGTACTCGTCGTAGAAGCGCCGGTGCGCATCGGCGCTGTCGCCGTCGCCGCGCACGAGGTGATGGTAGTAGTCCCAGTGCGCGTCCGCGTGGCGCGAGGGATTCATCGCCACGAATCCGAGGTGCTGGAGAAAGCCGGGGTACACCCGGCGCATCCCGCCCGGATACTTCATCGGCACCGGGTGGATCAGCGTCCGCTCGAACCAGGCGAGCGGGCGCTGGGTGGCGAGGTTGTTGACCGCGGTCGGGCTGCGGCGCGGGTCGATCGGGCCGCCCATCATCGTCATCGTGCGCGGGCCCGCTTCGCCGTCGGCGGCCATCAGCGCGACCGCGGCGAGCACCGGCACCGTCGGCTGGCAGACCGAGATCGCATGGGCGTCGGGCCCGAGGAAGCGCAGGAACTCGCGCATGGTCTCGACGTAGTCGTCGAGTCCGAACGGCCCGCGCGCGAGCGGCACCAGCTTGGCGTCGACCCAGTCGGTGACGTAGATCTCGTGGTCGGGCAGCAGCGCGCGCACGGTGTCGCGGAGCAGCGTGGCGAAATGCCCCGAGAGCGGCGCGACGAGGAGCACCGCCGGGTCGGCCCGCACCGCGTCGCGCCGGAAATGCAGGAGCCGGCAGAACGGGGTCTCGATCACCACCCGCTCCTCGACCGCGATCTCGCGGCCGTCGATCACCGTGCCGTCGAGCCCGAACCCGGGCCGCTCGTAGCGCTGGGTGAGGCGGCAGAAGAGATCGAAGCCGGCCGCCATGCGGCGGCTCGAAGGGAAGTAGGCGAGCGGGCTGAACGGGCTCGAGAGGAGATCGCGCTGGGCGGCGGCGACCGTGTTCCACGGCGCGAGCCAGGCGTGACGCATTTCATGCAGCGCGTACAGCAATCGAACCTCCGATTTCCGTGCGGATCCGCCCACGGCTCGCCGGGGTTATAGCAAAGCGAACCCGCCGGCGCATTGTCCGGCGTCGCGATCACGCCAAATCGAGCTTCGATCGAGCACCAGGCGTGCCATCCGCGCCACACTTTCCACTGAGAAACGTCCGGCGCGAGAAACCGTGCACAATCCTGCGCGAAACTTCACCCGGGGAGGAAACCCGCCATGCCGCGGACGCCGGCGCCGAAGATCGACATCTTTCCGCACATCTTCCCGCTCGCCTACTTCGAGCGCATGAAGGCGATTGCCCTCGACAACCCGGCGCTCGCCGGCCAGATCAAGCGCTGGCTGCACATCCCCGTGCTGTGGGACCTCGACGCACGCATCCGGATGATGAAGCGCTTCCCGGGCTACCGGCAGGTGCTGACGCTCTCGATGCCGCCGCTCGAGTTCCTCGCCGGACCGGACGAGTCGCCGGCGCTCGCGCGCATCGCGAACGACGGCATGGCGGAGATCGTCGCGCGCCACCCGGACCTCTTCCCGGCGTTCGTCGCGTCGCTGCCGATGAACAACGTGCCGGCGGCGCGCGCGGAGATGGACCGCGCGATCGGCGCGCTCGGCGCGCGCGGCGTGCAGCTCTTCACCAACGTCAACGGCCGCCCGCTCGACGAGCCGGAGTTCTTCCCGGTGTTCGAGCGGATGGTGACGAAGCACGACCTCCCGGTCTGGGTCCACCCCACCCGCACGGCGAAGTTTCCCGACTACCCGACCGAGTCGAAGTCGAAGTACGAGATCTGGTGGGCATTCGGCTGGCCGTACGAGACGAGCGCGTTCATGGCACGGCTCGTCTTCTCCGGGATGCTCGACCGGCTGCCGAAGCTCGCCGTCATCACCCACCACCTCGGCGCGATGGCGCCGTTCTTCGACCAGCGGATCGGCTACGGCTGGGACCAGCTCGGGAGCCGCACGGCGGACGAGGACTACGAGTCGCTGCGCAGGCGCATGAAGAAGCGCCCGCTCGACTACTTCCGCATGTTCTACGGCGACACGTCGGTGAACGGGTCGGCCTCCGCGCTGCGCTGCGGGCTCGACTTCTTCGGGTCGCGCCGCGTCCTCTTCGGCACCGACTGCCCGTTCGACCCGCAGGGCGGTCCGCTCTTCATCCGCGAGACGATCAGGGCGATCGACTCGCTCGCGCTGAAGAAGGACGACCTGAAGCGGATCTACTCGGGCAACGCGATCCGGATGCTGCGGCTCAAGGCGCCGCGGACGTAAGGCGGGCGGCGCGCGCGGCCCGCGCCGCGCCTGCCCCGCCCGTCCTCAGGCCGCCTTCTTCTGCCCCGCGAGCGCCTCGTCGCGCAGCGCGCGGCGCAGGATCTTGCCGACGTTGGTCTTGGGCAGCTCGGCGCGGAACTCGACGTACTTCGGCCGCTTGTAGCCGGTGAGATTCGCCTCGCAGTGCTTGCGCAGGTCGTCCTCGGTGAGCCCCGGGTCTTTCTTGACGACGAAGAGCTTCACCGCCTCGCCCGACTTGTCGTCCGGGACGCCCACCACGGCGCACTCGAGCACCCCCGCGTGCTGCGCCACCACGTCCTCGACCTCGTTCGGATAGACGTTGAAGCCCGACACCAGGACCATGTCCTTCTTGCGGTCGACGATGCGCACGAACCCCTTCGCGTCGATGGTGGCGACGTCGCCGGTGGCGAAGAACCCGTCGGGGGTGATCACCTTCGCGGTCTCCTCCGGCCGCTGCCAGTAGCCCTTCATCACCTGCGGCCCGCGCACGCAGAGCTCGCCCGTCCCGCCGACGCCGACCGGCTTGCCGGCGTCGTCGCGGAGCTCGATTTCGGTGGAGGGCAGCGGCAGCCCGATCGAGCCGTTGTACTCGACGAGGTTGAGGGGGTTGATGCAGACCCCGGGCGAGGTCTCGGTGAGCCCGTAGGCCTCGAGCAGCGCCTTGCCGGTGAGCTTCTGCCAGCGCTCGGCGACCGCGCGCTGTACCGCCATGCCGCCGCCGATCGTCAGCTTCATCGTGGAGAAATCGAGCTTCGCGAAGTCGGGGTGGTTGAGAAGCGCGTTGAAGAGCGTGTTCACGCCGGTGATCACGGTGAACCGGTGCTTGGCGAGCTCTTTCACGAAGCCGGGGATGTCGCGCGGGTTGGTGATGAGCACGTTGCAGCCGCCCATCTTCATGTAGGTGAGGCAGTTCCCGGTGAGCGAGAAGATGTGGTAGAGCGGCAGCGCGGTGATGATCGTCTGCTCGTCGTCGCCGAGGAACGGCTTCTGCCACCCGTACACCATCTCGAGGTTGGCGAGGATGTTGCGGTGGAGCAGCATCGCGCCCTTCGCGACGCCGGTCGTGCCGCCGGTGTACTGGAGGAAGGCGATGTCCTCGAGGCCGACCTCGACCGGCTTGAGCGTCCCGCGCTCGCCCTCCGCGAGCACGTCGTTGAAGCGGAGCGCGCCCGGGAGCTCGTACGCCGGCACCATCTTCTTCACGTTGCGCACGACGAAGTTGACGATCGTGCCCTTGAACCCGAGCATGTCGCCGAGGGACGCGACGACGATGTGCCTGAGCTTCGTCTTCCCGGCCACCTGCTGCAGCACGGAGGCGAAATTCTCCAGGATGACGATCACCTCCGCGCCGGAGTCGTTCAGCTGGTGCTCGAGCTCGCGCGGGGTGTAGAGCGGGTTCACGTTCACCACGACGCAGCCGGCGCGCAGCGTCCCGAAGAGGGCGACCGGGTACTGCAGGACGTTCGGCATCATGATCGCGACGCGCGCGCCCTTGGCGAGCCCCTTCGACTGCAGCCAGGCGCCGAAGGCCCGCGTCAGCCGGTCGAGGTCGCCGAAGGTGATCGTCTTGCCCATGTTGTGGTAGGCGGGCCGCGCGGCGTACTTCTTCACGCTCGCCTCGACCAGCGCGCCGATCGACCGGACCTCGTCGAACCGGATCTCCGCCGGCACGCCGGGCGGATAGCTCTTCAGCCAGATCTTCTCCACGTTCGTCTCCTCCGTAGTGCGGGCGCGCCGTCGGTCGCGGCGCCGTCCTGTGGTTTTCGCGCCGCCCGGTTCCCCAGGGCGAGCGCGACCGGATTATCCGCGAACGGCCCGCCGCCCGCCACGCGGCGCCCCGCCATGCCGCCGGGAGTTGCCCCCGGTAGGAACCGGCGCCCGGCTCAGGCGATTGCGGCGGCGCGGCGCACGCTCGCGATCATCGAGCTCGCCAGCAGGAACTCGCGGGCGCGCGCGGGATCGGCGTTCGCCCGGCGCAGCTCGTCGAACCGCGCGCGCCGCGCGGCCGGGTCGCGCTCGGCGAGCGTGCGCAGGTTGCGGATCGAGCCCTCCTGGACGTACTCGACGTTCACCGCGCGGCGCTGGCGCTCGTAGCGGTCGAGGAGCGCGGGGCCGGCCTCGCCGCGGCACACCGCGGCGAGCTTCTCCGCGAGGTTGATCGCGTCGTGGATGCCGCCGTTCAGGCCGAACGCGCCGAGCGGGTTGTTGAGGTGCGCGGCGTCGCCGGCGAGCAGCACCCGGCCGCGCCGGAATTCCTTCGCCACGCGCTGGTGCACCCTGTAGATGCTCTTGTAGCGGATCGCGTAGGGCTCGGGACGCGGCACGAAGTACTGCATCCGCCGCTCGATCTCGGGCGCGGCGAGCGTGACCTCGTCGGGCTCCTCCGGCGGCACCGGAAACGCGACCCGCCACAGCCCGGCGCCGGTCGCATCGGGCATCTTGAACACCGCCGCCCACTGCTCGGGATCGGCGACGTAGGCGTTCGGCGTGAAGCCGTGCGACGCGAAGTCGTAGCCCGTGCTCACGACCACGAACCGCTCGGGCCAGGTGAAGCCCTCGAACCCGACGCCGATGCTCTTGCGCACCTGGCTGCGGGCGCCGTCGGCGCCGACGAGCCACGCGCCCTCGATCCGCTCGCGGCCGTCCGCGGTCTCGGCCTCGATCCACACGCGCTCCGGGTCCTGCCCGACGTCGGCGACGCGCGCGCCGAAGCGCACCGTGGCCTGCGGGAGCCGCGCGAGCCGCTCGTGGAGGATCGGCGTCAGCCGGTGCTGCTCGAGATGGAAGCGGTACGGATACGGCGTCTCGTCGGCGATCAGGCCGAGGTCCCATTCGGCGATCACGCCCTCGACCCGGTCGCGGTGCTGCCAGCGCGGCACCCTGATCCCGGTGCGGTGCATCTCGTCGGTGACGCCGTAGGGCGCCATCATCTCGAGCGTCGGCGGGTGGAAGGTCCCGGCGCGCAGATCGTGGGTGAGCGCCGCCTCCGCCTCGAGCACCAGCACCGGGACGTCGCGGCCTGCGAGCGCGAGCGCGGTGAGCAGTCCGACCGGGCCGGCGCCGGCGACGATCACCCGGTCGGGCGCCTTGCTCACGACCGCGCGGGCGGCAGCGCGAACCGCCGGAAGAACTTCCACATCTCCGCGTTCGCGTCGATCACGTCGGTGCCGGGGCCGAGAATGCGCGGCAGGTAGTCGCGCCTGCCGCCGGGCCAGACGTGGCCGGCGCCCGCGAGCTTCCACAGCGCGATCTCGGTGCCGTCGCGGCAGCCGTAGAAAACGTAGCGGGTCGCGGCGTGCTCCGCGGTCGGCGTGCCGGCGGCGCCGCGGCGCTCCTCCTCGAGCACCGCTTTCGGCGCGCAGTCGCCGAACGCCGCCCAGCGGTAGAGCACCGCCTCCGCGTCGGGATGGCGGGTGCGCACGTTCGTCAGCGGGAACGGCTCGCCGAGGCCGCCGTAGTACAGCGCGCGCTTGTCGTCGACGCTGTGGACGTGCAGGATCGGCATCGCCCGCCGCCCCGGCACCGCGAGCGCCGGACGCGGGTCGTCGGCGCGCGGCTCCGGCAGCACCATGCTGCCCGCCACCGGCGCGATCGCCGCGACGACGTCGGAGGCCTGTGCGGCGAGCCGGTAGCTCATCATCGCGCCGTTGGACAGGCCGGTCGCGTAGACGCGCGTCGTGTCCACCGGTGCGCGGGTGGCGAGCGCCGCGACGAGCGCGCGCACGAAGCCGACGTCGTCGACCTTCTCGGCCATCGCGTAGCCGCAGCAGGTGCCCGCGTTCCAGGTGAGGAGTTTCTCCTCGAGCCGCCCGGTCCCGTTCGGGTAGACGACGATGAAGCCCTCGCGGTCGGCGAGCGCCTCCATGCGCACGTAGTCGCGATGCGCCGCGGCGTTGCCGCCGCCGCCGTGGAAATTGAGGACGAGCGGCACCGGCCGGTCGGCCGGAAGCTTCGCCGGGACGTGGACGAGCGCGGTGCGCGTTCGTCCGCCGTGCTCGAGCGCGATCTCGTAGCCGCCGGTGGGGCCGAGCGGGATCTCGCGCGGCGCCGGCTGGGCGGGCGCAGCGGGCGCGAGAAGCGCGGCGGCGAGGACCGCGCCGGCTGCGAGCGCGGCTTGCGATGACGGCGACATGGCGTCATTCTATTGCGCCGCCGGCCGCACGTGCCCGGCGAGGGCGATCGCGGCGAAGGTCGCGACCATCGAGAGCCACCCGACCGCGCCGAAGTACAGGAGCTCCCCGCCCGGGCCGCGGGCGACGATCGCGCTCGCCGCGAGCGAGGCGAGCCCGGCGGCGAGCTGCTGGAACGCGGCGTTGAAGCTCATGAAGATGCCGCGCACCCCGGGCGCGGCCGCGCCGGTGACGATCGTCATCGCCGGCACGAACCGGCCGGCGAAGGAGGCCATCAGCAGCACCTGCGAGAGGACCGCGGCCCAGAGCGGCACCGCCGGGAGATGGGTGCTGACGAACGCGGCGGCGATCGACACCCCGGCGACGAGCGCGAACACCCGCCGCCGTCCGTGGAGATCGGTGAGCCGGCCGACGAGCCGGACGAAGGCGAGCGAGACGAGGCCGCCGACGAAATAGGTGAGCGGCAGCTCGCGCTCGGTGACGCCGACGTTCAGCACCAGGTAGGCGGCGAGGAACGGGATGATCGCAAACCCGGAAAAGTTGAGCAGCATCGTGACACCGAACGCGGCGAGGTGGTTCGCGCGCGCGAACACCGCGCGCGCCCGCGCGAGCGCCGCGCCCGCGCGCGCCTCCGCGACGTGCCCGCGCACGCGCGGCACGAGGACCGCCGCCGCCGCGAGCACCGCCGCGCAGAGCGCGCCGTTCGCGAAGAACGGCGTCCGCCACGACCACCGGCTCGCGAGCCAGATCCCGAGCGGGATGCCGACGATCGACGCGATCGTGCCCGCGCTCATCACCGCCCCGAGCGCCCGGCCGCGTCGGCCGTCGGGAATCGCGTCGGCGACGATCGCGAGCACGGTCGCGATCAGCACGCCGGCGAACGCGCCGGCGGCGGCGCGCGCGGCGAGGAGCCACTCGTGGCTCTGCGCCGTGGCGGTGACGAGCGTCGTCGCGGTGAAGCAGGCGTAGAGCGCGAGGAGCGTCGCGCGCCGGTCGAACCGGTCGACGACGAGCGCCGCCGCGAAGCCGACCGCGGATGCGGTCGCCATGTAGACCGAGACGAGCACGCCGAATTCGCCAGGCGTGAGGTCGAAGAGCCGCATGAGCTGCGGCCCGAGCGGCATCAGCAGCATGAAGTCCAGGATGGCGGAGAACTGGACGTCGCCGAGCACGGCGAGGAGCCAGCGCTCGCGGCCTGGGGTCAGACCACGGGTGAGCTCGGCCGTCACGCCCGCGTCACCCGCGCCGCACGAACCCGAGCGCGACCGGCGCCGCCACCGCCCCGATCCCGAGCGTGACGAACGCGACGCCCCAGGCGAACGCGCTGCGGTTGCCGCCGGCGAGGTCGAGCGCGAGCCCGAACGCGAGCGGCGCGACGAAGCCCGCGCCGAAGCCGAGCGCCGAATGCACCGCCATGGTCGCGCCGCGAAGCGCCGGATCGCTCGCCTCGACCATGCCGGAGGTCAGCGCCGCGGAGTCGCTCATGATGAGCAGGAGATGCAGGACGACCAGCGCGGCGAGCACCGTCCACGGCAGGTGGCCGAGGAAGCCGAGCGCGCAGGTGAGGAGCCCCGAGAGCGCCATGCCGGCCACGATCACCCGCGCGCGGCCGGAGCGGAGCGCGACCTCGTTGCCGGCGATGCTCGCGAACGGCCCGGCGAGGTTGGCGACCGCGTGGATCGCCGCCGGCGACACCGGGGACGGCACGGAGTGCTGGGCGAAGGTGAGGAACGCGACCATCCACGAGCGCGAGCCGAGCAGCTCCCAGCAGTGGACCGCGTAGCCGAGGATGTAGCGCCGCGCCGCGCGGTTCGCGAGCACCGGGCGGAAATCGAGGAGGTGCGCGTCGCCCCGTGCGCCGGGCGGCGTCCGCGGCGGGAGCAGCAGGAGCACGACACCCGCGCCGGCGAGCGGCCCGAGCGCCGACCAGGCGAACGCCGCGCGCCAGCCGGCGAGCTCGGCGATCCCGCTCGCGAGGACGAGCGAGAAGCTCACGCCGAAGCCGAACGAGGCGGTGTAGAACGACACCGCGCGCGCCTGGGCGGCGCCGGCGGTGTTGTCGGTGAGCGCGCGCAGGCCCGGCATGTACATTCCGGCGAGGCCGACGCCGGCGAGGAGCTGGAAGAACCCGCCGGTCGCCGGGCCGCTGGCGAGCCAGGCGAAGCCGGCCGAGCCGGTCGCGGCGACGAGCGCCGAGGCGAGGTAGATCCGGCGCGCGTCGACCCGGTCGGTGAGCGCGGTGAGCGCCGGCACCGCCGCCATGTAGCCGGCGAAGAAGAGGCCGCTCACGACGCCGGCCCCGGTGTTCGACATCGACCACTCGGCCTGCAGCACGGGCAGGAGCGCCGGGTAGGTCGAGAAGACGCTCATGCTCGCGACGTGCGCGAGGCAGAGCCAGCCGATGACCTGCCAGGCCGGCCGGCGTCCCGCCGCGGCCATCGCGGGGCCGCCCCGCTACTCGTGCCGGAAGGCGGGCTTGCGCTTCCCGACGAACGCCGCCATCCCTTCCTTCTGGTCGGCGGTGGCGAAGAGCGAGTGGAACATCCGCCGCTCGAACTGGATCCCTTCGGCGAGCGGCGACTCGTAGGCGCGGTTGATGCACTCCTTCGCCATCATCACCGACGGCAGGGAGAACTCGCAGATCGCGGCCGCGGCCGCGAGCGCCTCCTCGAGGAGCTTCGCCGCCGGCACCACGCGTGCGACGAGCCCGGCGCGCTCGGCCTCCGCGGCGTCCATCATGCGGCCGGTGAGGATGAGGTCCATCGCCTTCGCCTTCCCGACCGCGCGCGGCAGTCGCTGCGTGCCGCCGGCGCCCGGGATGACGCCGAGCTTGATCTCCGGCTGGCCGAACTTCGCGGTGTCGGCGGCGATCACGATGTCGCACGCGAGCGCGATCTCGCAGCCGCCGCCGAGGGCGAAGCCGGCGACCGCGGCGATCACGGGCTTGCGCACCGCGCGGATGCGCTCCCAGTTGCGGGTGATGTAGTCGGACTTGTAGACGTCCATGTAGGACCAGTCCTTCATCGCGCCGATGTCGGCGCCGGCGGCGAACGCCTTGTCGCTGCCGGCGACCACGATCGCGCCGACGCCTTCGTCCGCGTCGAACGCGGCGAGCGCCGCGCCGAGCTCGTTCATCAGCGCATCGTTGAGCGCGTTCAGCTGCTGCGGGCGGTTGAGCGTGATCAGGCCGACGCGGCCGCGGGTCTCGGTGAGGATGTTCTCGTATGCCATTGCGGTCTCGCCTCCTGGAGTCAACCGGCCCTGAGGCCCGCGATCGCGCGCGCCGCCTCGCCGAGGTGGATCGTGTCCGTGCCGACCGCGACGAGCGTGTAGCCCTGCGCGATGAACGGCCTCGCCCCGGCGGCCGAGCCGGCGTAGATGCCGAGCGCGCGGTCCGCGCGCTTGCACGCCTCGGCCACGCGGGCGATCGCCGCGAGCACGTCGGGATGCTCGACCTCGCCGAGCCGGCCCATGCTGCCCGAGAGGTCGTACGGGCCGACGAAGATCGCGTCGACCCCGTCGACCGCGACGATCCGGTCGATCGCCTCGACCGCGGCGACGTGCTCGCACTGCACGCAGACTGCCGTCTGCGCGTCGGCGGTGCGGACGTACTCGGCGAAGCCGAAGCCGTAGCCCTGCGCGCGCACGAGGCCGACGCCGCGCACCCCGCGCGGCGGGTACTTGCAGAACGAGACGATCGCGCGCGCCTGCTCGGCCGAGTTCACCATCGGCACCACCACGCCGGCCGCGCCGATGTCGAGCGCCTTCTTGAGCGTCGCCTCGCCGCCGTCGGCGACGCGCACGATGCACGGCAAGCGCGCGGCCTGGAGCAGCGTCTGCGCGGCGAGGAAATCGAGCGCGGCGTGCTCGGTGTCGACGAAGAGCCAGTCGAGGCCGCCGGCGGAGAGCACCTCCGCGACCTCGGGGGCGGGCAAGGTGACGATCGTGCCGAGGAGCAGCTCGCGCCGCCGGAGGCGCTCGACGAAGGTTGCGGTGGCCCCGGCGCTCATCGCCCAACGCTCTTCTTGTACGCGGCGAGCGGCAGAACGTCCGGCAGCTCGAGCCGCCGGCGGTCGGGCTCGACGGCGGTGAGCGCAGTCGCTTCCTTCATCGTGCGGAGCGAGCGCACCGCGAGCTCCTGGTACTGCCGGGTGGCGTCGCTTTTCCAGCGCAGCTCGTCCTCGGTCAGCTCGCGCACCGGCCGCGCCGGGATGCCGGCGACGAGCGTGCGCGGCGGCACCACCATGCCGGCCTTCACGAACGCGAGCGCGGCGACCATCGCCCATTCGCCGATGTCGGCGTTGTCGTTCACCACGGCGCCCATGCCGACGAGCGCGTGGCGCCGCACGCGGCAGGAGTGGAGGATCGCGCCGTGGCCGATGTGGCCGTTCGCCTCGATCACCGTGTCCGCCTGGGGGAAGCCGTGCACGATGCAGCAGTCCTGGAGGTTCGCGCCCTCCTCGACGACGATGCGGCCGAAGTCGCCGCGGAGCGACGCCGACGGGCCGATGTAGACACCGGCGCCGACGATCACGTCCCCGATCAGCGTCGCCGACGGATGCACGAACGCCGCCGGGTCCACCACCGGCGTGATGCCGTCGATCGTCCAGACCCGGGTCATTGGCGCGCGTGCGAGATGAGCGGTTACACTTGACGGGCGATTCTAGCGCGCCGCCCGTGCCCCGACCCGACGATCTCCTCCGCTCCGCCCTGCTGATCGCCGCCGCCGTGACGAGCCAAGCCGCCGCCTTCGACCTCCAGGGCCACCGCGGCGCGCGCGGCCTCGCGCCCGAGAACACGCTGCCGGCGTTCGCCCGCGCGCTCGCGCTCGGCGTGACCACGCTCGAGCTCGACGTCGGCCTCACCGAGGACGGCGTGCTCGTCGTCGCGCACGACCGGCGGCTCAATCCCGACATCGTGCGCGGCCCCGACGGCCGCTGGCTCGTCGGGCGCACGCGCACGGTCCGCGAGCTGACCTTCCACGAGCTCGGGCGCTACGACGTGGGGCGGCTGCGTCCCGGGAGCGAGTACTCCGCGCGCTTTCCCGAGCAGCGCCGGATGGACGGCATCCGCATCCCGAAGCTCGAGGAGGTGTTCGGGCTCGCGCGCCGGGCGCACAACGACGAGGTCCGGTTCAACATCGAGACCAAGCTCTCGCCGCTCGCGCCGGAGGAGACCGCCGGCCCCGACGAGTTCGCCCGCGCGCTCATCGCCGTCGTGCGGGCGAACGGGGTCGAGCGCCGCACGACCATCCAGTCGTTCGACTGGCGCACGCTCGCGCTCGCGCAGCGCGAGGCGCCGGAGATCGCCACCGCCCATCTTTCGAGCGACGCGGACAACGTCCGCGACGCCGGCAACTCGCCCTCGCCGTGGACGAACGGCATCCGCTTCGCCGACCACGGCTCGGTGCCGAAGATGGTGAAGGCGGCCGGCGGCCGGATCTGGTCGCCGAACTTCCGCGACCTCACCGCGGCGCTCGTCGCGGAGGCGCACGGGCTCGCGCTCGGCGTCCTGCCCTGGACCGTCAACGACGCACCCGACATGGAGCGGCTGATCGACTGGGGTGTCGACGGCATCATCACCGACTACCCCGACCGGCTCCGCGAGGTGATGGCGGCGCGGCGCATGCCGCTGCCGAAGGCGACGCCGGTCGCGCCGTAAGGGGGTGGGGTGAGAACCGGACGAGTTGCGGCGATTCTGGCGGCGGTGCTGCTCGGCGCCTGCGCGGCGCCCGTCGGCACCGACTACACGGCGATGAGCGTCTCGCTGCCGGCGCTGCAGCCGGGCGAGGGCCGGGTCTTCTTCTATACCCCGGCGCGCTTCGGCGGCAACCAGCCGGAGGTCAGGCTCGACGGCAGGCTGGTCGGCTTCGCCGTCCCGAGCGGATTTTTCTTCGTCGACCGGCCGGCGGGCCGCTACGAGGCGACCGGGGTCACCGCCGCCGACGGCCGGATCGAGCTGCCGCTCGCCGCCGGCGAGACGAAGTACGTGCGCACGCAGGCGCCGTCGGCGTTTTCGGTCACCGCCGTCCACTTCCTGCTCGTGCCGGCGCCGGAGGGACGGGGCGACATGGCGGGGCTCGTCTACTCGGGGATCTCCGCGCCGCGGTAGCGCAAGGATCCGCCGCCGGGGAGTAGGCTCGCGGAATGCCGCGGGTGATCGGGCGGGTCGCGACGACCCTCGCCGTCACGCTCGCCGCCGCCTACGGCGCGGGCGCGGCTCTCCTCTGGCACTTCCCCGACCGCTTCCTCCCCTTCCCCGAGCCCGAAGCGCGGCAGAACCCGGGCATGGCGGGCCTGCGCTACACCGACGTGTGGCTGCACGCCGGCCCTCACCGCCAGTGGGTCCACGGCTGGTTCCTGCCGAACGGCCGCCACGCGCCGGTCGTGCTGCTGCTGCACGGGACCGGGCGCACCATCGGCGACATGGTGCACGTCGCCGCGGCGATCCACGCCGCCGGCGCAGCCGTGCTGATGATCGACTATCGCGGGCTCGGCCGGAGCAGCCGCGCGGCGCTCACCGAGCGGACGATGGTCGAGGATGCGGAGGCCGCGTGGCACGAGCTGCGCTGGCACCAGCCCGATCCGGCCTTGCGGCTCGTATACGGCCACTCGCTCGGCGGTGCGATCGCGCTCGAGCTCGCGGCGCGCTATCCCGACGCGAACGGCGTCGTCGTCGAAGGCGCGCCGACGTCGATCGCGGCGCTGCTGCGGGAGACGTGGGTCGCGCGGATCTGGCCGGTCGACCTGCTCCTCGGGGGGCGGTTCGACGCGGCGGCGAAGGTCCGGCGCGTCGCCGCGCCGCTGCTCGTGATCCACGGCCGGCGCGACGCGATCGTCCCGCCGGCGATGGGGGTCGAGCTCTACCTGCGGGCGACCGGGCGGAAGCGGCTGCTGCTCGTCGAGGAGGCCGCGCACAGCGATGCGGCGACGGTCGCGGCGGCCGACTACCGGGCGGCGTTCGAGCGCTGGCTGCCGCCGCTGCGCGGGCCGGCGCTCGCCCGCGACCGGGAGCCGGGCGATCGTTTCGCGCTATCTTCGGGCGGATTCCCGACCAGGAGCGAGATCCCATGACGACAGGCCTCAGGAAGACTTTCATCGGCTGCGCCGGCGCGATCGCGCTCGCCGCGGCCGCGGCCGGCGCGGTCGCGCAGGACTACCCGAGCCGCCCGATCCGGCTGCTGATCCCGTTCCCGCCCGGCGGCGGCACCGACTTCGTGTCCCGCGTCGTGGGCAACAAGCTCGCCGACACGCTCAAGTGGACGATCGTGCTCGAGAACCGGCCCGGCGCGTCCGGGAACATCGCGCTCGCGGCTACGGCGAGCTCGCCGCCCGACGGCTACACCATCGTGATGGGCCAGTCCGACAACATCATGCTCGGGCCGTGGCTCTATGCGAACGTCGGCTACGACACGCTGAAGAGCTTCGCGCCGATCGTGCCGGTCTCGGTGACGCCGCTCGCGGTGGTGAGCGCGGCGCAGTCGCGGATGGCGAAGCCGGCCGACCTGATCGCCCAGGGCAGGACGCCGGAGGGCGTGCGCTGGGCGACGGCCGGCAACGGGTCGCTCGGCCACCTCTTCGGCGAGCAGCTCCAGCGCGAGGCCGCGGTGCGGCTGCTGCACGTGCCCTACAAGGGCGCGGCGCCGGCGCTGACCGACGTCATGGGCGGGCAGGTCGACGTGGCGATCATGTCGGTCGCCTCGGTGCTCAACCTGGTGAAGAGCGGCAAGCTCACCGCGGTCGCGGTCACCTCCGGGAAGCGCTCGCCGGCGCTGCCCGCGACGCCGACTTTCGCCGAATCGGGCCAGCCGGGGGTCGACGTAAACGTCTGGCTCGGGCTCTTCGCGCCGGCGGGAACGCCGCGGGCGATCGTCGAGCGCCTCAACGCCGAGGTCAACAAGGTGCTCCAGGCGCCCGACGTCGTGGAGAAGCTGAACGCGCAGGGCGTCGCGCCGGCCGGCGGCGGCGTCGACGCGTTCGCGGCGTTCGTGCGCAAGGACTACGAGCACTGGGGCCGGATCGTGCGCGAGTCGGGCGTGAAGGTGGAATAGGCGCGAAGGCCTGCCCGCGATGCAGCTCGAGGGCGTTCGCGTCGTCGACCTGACGCGCATCCTCTCCGGGCCGTTCTGCTCCATGTTCCTCGCGGACATGGGCGCCGAGGTCGTGAAGGTGGAAACGCCCGGCGAAGGCGACCCGGTGCGCGCGCAAGGAGCGCGGCGGAACGGCTACTCGCTCTACTTCGCGAGCTTCAACCGCAACAAGCGCTCGCTTGCGCTCGATTTGCGCACCGCCGAAGGCAAGGAGGTCCTGCGCCGGCTGATCGGCCGCGCGGACGTGGTGGTCAACAACTACCGGCCCGGCGTGATGGACCAGATGGGATTCGGCCGCGACGCGCTGCGCTCGCTCAAGCCCGACATCGTGAGCTGCAACGTCACCGGCTTCGGCCTCGACGGCCCGTACGCCGACCGCCCCTCGTTCGACTTCATCGCGCAGGCGATGAGCGGGTTCATGAGCGTCAACGGCGAGCCGGCGGGCCCGCCGATGCGCGCCGCGCCGCCGATCTCCGACCTCGTCGCCGGCGCGTACGCCGCGATGGGCATCCTCGCCGCGCTGGTGCGGCGCAACCGCACCGGGCAGGGCGAGGAGGTGACGACCGCGCTCACCGACAGCATGACCAGCATGCTCGCCTTCCTCGCCACCAACTGGTTCGCCACCGGCGAGCTGCCGCAGCGGACCGGCAACGACCACGCGCTCGCCTCGCCCTATGGCCTCTTCGAGGCCGCCGACGGCGAGGTCGCGATCGCGCCGAGCAACGACGCGTTCTACTGCAAGCTGCTCGCGGCGCTCGGCCTCGAGCACCTGCAGGACCGCCCGGAGTTCGCCGACAACGACGCGCGCTTCGCCAACCGGGCGGCGATCAACGCCGCGATCAACGAGCGCACGCGATCGCGGCCGGTCGCGCACTGGATCCGCGTGCTGAACGACGCGGGCGTTCCGTGCGGTCGGGTGCTCGACATCGGCGAGGTGTTCGCCGACCCGCAGACGCGGCACCAGCGCATGCGGCTCACCATCGAGCACCCGCGCCACGGGCCGCTCGACGTGCTCGGCTTCCCGATCAAGTTCACCGACGATCCGTGCCGCATCCACCGGCCGCCGCCGGATCTCGGCGCGGACACGGCGGCGGTGCTGGGCGAGCTCGGGTACGACGAGGCGGAGATCGCGGGACTGCGGCGTCGCGGGGTGGTATGACGGGCCCGGCTGGCCGCCGCGTCGCGTGCGCGTTCGCTAGAGGACCTGCACGAATCGCCGCCCACCCGGCAGGCGATACACGTCGAAGTCGGCGCGATCGACGGTGAGAATCTCGGCAATGCCGAGGCGCGCGGCCAGCACGACGAGCGACGCATCGGCGATGTCCATGGGCCGGTCCCGATACTGCTCGAGCAGGGCGAGCATCGCCTCGCCTTCGGCCCGAACCAGGTCGAAGACGGCGGCCCCGCCGCCGACGAGCCAGCGGGCGAACCCGATGCGCGCCGCCGGCGCGAGCAGATGCCAGGCCTCGGTCGCGACCAGCCAGGTCGTCACGAGCATGCAGGGGTTGTCGCGCAGGAACCGGCCGACACGCGCGTGATCGCGGTCACGCCGCGCGAACAGCGCGACGAGCGGACCGGTGTCAGCGACGATGCTTCGCACGCAACGCGCGCCGGATGTAGCGCTTCGCGTTGGCGGCGCGATCGCGCGGGCCCGACCGGTCCGACCCGATGACGCCGAGCCGGGCCGCCACCTCGTAGGAGCTTGCTTCGGGTTCGCGCGCGACGAGCTCCTGGATCAGGCCGGTCACTACCGCCGACTTGGTCGAGCCACGACGCTCGCAGACGGCCTCGAGCCGACGCTCGAGCTCCGGATCGAGGCGAACGGTGAGAGTCATCGGAAGTCTCCTGTAATACGCATATTACAGAGGCCGCGCGACCGCTGCAACGGCCGCCGGCCGCGCCGACCTCGTCGCCGGCGCGTACGGTGGCGCCGCACCAGCGCGGCGAGGATGCCCAGCGCGGCGTGTGCCGCATCCACCGGCCACCGCCCGATCTCGGCGAGGACACGGCGGCGGTGCTCGGCGAGCTCGGGTACGACGAGGTGGCGCGCCGCGATCGCGAGCGCGAGGTTCTCCAGCGCGAGCGACTCGCGCTCGGTGGTGATGTTGCCGTCCGGGTCGGCGGTGGTGCCGCGGATCAGCGCGACGTTGATCGGGAACGCCTTGAA
>Ga0187893_10001360_pt1 | contig 59332 bp, 45 predicted proteins | sample MA1701074metaG_FD_139574 | JGI IMG/M metagenome (GOLD analysis project Ga0187893, IMG submission 139574) | White microbial mat communities from a basaltic lava cave in the Kipuka Kanohina Cave System on the Island of Hawaii, USA - MA170107-4 metaG ...
CCCCCCGGCACCCACGGCGAGGCCTTTGGCGAAATCCACGTCGCCATCGCCCCCTTTCCCGAGCCGGCCACGCTCACACTCGTCCTGCCCGCCGCGATCCTGGCATCTCGCCCCCGCCGCCGCGCTCGATAACGCAATGCGTCGAGACGTTCCGCCCGCGTCATCGTACGGAACCTGTTCCCTGACCCGCCCCGCTGGCCCTCCCCGCCCCGGCGCTATTTGCGCGAAAGCCCCGCCGGAGTCAGGTCAGTTGACGATTTCGAGTTACTTACACAGCCGAAGGCGACTGTGCCGAATTGACCCTGCGGTCGGACTGCAATGCGGGGATTTCGGTAACGCTTCGACCTGCCGCCTCACTGCCGCGACGGTTCGATCATGCTTCGCAGCCGCTGGAGATTAAGCCGGTCGAAGTCCCTGCCCCGGCCATCCTCGCCCTTCGGCGTCTCCAGGATTCTCGGGACCCGGGCCAGGCGCGGATCGTTCAGCAGACGATGAAAACCCTCCTTGCCGATCTTGCCTTCGGTGATGTGCTCATGTCGATCAAGTCGGCTGCCGCACTCTCCCTTGGAGTCGTTCGTATGGATGCAGCACACCCTCTCCAGCCCGACGAATTGGCCGAGTTCCGACATCATCCGCTCGTAGTCGTCCGCATGGCGCAGGTCGTAGCCCGCGGCGAACAGATGGCACGTGTCCAGGCAGATGGACAGCCGCTCAGGCGCGGCGACGGCCCCGACGACCTCCCCCAACTGGCGGATCTCGTGGCCGAGGCTCGATCCCTGCCCGGCCGTCGTCTCCAGGGCGATTCGCGCCGAGTTGCCCCGCGTTCGATCGTGAACTTCGTCGATGGAGGCGGCGATTCTCCGAATGCCCGACTCAACCCCGTCGCCCATATGAGCCCCAGGATGAACGACGAGAGCAAACACGCCCAAGGCTTCGCACCTGTCCAGCTCATCCTGCAACGCGCCGATGCTCTTCTCTCGCAGCGCATCGCCCGGCGAGGCCAGATTGATGAGGTAGCTGGCATGGGCGACGATCGGGCCGATGCCGCTATTTTCCTGGGCCTGGCGAAAGGCGCGAACGGCCTCATCGTCCAATCGCTTGGCGGCCCATTGGCGCTGGTTCTTCACGAAGATTTGGAGACAGTCGCAGCCGGCCTTCGCCGCCGCCTCGAAGGCGCGGTGCAGTCCTCCGGCCACCGACATGTGGGCCCCGAAGCGCTGTGATGCGGAAGGATGGGTCGCCATGCCCGACGATTGTAGGGTCTCGGTGAATCGCCAAGAACCGCCGCCAGGGTCGGATGCGCCCAACTGGGCCCCGATTCTGATGAACGACGTTGACACCTTGCGGCGGGGGTCGGATGCTACCTCTGAATGACCGCAGCGGCCCCACACGGAGAATCGAGCGCAGCTTCGCGGATCGCCGTCCTCATTCCATGTTTTGACGAGGCCCCGACCATCGCCAAGGTCGTGGCCGATTTCCGCCGCGAACTGCCCGACGCGGTCGTATACGTCTTCGACAACAACAGCTCCGACGGCTCGGCCGAGTTGGCCCGCGCCGCCGGGGCCGTCGTCATCCCGGAGAAAAAGCAGGGCAAGGGCCACGTCGTCGCGGCCATGCTGGAACAGGTCGAGGCCGAGTACTACGTCATGGTGGACGGAGACGATACCTACCCCGCCGACCGCGCCCGAGACTTGTTGCGGCCGGTGATGGCCGGCGAGGCCGATCTGGTCGTCGCCAGCCGCCGGGCCGAAAACCAGCAGGCTGCATACCGGCGGTTCCACGTCCTGGGCAACTGGCTGGTCCGCACCATGATCAATCTCATCTTCGGGGCCGACCTCCGCGACATCATGAGCGGGTATCGGGCCTTCGGCCGCGACTTCGCCCGCAATCTTCCCGTCATGGCCTACGGCTTCGACATCGAAACGGAGATGATCGTCCAGTGTCTTTACCGCAAGTGGCTGATCCGCGAAGTGCCGGTGCAGTATCGCGCCAGGCCCACAGGCAGCGCGTCGAAGCTGAACACCTTCTCCGACGGGCTACGCGTGATCTTCCGGATTCTGAGCCTCTTCCGCTCCTACAAGCCGCTGACCTTCTTCGGCGGGCTGGCGATCCTGTTCTTCCTGGCGGCCTTCGGGCTGGCGGCGGCCGTCTGGTTCGGCGCGTGGGCCCCGCAGTCCGGCTATCGGTTAGGATTCATCGTGCTCTCCGCCACGCTCCTGGCCATGAGTTTGATCGCCGCGAGCATCGGCGTGATCGTGCAGTTGATCAATTTCCGGTTCCTGGAGTTGGATTCGGTGCTGCGGCGGCGATAGAAGGTGCCCCGGGCCCTCCATCGGGCAAGGGTACACGCACAGGCGAGCGGCAATATGCCTGGGCGAAGAGGACGACGCGCCGTGATGACCTGTCCATCCTGTTCCCGTGAGAATCTCGACGACAGCCGTTGGTGTTCCTACTGCGGATCGGCCCTGGACCGACCCATGGGGCAGGGCGCGACCGGCGGCGCTGGCCGCAGGTGCTGATCTCGTGGAGCCGGTTGTTGGCCGGGCGCTTCCGCGATCCCCTCATCGGCCGCGACGTCCTGGTAGGCGGCCTCTTGGCCGTCGGCGTTCTGATGGTGTACGGAGGCCTGGAACGAATGGGCGCCCTGCTCGGCAAGCCGCCAGATATTCCACAAATGCCCTGGCCGCGCGGGTTGCTGGTGGGCATGCGCCATCAGATCAGCGCGTGTTTGAGCGGCGAGGCGGTCATGGTCGCGCTGGTGATGCTCTTTCTCTTTCAGGGGTTGCGCATCGTACTTCGCCGGCAATGGCTGGCGATCGCCGTCCTGTTGGCCCTCCTGCGTTTCGGGCTGCTTGCGTCGGTGTTCTTCTTGTACTTCCTGATGATCCTGACGATTCCCCCCATGCTCGGCCTGGGCGGCTGGCATTCCGGCGGGGCCTGGATGGTGTTGTCGTGGGCCGCCATCCTTACCGGCTTCGGCTGCTACACGGCCATGGCCGGCCGGCCGCTGTTCAGGGATGAGTTGCTCGAAGCCGGCTAGGAGGTCGATCGATTCGGCGGCGCTGGTTCGTTGATTCGCCGGTTGTGCGATTCCCGAACGGCGGCGATCATCGGTGCGGTGCATATGGCTGCGTCACCCTCTCATTCCGTGGTCGCCCGCCTGACGGCCGCCTCGCGCGCCGCTGCTCAGCGGACCGGGACTGTTCCGGTCGAGGAGGCCCGGCTGGACAGCGCGCTGGCCGGGGCCATCGACCCGCGAAAGCTGATCGACAACCTGGCCGAAGCCTGGCGCATCGCCCCGCAAGACGCCCTGGCCCTGCTGGAGTCACACGGGTTCGGCGCAACGCTGGCCCGGCTGGCATCGGCCTCCGCCGGCGAAACCGGTGGCGACGAAGCGACGGGACCCGCCCTGACGAATGCCGACGCGATGCGACTGGCCGGCGGGAAAATCACCATCCGGGCGATCAATCCCGGCTTCGCCGAGCCCGTTCGCGCCCCGCAAGCGGCCATCGACGCCGTCGCTCGGAGCACTCGGGCGTTCCTGCCTACGGCGGCGCAGGACGTGCTCGGGGTGCTGTACCGCGACGCGCCGGCGACCTATGCCGCGAACTGGCTGAAGACGGACGCGCCGAAGATCGCCGCCTACGTCATGAAACACTTCGGCGACGCCGGGCCGCGCTACCTGGTCAATAGCGGCATCGGGGCGAATGAGCAGTTCAACTATTTCGTCTCGGCCCTGGCCAATGCCCGCCCCGACCGGCGCGTGACCTGGCTGCTCGCCAATTCACCGAAGGAGATCGCCGACCTGCCCGCCGACGCCTCGATCGAGAACACCCTGTTCATGGAGTTTTCGCGCAGCGGGATCACCGAGGAAACGGTCAAGCTCCACGAGTTGACGCCGCGTGCGGCTCGGCGAGTGGTGTTTGCCAATTCCGGTCCGCTCAAGGCCCTGGCCGAACGTGACGGCAACCTGCTCCTGGAGCTGCCCAGCGAGGTTTCGGGGCGCTACGGACGCAACAAGACGCCGATCCTGATGGCCCCCATGTTCGTCGCCGGGCTGGACGTCGGCGCCTACTGGGCGACGGTTCAGGCGGCCTGCGAGGCGATGCAATTGGCGGATCCCTCCGGCGCGCCGGTCGTCCTGGCGCAGTACATCCGGCTTGAGCAGCTTCGCCGCGGCGCGAACCACCTCTACCTGGGGACCAACGACGCTTGCCTGACCCGCTCGGCCGACGAGTTCTGCCAGTTTTGGAACGAGGGCGTCAACCGCGACGGCAACGACATCACCATGTCGCGTTACCTCGGCCTGCCGCGCGATTCGCACATGAACCTGGAGGCGATCCTGGGAACCAGCGAGCGCAAGCTGGCGATTTTTCTCCTGCGCACCGGTGCTGCGCGAGGCGGCAAGCACCCCCTGCTGCTGGATGCGGCCGATTCATTGACCGCCGACCACGCCGGACTGACGGCCCAGGACGTGGACCTCGTCTTGGCCCTGGCCAACCTCAAGCGATGCAGCGAGAAGATGCCGACCATCCTGATCGCCGTGGACGAGATCGACCTGGCCGCTTCCGCGTGGCTCGGCCAACTCTGGGCCGACACCACCCTGGTCTATTCCCGGATCATAGGCGTCGATGCCGGCTCGAACCCCGAGGTGAAAGCGGTGCGGACGCGGGCCAAGGAGTGGTTGGCCGACCCGAAGGCGGCGCGGTCCCTGCTTGGATCATAGGACCGCCCATCCTGAGAAGTTGATCTTCGGCGGCGGATGAGGCGCCTCGCCATTTCCCCCGCGATGCGGCGTGACAACCCGGAGCTTAATGATATCTTAACGTTCGGACGGCTTGCCCGGGACGCGCGTGGCCGGTAAGAAGGGTCCGAGCGAGTGCGACGGCCTGCGTTCTACGACGCTCCCGGCCCGGCCTCCAAGACTCGGCCGACGGAGGTGCCCCGTGGGGTTGATCGAGGAATTGTTTGAGCAGTCGCCCTTCGAACCCTTGCTTCACCATTTGCATCAAGTGCGGGAGTGCGTGACCCTGGTGCGGCCCATGCTGGAGGCGGTCCGCGACGAACAGTATGAACGCCTCGATGACCTGGTCAAACGGGTATTCAAGACCGAGCACGCCGCGGACATGATCAAGGATGAGATCAGGCAGGTCATTCCCCGCAGCTTCTTCCTGCCGGTCTATCGTGGAGACCTCCTCGGCTACCTGAAGCTCCAGGACGACATGGCCGATTCGGTCGAGGACGTCGCGATCCTGCTGACGATCAAGCGGCTCACGATGCCCGCCAAGCTGGTCCCCGAGGTGTTCAGATATCTCGAAACCATCCAAAAGGTGTGCGACAAGAATCATGAACTGAACGAGCGGCTGCCGGACCTCGTGGCCCACGGCTTCCACGCCGACCGGGCCAGCGGTCTGCTGGACTTGGTGCGAGTCGTCGAGACGGCCGAATGGGAGGCGGACAAGGAGCAGTACACCCTCAGCAAATCCTTGTTCGCCATGGAGGACGACCTCAAGCCGTCCGACTTGATGCTCTGGTGGCGCGTCATCCTCGAGCTCGGGCAATTGGCCAACCACGCCGAGAAAATGGCGGATCGCCTCCGGCGGATGCTCTCACATTGAGATGGCGGCGACACATGACGGGAAGGAAGCAATCTCGATCGAAAACGGCGCGGTCGTGTGACTCTCGAGGGCTCTAGCGAACCTGGGACAATCGTCTTCGATCGATGCAGGCGCGGTTCCCAGGCCGGCACCCTTGAAATGCTGTCCTCCAGGCTGTCCAGGTGACGGGCGGCGCGGTCCCGGTTCCTGATTCACTGAAAATGCGATAGGCAGGGCTTCGCCTCGTGATCCCGCTACCGATGGCAGAGAACGGCGCACCGGCGGAGATGACCCCCTTCATCTACGCGGCGGGCATCCTCGCCGTCGTCATGATGATCTGGGACACCATCGAGGTCGGACGCAACGACGCGGCCAACATCGTCAACGCCGTATTCGGGTCGCGCATCCTTTCGCGACGCCGGGCCGTTCAGGTCGCCGCGATCGGCGTCGTGCTCGGGGCCGGCTTTTCGTCCGCGGTCATGGAGACGGCCCGAAAGGGCATCTTCGCACCACAGCACTTCACCGTGCAGCAGGCCCTGGCGATTTACTCATCCGTCTACATCGTGGATACCATTCTCCTCTACGCCTATTCCGCCTTCGGCATGCCGGTCAGCACCACGCTCACCCTGGTCTTCTCCCTCCTGGGAGCGGCGCTGTTCCTGGGCGCGGCCGAGGTCGACAACCCCTCCTCGGCCATCCAGTGGGCGGGCGCCGGAACGGTCCTGGCCGGGATCATCTGCTCCATCGCCCTCACCGGAGCCATGGCCTTCATCTTGCAGCGCGCCGCGCGCGGCGCGATCCGCGACAAATGGTCCAGCCTTCCGGCTCTCCTGCTCCATGGCGGGTGGGTCGGCGGCGGCTTGATGGCCGGGCTCACCTACTTCATGCTGGAAAAGGGCATGAAGGGCCTCGCCGCCGTCAAACACCTCAAGGAAACGATCTCCGTTGTTCCCTACACCGGGCCCATCCTGACCGTTCTCGTTCTTTGGGTGTTCTTTGCCATCTTGATTCACCTTTCCCTTGTCGTCTTTCGTCGGAAGGCCGCGGAGCTCTTGTTCCCCATCATGACGGTCCTGGGGATGCTGGGCATGGCCTTCGCCTTCGGCCAGAACGACCTGGCGAATTGCGCTTCGCCGGGGCTCGCGGTGCTGGCCATCATTCGAGGCCACAAGCAAGGCCATGAGATGGCGGACATCACCGAGACCGCGCTCCCGCAAGTGGCCCTCTTTGCCGCCGGCCTGATCCTGGTTATGGGCATGATGACCGAACACGCCCAACGCGTGACCCGATCCGAGGCCCGGACCGGAAGCCAGGGCGACCACGTCAAGCTGTGGGCCCCGCGATGGTGCATCTCCATCGCCAGTTTCATGCTCTCGCGCCGTCGGGGGTTGCCCGTCGCCCCGTCGCTCGCCCCCGCCATGACCAAGAACCCCAAGGGCCGAACCATGCACTACGATCCGCTCCGCGCCTGCGTGATCGTTTGCGTTTCAGCCTGCGTGATCGCCACCGCTTCCGCGTTCGCCCTCCCCGTCTCCACCACTTACGTTGCCTTCGCGGCCGTCGTCGCCACCGGAATGGCCGATCGCATATTCGTGCGCGGCGATGCCGCCCTGAAGCTCGGCCGTTCGATCTGGGTCGTTTTCAGTTGGTTCGCGGCGGCGGTCCTGGCCTCATTGAGCGCCGGCCTGATCTGTTTGATGGTGTATTACATAGGAATCGCCGGGATGGTCATGTCCGTCCTCGCCAACCTTGCCCTGAGGGCCTACGTCAAGCGGCGCTCGGACGTCCAGGAAGAGCGGGTCAAGCTGGAGGCCAGGGAACGGATGCACCCGGAGGAGTTCGCCCTGGAGGACGAAGCCGCCTAGCGGCCGACAGGGCATGGATCGTAATTGCGCATCGCGGAGCGTATCGATGGTGGGAACCACCGTTTTCTCGATCCCGCGGCGGGAATACGGGCAAGCGGTGCGGCAGGGTGATGCAATGACGGCTTTGACGACGGTTCTGATCATGGATGATGAGCCCGATCTGGTCGAGCTGATTCGCTTCAACCTGGAGCGGAGGCAATACCAGGTGTTGACCGCGGCAGACGGCGAGGAAGGGCTCGAATCCGCCCGTCGCCACCGCCCGGGCCTGATCATCCTCGACTTGATGCTGCCTCGGCGAAGCGGACAGGACGTCGCCGCCGCCCTCAAGGCGGACCCTGCCACACAACACATCCCGATCATCATGCTCACCGCCAGGACTTCGGAGCAGGACATCATCGTCGGGCTCCGGCTCGGCGCCGACGACTACGTGACCAAGCCGTTCAGCATGGAAGTCCTGTTGGCCCGGATCGCCGCGGTCCTGCGCAGGAAAGGCGCGGTCCCCGAGCCGTCGGATGTCCTTCACGCGGGGCCCATGCGGCTCGACCGCAGCAGATACTCGGTGGAACTCGATGGCGCCCCGGTGACCATGACCCTGACGGAGTTCAAGCTCCTCGAAGCCCTGGTCAAGGCCAAGGCCCGGGTGCTCTCGCGCGACCAGATCATGTCCAAGGTCATGGGCCCTCATGTGGCCGTGACCGACCGAACCATCGACGTCCACGTGACCAGCCTCCGCCGCAAACTGGGGCATCATCGTGACCTCGTGGAAACCGTCCGCGGCGTCGGTTATCGCTTCGCCGACGTCTGGTCGAAGGCCCAAGCCTGACTATAGCGGTTCCCGATTGAGATGGGACGTGCGTTTCCATCACCGGCGGGCAAGCCCGCCGGCTAAACGAGGCCCTCGGCCGCACGTCCACTGAGTCCGGAAGCGGCCTAACGCCGACTCCGGCGCGCCGGCCGCCTTTGCAACTCTCGCCGCTTGGTTTGGGAACGATGGGCCGATAGCATTTGCCTCGAATTCCTGTTGCCGGCGGACCGCCGACGCAGACGCCGGCGCGTTGCAGCTCGGCTCGGCCAAGGCCGAATCGAAGGGGCCCGACCCACATGCTGTCTCGAAACGCGGCGCGTTGGCGTGGAGGATTCTTCCGGCGGGTCTTTACCCGGCTCGGCCTCCTGCTGCTTGCCGGCATGATGGGCGTTGGGTTGATCTCCTGGAGCATCGTCCAGCAGCGGCTGCATGATTACGCGGTCGAGCAGCTTCACAACCAAGCCGCGCTCGCCGTGCTGGCCCTCGAAGGCCGCTGGCCGCCGCGTTCCGACGAGGCGCTCCAGGACATTGCCCAGCTCGTCCGCCGCCAGACCGGCCTGCGGATGACCATCATCGACCCGGCCGGCAAAGTCTTGGGGGACTCCGACGCCGATCCGGCGACGATGGCCAACCACGCTGATCGGCCGGAGGTCATCGCCGCGATCGAAGGCGAAATCGGTCAACACGAAAGAGTCAGCGCGTCGGTCGGGCAGCCATTCGCCTACGCCGCGGCGCCGCTGAAACAGAACGGTCGCGTGGTCGCCGTCGTGCGCGTGGCCGCCCCCGTGGCCGACATTCACCGCCGGGAAGTCGTGATGGCCCAATGGATCGTGGCCGGCCTGATGCTGGCGCTTCCACTGGCCCTGGTGATTGCCTGGTTCACCGCCCGAACCCTTTCGGCCCCCATTCAGCGGGTCAGCGCCTGGGCGCAGCAGCTCTCAACCGGCGACCTTGCGACCAGACTCGAGGTCGATGAGGACGACGAGGTGGGCCGGGTCGCTTTTTCCCTCGAGCGCATGCGCAAGAAGCTGACCGACCGCATCAAGGAGGTGCAGCAGCAGCGGCAGGACCTGGCCATCACCGTCAGCAGCCTGGAGGAAGGCGTCATCGCGGTAGACCGCAAAGGCATCGTCCTGGTGGTCAACGCCGCAGCCACTAGGCTCCTCGGCGTCGGCCACTCACTGGTCGGCGGGCCCCTGGGTCAGCTCCTCACTCACCGCGGACTCCGCCGCCTCTGGGAGGACTCCCTCGCCGCCTCGACCAGGGAGCTGCGGGGCGAAGTCGTTTTGGGGTCCGGCCAGGAACAGCGCACAGTTGACGTTTCCATCCTTCACATCGGCGACTCAGGAACGCCGATCGCCAGGGTCGTCAGTCTTCGCGACATGACCGCCATCGCCAAGTCCATTGCCATCAAGACCGACTTCGTCGCCAATGCCTCCCACGAACTTCGCACGCCGGTCGCCTCCATCCGGGCGGCTGCCGACACCCTGGGCGAGGACGGCCTCGATCCTGAAAGTCGAACCCGCTTCCTCTCGGTCATCGACCGCAACCTGCGCCGCCTCCAGGACCTGACCGAAGCCTTGATGCACCTGAACAAGGTCGAGTCGCCTTCCGTGGAGTTGAACTGCGTCGAGGTCCGTCCCGCCGAGATGTTCGCCGGTCTGCGGGCGATCATCGCCGAGTCCCTGGGGCAGAAGCGCATCGACTTTCGCCATGTCGCGGAAGTGGAGGTCCTGGAGGCCGATCCCTCCTGGCTGGAGCTGGCCCTTAAGAATTTGCTGGACAATGCCGTGAAATTCGTCAACCCCGGCGGCCGCATCGAACTGCGTTGCCGACCGGATGGCGGGCGCATCGTCTTCGAGGTGGAAGACACCGGCTGCGGCATTCCCTCGGAAGACCTCGATCGCGTCTTCGAACGCTTCTACCAGGTCGATAAATCTCGGGGCATGAACACCGGCGGCACCGGCCTCGGCCTGGCGATTGTCAAGCACGCCGTCCGGGCCATGGGCGGCGAGGTCACCATCGACAGCACCGTGGGCGTCGGCACGACCGTCAGCTTCTGGATACTCAAGGAGCCGGCGCGCGAGGCCGCCTCGGAAAGATCGATGGTCGCCTGACCCCGTTTGCCCGATCCGCGGAGCGACACTACCATCGGGACATGACAATCGCCGCGGTCATCACCGTTTCCGATAGTCGATCTCACAACCAGGCTGACGACCTCAGCGGGCCGGCTGCTGCCGAGACTCTTGCACGATTCGGCCTCCAAACGGACCACCGCCTCGCCGTGCCCGACGAGATAGACGCCATTCGAGGCGCGGTCCGCGAAGCGGCCGGCCGCTTTCCCCTGGTTGTGACCACCGGCGGCACCGGCGTCGGACCGCGCGACGTGACCCCGGAGGCCCTCGAATCGATGTTCGATCGGTCGCTGCCTGGTTTCGGCGAGATCATGCGCACCGCCAGCTTTCAGACGACGCCGTTGTCGATCATCTCGCGCGGCGGCGCCGGCTTGATCGGCCGCTGCCTCGTGGTCATGCTTCCCGGCAGTCCGAAGGGCGTGCGGGAGTGTCTCTCGCTCGTGGGGCCTGCGATCAAACATCTGCTGAAGGTCCTCGAAGGCGGGCCACTGGATTGCCAGGGTGAATCGCCCGTCACCTAGCGGATTGCCTCGCGCCGGCGAAGCCGTTCCACCGATTAACATTCGATGATTCCCATTCGCGACGACAATCCGACCCACTCGAAGGCCTACCTGACCATCGGTCTGATCGTCATCAACTCGTTGATCTTCCTCTACCAGGTCACGCGGCCCGGACAAGAAGGCGAGGCCTTCCTTTGGAAGTACGGTTACATCCCGGCCAAGCTGGTGACCAGCGCCGAGGAGTTCGAGCGGGAGTTGCCGGAGCGGGCGCCGATCGTCCCCATGGTCGATCGACATGGCCGCGTGCAGCGCGATATTTTCGGCAGGCCGGTGGCGGTCCGCCAGCCCATTCCGGTGGAGGCGGCGACGGAAGTGCCGGCCGGCCTAAGCATCCTCACCTGCATGTTTCTCCACGGCGGATGGATGCACCTGATCGGCAACATGCTCTATCTGTGGATCTTCGGAAACAAAGTCGAGGAGCGTCTGGGAGCCCCCCTGTTTCTGCTCTTCTATCTCGGGACCGGCATCGTGGGCAACCTGGCACACACCTACTTTGAGCACAGTTGGGTCCCGCTGGTCGGCGCGAGCGGCGCGATCAGCGGCGTGATGGGGGGATACATCCTTCTATACCCCCATGCCCGAATCCTGGCGATCGCGCCTCTGGGCTTCTATTGGCTGACGGTCAAGCTCCCCGCCTGGCTCTTCCTCGGAGTCTATGTCCTGGCCCAAAACCTCTGGCCGGCCTACTTCGGCCGGTCGGACGGCGTGGCCTACTGGGCCCATCTCGGCGGATTCGCCGCCGGCGCTGCCCTTATCTACGCCTTCCCCCATCGACGGCCGACGCGCTTCGCACCGCCAGTCTCCCGCCGCGTCGACGACGATGACGCAGACATCGTGTTCTGAGCCGGCGTCGCGCCGACAGCCTCATTCCTCATCATCATCCATCTCGCTGTCGTCGCCGATGTATCCCAGAGACTTGAGTCGCTCCAGGTCCTCGGCCGTGGGCAACTCCGCCCCCGCGCCCGACTCAGCCACCTTGCATTCCTCGAGGTACGACTTGGCGAAGTCGCCCAGCGCACCGGCCAGCTCGGACTCGCGGGCGCTGAGGTCCTGCCGCTCCGCCGAATCGCCCGCCAGGTCGAACAGCTCCAGCCTTTGCACATCGTCGTTCCAGATCGCCTTCCACTTGCCCCGGCGGACCACGACGTTCAGGTCCCCCCGTCCTTCCTTAAATGGGCGATAGTATTTCTTCTTGTTGTGGCGAAGCGCCGTCACCCGCGCTTCCGCACCTCCCTCACCGCCTGGTCCGGTTAAGAGGGGCATCAGGCTCCTGCCTCGACAGCCGGCGGAAAGTTCGCTCTGCCCGAGGTAGTCGAGGATGGTCGGCGCCAGGTCGATCAGGCTGCTCGGTGTCGAAATCCTCCGGCCCGCGTACTGGCCGCGCGGAAAACGAATGACGAACGGAACGCGCACGATTTCCTCGTACACCGACTGGTCGTGTTGCCAGCCGCCGTGCTCGCCCATCTCCTCCCCGTGGTCGGAGATGAGCACGAACATCGTGTCCTCCCAGAGGCCGCGCCGCTTCAGCGTCTCGACCACGCCGGCGACCGCCCCATCCGCCTCTCGCACTACCGCATCGTAGAGCACGTCGATCTGCGGCTTGAGCCGCCCAAGGCTGCGAAGAACCCGTTCCTGCTCAGCGGTGTTGTCGATCGTGCCCGGCGGCTTCCTTCGGACGTAGTTCACCCGGGTCAGTTGGCGAAACGCGCCATACAGTCGGCGAACCTCCGCGATGGTCTCACCGGAAACCTCTCCGAACCTCCGGATCATCCGCGGCTGGGCCAGGTATGGGTTGTGCGGCTCGGTGGTATGGACGTAGATCAGCGCCGGCGCACCAGACAACGTCTCCAGCCACCGGTCCACTTCGGTCGCGGGGTTCATCGCCGTAGAACGACACACGTCGAAGCCGGCGTCGAGACCGCTCATCGGCCCGGCATAGGGGTTGGCATAGAACGACGCAGTCGCGTAGGCAGCCTTCTTGAGCCTCGCGGCGAGCGGTTGGGCGTTTTCGCTGATCCTGTCGCCGTCGATCAGCACCCCGTGCTCGCAAGGAAATCTCGACAGCATGATCGACGCCACAGATGGCAGCGTCCACGGCGCCGGTGCATGCGCCTGCTCGAAGACCACGCCCTCGGCGGCCAGGGCGTCGATCGTCGGCGACGTGGGCCGGCCGTAGCCATAAGCACCAAGCCGGTCGGCACGCAGCGTGTCGATCAGGAAGATCACGACGTTCGCCGCGCCCGAATCGGCGGACCTAGCGGATGTTTCAGCGTCGTCCGTTTCCCGGGGCGATTCCCGACAACCGATTTGCACGATGATCGCAAGCAGACAGGCCGCAAGGAATCGGGCGAGCGCGCGATTGCGGCGGTGAGTCGGGGACGATGCGCATCGAACCCGAGGGGCGGATGACCTCGTCCCGACCAATCCGCTTGGCCCGAATGCCTGTGGAACGATTCTCATCCCAGGGGCGTCGCCTAGAAGAAGGTGGCGGCAAGGGAGGCCAGGACGGCCTGAATGCAGCCCAGATTGACCTGCCAGCAGGTTGCGGTGGTCAGCGCGGCCAGGATCGCCGCCTTTCTTCGGATAGGACTGCGTCTCATGATGGCCTGTGCACCTCGAGGTTGTCTTGCCCCCGCTGAATTCAGCGAAGACGAGCATAGGATGCTCGGTGGACCGCGTCAATTTATCACAGGGGAACCGGGCGTCCAAGTCCGATCAGAGCCGCGACCGTCATGGAGCGGGTTCAACACGCGCTTAACTATCGCAATAATCCCCTTCCCTGATGGTCTGGGCTCTGTTCACAGCTTCTCTCACACGTTCCAAGGGCCGCGCGGCCTGAAGGTCGTCGCTATTGCCTTCGCGATGAAAAGCCGCGAGACTTCCTTCCCCTCGCCGCGCCCGGTTAGAGCCGGATGAGGACGCGCTGAATCGGACTTGATCGATGAACGAGCAGAGTCAACCGGCAGGCGGCACATCCCCCGCAGCGACTCACCGGCCCTTCGTGCCCGACGACGCCACGATCCCAGAGATGGGGCTGGCGCCGGTCTTCGTCGGGGCGATCCTCGGCATCGTCTTCGGGGCCTCGTCGCTCTACCTGGTTTTGAAAGTCGGGATGACGGTCTCCGCGTCCATCCCCATCGCGGTCCTGTCCATCACCCTATTTCGCGTCTTCACCCCGATCTTCGGGCGCAATGCCACCATCCTCGAAAACAACCTCGTCCAGACCACCGGCTCGGCGGGTGAATCCATCGCCTTCGGCGTCGGGGTGACCATGCCCGCCCTGCTCATCCTCGGCTACAACCTGGAAGTGCTCCGCATCATGCTGGTCGCCGTCCTCGGGGGCCTCCTCGGCGTCCTCATGATGATCCCGCTGCGGCGGGTCTTCATCGTCAAGCAGCATGGCAAGCTGACCTATCCCGAAGGGGCGGCCTGCGCCGACGTGCTCGTCGTCGGCGAAAAGGGCGGCTCCTCCGCCGCCACCGTCTTCGGCGGCTTCGGCCTGGCCTTCCTCTATCAGTTCCTCACCTCGGGCTTGAAGCTCTGGACGAATGAGCCCAGCCGGCTGCTCAAGTTCCTGCGCTCCGATGGCTCAGTCCTCTTCGAGTTCAAGGGCGCGGCCGTGGCCCTGGAAGCCGTCCCTCACCTGCTCGGCGTCGGCTACGTCATCGGCCCGAGGATTTCCTGCATCATGGTCGGCGGCGGCATTCTCGCCTCCTGGGTGCTCATCCCGGCCATCGTGCAATTCGGCGGGCAACTGACCACACCGGTATTTCCCGCCCAGGTCCCCATCAGCCAAATGCCGCTCGAAGACATCTGGCACGACTATGTTCTCTACATCGGGGCCGGGGCCGTCGCCGCCGGAGGCATCATCAGCATGATCCAGTGCCTGCCGACCATCATCGGCTCGGTCCGCTCAGGCTTCGCGGACCTGACCGCTCGATCCGGCGGGACCGCCTCGGCAGGCCGCCCCGTGGCCCAGCGCATGAAACGGACCGATCGGGACATGTCCATGCGGGTCGTGGTCTTCGGGTGCCTGGCCCTGGTGCTGGCCATCTGGCTGGCCCCTATGCTCCAGATGAACCCCCTGGGGGCCGCCCTCATCGTGATGTTCGGCTTCCTGTTCGTCACCGTCTCGGCGCGACTGACGGGCGAGATCGGCTCATCCTCCAACCCGATCTCCGGGATGACCGTGGCAACCTTGCTGCTGACCTGCCTGATTTTTGTCGGGATCGGCTGGACCGGCGAGGAATATCGCCTCACCGCCCTTTCGGTCGCGGCCATCGTCTGCATCGCCTCGTCCAACGGCGGGACGATCGCCCAGTGCCTCAAGACCGGCTACATCGTCGGCGCGACCCCGCGTCACCAGCAGGTGGCCATCCTGGTCGGCGCCCTGACCTCGGCCCTGGTCATCGGCGCCACCCTGCTCGTGCTGAACAACGCCGCGACGGTCTATTCGAAGAAGGACCTTCCCACCGTCGCCGTCGACGTCGCCGCCCTCGACCCCGCCGCCAAGGAGAAAGTCGGCGGGGCCTACGCCGCCGAGGACCAAGCCGAGTACCGCGTCCTACAGGCCCGGGTCGGAGGAATCCCCGGCGTCCCGCAGGGCAAATACCTCGTGGACGACGCCGGCCACATCCGCTACCTGGTGGACCCGGGCATCAACGGCCGCCTGCACAGCCAGGACGACGGAACCAAGGTCGACAAGTACAACGCCCCCAAGGCGGCCCTCATGTCCTTCATCGTCGACGGCATCCTGACCCGGCAACTGCCCTGGGACCTGGTGCTGCTCGGCGTGGCCATTGCCCTGGTGCTCGAACTGGCCGGGGTTCCCTCGCTGCCGTTCGCCGTCGGTGTCTACCTGCCCTTGTCCGCCTCCACCCCGATCTTCCTCGGCGGCATGATCCGCCTGATCGCCGACAAGGCCGCGAAGCGATCGGCAGCCGAGTCCGAGATGAGCCCCGGCGTGCTGCTTTCATCCGGCTACATCGCCGGCGGGACGATTGCCGGCATCATCGCCGCCCTCCTCACCGCCTTGACGCCGACCTTCGCCCAACGAATCGACGTCGGCGGCCGTTGGCTGGGGGCCCTGGCCTCCAACCCGGGTTTCACCCTGCTGCCCTTTGGTGTGCTCGTCGTCACCCTGCTCTTCGTCGGCTCCAGACGCTCGGTCTGAGAACGTGTGTGAGAAGCGGTGAACAGAGCCCCGACCGTTAGGGAGGGGTCGGCGCGCGGTGGCGAGGACCATCGTAAGCTAGAGGTAACCGCTCGCTCACGGTCGCGGCTCTGATCGGATAATTCGGCTTCTCACGCACGTTCTGATCCGCGTCGCAGTCCGCCGTGGCCGCGCTCTCACCGTCCAATGCCGACGGCAGGCTCCCGAGCGCTCCAGCCGATGTGAATCTCCGCGCTCAATCGGTCCGGCTTGCTGACGTATCTTCGCAGCGCGATCGACTCGGCGCGGCGGGTCAGCGCGGTAAGCTGCCGAACCGCCAGCACCGGATCGAAACCCGTCAGGTCGATAGCCCTTCGCGGCGAGACAGGAATTCTCACCCGGACCGGCTCGCCCTCGCGCAGAACGTCCAATGAAAACTCGTCGGCGTCCGCGCGTTCGGCGTATCGCTCGGCCACCTCTGCCGCGGGACGGTTCGTGACCAGCGATTTGCCGGCGGCCCCGACAATCACGTCTCCCGGCGAAAGGAAAGCAATTGCCTGTGACGCAGCGCTGATCTCCAACACGACCGCCCGAGTCGGGTCGGCGGGATCGGGACCCAGCGCCAGCCCCAGCCGATCGCGCTCCTCCAACCGCCGGCGGCCCCACGACTGCCACCAACCGGCATCCAGGCACTCGGGGTGAGACCGCTCCAAGTAGCGAAGCCAACTGTCGAGCATATGTGCCAGCGCGTCCCCGCGCAGGTAGATGCACTCCGTAAGTTTTCGGTCCGGGCCTCCATCCGGCGCGCCCGACCGCCGCGCATCGCGAGGGGAGAACCGTGCCGCCTTGCCGCGGGCCGCGCGAATGATCTCCTCGGCATGGCGCAGCGACGTGGAGACGATCAATTCCTCGTCGATTTTGGCCCACGCGATCTCGACCTCCCGCAGAACGTCGAGCCCCAGCCGCCTCGACAGCGCCGGGCCGATCTTGATGCTGTGCAGATCCACGTCCTCGCACCGGCTGACCCGCACTGATGCCTGCGGCACTCGATCTCCCGAAGGGGGCGACATCACCTCCAATCCTTGACCCAGCAGACCCAGAATCCCGTCGAGGCTCTCGACAAATCGCTCAGCCTCACGCGCCTTGCAGATCACCCCGATCGCCGGCAGTTGGAACTCCAAGCTCCGGGCAGGCGAATCGCGCCCGACGACTATCCGACACGCAGGACCCAGGGAATCTGCGAGCGAATCCTTGCCGGGCAGGGTCCAACTCAGCACCGAAAGAATGAGGCCCGTCAGTGAACTATCGGCCGTGTCCATGGGCTGGGCGTGTTTGGCGAGGCCCGCGAAGTCCAAATTGCCGGCCCATACCAAGAGACTCGAGGCCGGCAGGGTCATGAGCAACTCGGGATCGATCGAGCCGACGTCAGCGAGCGTTTCATCGCGGTGCCCTTGTAGCTCGCAGACGATTCCAGAGGGCTCAAACCACGCTCCCACTAACAGTCGCCGACAACCCGCCACCGCGTAGGGGTCGTCTTCGGGCCAAGCGGCGTAGAGGAGCCCTCGCGGATCGGGTGACAAACTTGACCGGAGCGCGGCGAAGTCCGCGCGCCCGCCGAGCGTCGGACCGCGCCGACCGGCCATGAGCAGCACCGTCCGGGCCCAGAGTCCGTCGGGGTCGCCCGCCGGCCCCAGGGCCATCAGCTTGCCGGCCGCGGCCAACAGCAGTCCGCCGCGCAGCACGTAGCGCTGCACGCCACCCTCATCGGCGAGCCTCTGGCCGCGCCATCGGCTGACCCATCGGCCGACGTGGGCGGCGTCTTCGAGTTCGGCGAGTAGGACGCCGTTCTCCCACTGTCCCGGCTCGGCGGCAATGAGGGCCGATCGGCGACCCAGGAGTTGATCGATCGCCGCATCGGGGTCCAACCCCAGCAGTTCCTCGGTCCGCTTCTGCCACGGCTGGCTGGTCGCGGCCGCCGTTCCATGAGCCCGAATGGCCTGGATCGTTTCCCAAATCCCAAGGTCGCGGAACTGGCGACGGATCGCCGACAGACCGCGAATTTCCACGAAGAAACGCGTGTCGCCGGGAACCAGCCGAGTCCAATCGAGACCCGCGCCGTCGTCGTGCGGCGTCGGCTGGGCGAATGCGCCGGCGCTGGACGCCAGCAGGCAGAGCCCCGCGGCGCCGGCGGCGAGCTTAGGAGCGGTTACACATCGACGTCGAGCCGCGGCCTTCAGATCGCGCGGCCTTTCGTACACCGAGATGTGAAACAGCCCCTTCGGGATTGGCACGCGAAGCCTCATGCACTTGGATGGGGGCGAACTGACGACCTCGAGGCCGCCGCCTAGAACCGCGCGATGTCCGTTGATGGGTTGGTGGAAGGAGGAGGCTCGTCGGGCTGGAGCATTTGATCGAACGGCTGCAAGAAAATTCCGAGCAGCGAGAGCGACTGATCGCGACTGCCGGCGGTCTGAGCCGCCTTGTGCAGGCCGTCTTGAACGCCTTGCCGCGCCTCGTCGGTCGAAAGCAGGATGAGCTGGTTGAGACTCTGCGCCGCCTGCTGAGTATCTGAAACGGCGTGCAGGGTGGGACTCATGAGCTGATTCACGCCGGCGGCATCTCCGACCGAGACCCCGGCGACCATGGTCGGCGTGGGTGATGGGTCCTTGGTCGGCCAGACGAGCACGCAAAAAAACAGCACGGCCGCTGCCGCCGGCACGCAGCCGCCGAGGGCCAGCCTCCATGCTTGTTGCCGCCGCTGCCGACGAGTCGTCGGCGCCGCCGCCTTGACCAAGGAACGCGCGGGCAGACCGGCGGCGACTCGAGCCGCGAAATCCAAACCCAGGCGAGGCTCACACCGGTCCTTCGAGATCACGTCCGAGCTGGCTCGGACGATCTCAACCTCGCGCTGGCAGGCGGGGCACTGAAGCAGGTGAGCATGAACCTCCGCCATCAGGCCCGGCGGCAACTCGCCATCCACAAATTGGTCGTGGAGATGCTGTACGTTTCGACAACTCACTATCACGATGTCTCGCTCCGTCGGCCTTATCAAAAGCGGGCCGTCGCCAAACTGCAAACCCGATGGGTCCGACCAGCGTCCGTCAGGCGGTGCCGCCCAACGAGCCGAACCTCACCAGTGACCAATCCTCCACCATCTGATCCTTGAGCATCTCCTTCAATCGGGCTCGGGCCCGGTGAAGGTGGCTCTTGACGGTGGCCGCCGGCATGTCGAGGACGCCGCCGATTTCCTGGCATCCCATCGACTCCCGGTAAAAGAGTAATACCGTCGCCCGCTGTTGCGGTGACAGTCGATCCACGGAATCCCAAATCACCCTCCGAAGCCGCCTGGCCTCCTCGCTGTTGGCGACCTCCTCGGCGATGCCCGGTTCGTCGTCTCGGCGGCCGGTTGACGCGACGGCGCTGAAATCCACGTCGCCGCTGAAATCCTTCCGCCGCCTGAGGGTATTAAGGCACAGCCGATAACCGATGGTGAACAGCCATGTGCTGAAGCGATAGGAGTCATCGAAGCTGTCCAGGGCTGCAAAGGCCCTGAGGAACGTATCCTGGCAGATATCCTCCGCCTCTTGGGTGTTGCGGATCATCCGCCAGACGAACGCGTGGAGCCGGTCCTGGTAGGCCACGACGAGGCTGTGCGCACTGTCTGCGCAGCCCGAACGGGCCTTCGCGATCAACCGCCGTTCGCGGAACGGCGTCAACCGTCCGTTGTTGGCGTCATGGCCGTCCATCGCTTGTCACCACAATTATACTCTTCGCCAAAAACCGGGTGGCACCTGCTCTGGAGTTGCGACATCGCCTTCCTAATTATAACATGCTGTCATGGCCAGAGATACGTCCAAATCCGATCAACAACTGCGGCGAACCCTGGCCAACAAGAAGGCCTGGTTCGACTTTGAAATCCTGGCCAAGATTGAGGCCGGCATCGTTCTTAAAGGTACAGAGGTCAAGAGCTTACGCTCCGGTGAGGCCAGCCTCGCCGAGGCCTACGCCCGCATCGAGGGAGGACAGGTCAGGCTGATCAATTTCCAGATCCAGCCCTATAAGATGGGCAACCGCTACAATCATGATCCCAAGCGACCAAAGCAGCTTCTGTTGCACAAGCGTGAGATCAAGAAGTTAGCCTCGGCCATCCAGCAGAAAGGCCAGACCCTCGTCCCCTTAAGCGTCTATTTCAATGACCGCGGAATGGCCAAGGTCGAGTTGGCACTGGCCCGCGGCAAGACCCATCGGGACAAACGGCAGGACGAGCGAAAAAAGGAGGACCGGCGAGAAATGGACCGCGTCCGTCGCCGTGGCGGACTGAGCTAGTACCAAGTCTCTATCGATGCTTCGGGTTGGGGGAGTGCGGGCGTCCCGCCCGCCATGCTCCCGCGACCGATTCCGGCGGGCCAGAGGCCCGCACTCCCCGAAACTTCGATCGAGACGCGGCACTAGCCGCTGACCGCGACGACTCCCCTCGACGCACCGCTTGTCGAATCCCAGGTGCCCGACATGCTGCCCAAGGCTCAATCGACGACGACGCTGAAACGCTTCGGCCTCTACGCGCTCATCCTGCTGGCCCTTGCGTTCGGCGGCGCCGTGATCTTCGTCCTGGCCACCGAGGAGCCGGTCATCAATGCGGACGAGGCCTTTCCCGAGCCGGTGATCCTGGACCCGGAGAAGCGCCCCAACTTCGTCTTTCCCGTCGCCGCGCGGACCAGCGATCTATCGCTGAACCGATTCGTCGACCGCTTCGCCAGGGTTTGCATGCAGGGGAAATACTCGGACTTTCGGCTGATGATGAGCAATCGCCATCCGCCGATCCTGCCCCCGCGCTTCGAGTCGAATTTCAACGCCCTCAAGCAAGTCCGTGTTTTGGGACTCGAGAAGCTGCCCGAAATGCCGGAGCAACCGGGTCCCGTCTACATCATGACCGCGGAGTACGAATTGCAGGACTATGCCGTTCGTGGGGGAGAGAAGATCAAGCAGGCCCAGGTCGCAATCGCCAAGGAGGCGGGAGAGTGGCGGCTGGGGCCCATTCCCAGTGAGGCCCTGGCCCGGCTTCGAGCCTATCAATCGGGCGCGTCCGAATCAGAGTCGGACGGGCCTGCCGCCGAAGGCCAACCGCGAGGCGCAACGAGTCGTTCCGCCCCCAAGGCCACGGCCAATGTTCCCGCGCGCCTGGACTCCTAAAGCGGACGCCGCGATTTCAATCCTGACCATTCCGCGCACGCGGACCTTCGAATCACTGCTCCGATAGTAGCGGCTCACGCATGCCCCGCGCCTGCGACGTCTCGCGCGCACACGTTCACGCCATGGTCCTCCCGGAATTATATCTTAGGTTTGCCGGGCCCCTAGGCGACATCTGTGCCAGTATTGAAAACGCAGGATGGTGGGAACAGCAGTAGTGGGAGAGGTGCAAGAAGCCATTCCTGACATCGCCGTATTGAAGGGAAAGAAGTTATGGGTCTGACCGTTACCAATACCAACACACTGTCGCTCCTCAACATTCTGAACAAGACGACACAGGCGCAGGCGAACTCGCTCACCCGGCTGTCGACCGGTTTCAAGGTCAACAAGGGCGTGGACGACCCCGCCGGGCTCATTGCCATTCAGAGCCTCAGCGCCGAACTGACCTCGGTCGACGCCGCCATCGAGAACGGGCAGCGGGCCAAGTCGGTTCTGGGCGTGGCGGACGGAGCCTTGAACGAAGTGTCCTCGCTGCTCGCGGAGATTGAAAGCCTCGCGGCCAGCAGCACGAGTTCCGGCGGCCTGTCCGCGGCCGAGATCGCCGCCAACCAGGCTCAGATCGACAACGCGATCAACTCCATCGACCGCATCATCCAGACCACCTCGTTCAACGGCAAGCGGCTCCTCGACGGGCAGCAGTCCATCCGGGCCACCGCCAGCGTCCCGGCGGAGGTTAGCGACGTCCGCGTCTATTCGCGGCCGAGCTCTTCGTCCTCGCAGACCTTCGCCATCGAGGTGCTCACCGCCGGCACGGTCGCCTCCGCGACCCTGACCACGGTCAGCGCCGCCTCGCTCGACGCTGCTGAGTTCACCATCACCGGCAAGCTCGGAACGGCCACCATCGCCGTCAGCGACACGGACACCTTCGTCCAGATTCGCGATCGGATCATCGCGGCCGCCAGCGACACCGGCGTTTCCGCCTCGATCTCCGGCAGCCAACTGCACCTTCAGAGTCGGGAATTCGGCACGGCGTCGTTCGTTTCCGCTTCGTTCATCAGCGGCGACACCGACTTCTCGAACGTCGCTTATACCACCGGCGCCGACGCCTCAGTGACCGTTAACGGCGCGACCGCCTTCGTCGACGGCGTCCGCGTCTCCTACAATTCCGGCGGAACCAGCGGTGAGTTCACGCTGACCGCGGCGGGCAACGTCGCCGGCAGCGCGGGCAACATCGTCATCTCCGGCGGAGGGGCGACGTTCCAACTCGGAACGGAGAGCAACACCCAGTCCACCATTGGCATCAACGCCCTGTTCAGCCACAACCTGGGCGACAACACCGTCGGCTATCTCAATACGCTCAAGAGCGGCGGCTCGAACTCCCTCTCGCAGAATGCGAACAACGCCGTCGCCGTCACCAAGTCGGCCCTAAGCCAGATCGCCACGCAGCAGGGCCGCGTCGGCGGATTCCAGAAGTACCAGGTTGAAACCTCCATCAACAGCCTGAACGCCACGAAGGAAGCTCTCGAAGGCGCCCGCGGCGTCATTCGGGACGTGGACTTCGCGGCGGAGACCGCCGAACTCACCCGGCAGAACGTGCTGCTGCAATCGGCGATCTCGCTCCTGGGCGTGTCCACCCAGCAGTCGGCGCAGATTCTCGCCCTGCTCGGCTAAGCTCGTCCGGCGCCCAGGCCTGGTGGGAGATCATTACACGGCGGGATCGAGCCCAGCGCTTGATCCCGCCGTTCTTTTGCGCGACCAGCCTGACCCCTCATATTGATGGGTTGAGCCCACAACCCATCAGGTTGTCGATTCCCGCCGGGCATAGCGGACCGCCTGGCGCACCCATTCGAGGCATTCGGCCGGCGCCGTCCCGTAGTTCTCGAAACCTACCGCGGCGTAGGGGGCCTGCGTGATCTGGTGCACGTTCGACACCAGCGTCGGGCCATCCTCCACCAGCGGCGGATAGCAGCGCATCGAGGCTTCGATCCGATCTAAACCACCCGCGGCCGCCGCGACCTCCCTGGCACTCCGCGACGGCTCGCCACCCTCGAACGGTAGGATGAACCCATCGCATTGCGCGCCAAGCGCCGCCGCATCCGCCGTGCCCGGCATCGCTTCCACGGGATAGTGCAGCAGCAGTCGGCAGTTCGACCGCGGCCGGACCACGAGTAGCAACGAGGCAACCGCCTCTACCCTCATTCGACGATATTCGGCGAGGACCGGCTCGGCCGCGACAAGCTCCTCGAGCGAGGCCGCGCGGGGCCGCCCCGGACGCATGCACGCCTCGAGGTGACGGATGATCGCTAGCCGCGCTTCTTCGGCGTCGACGCCCGCCTCAAGCGATCGCGTTCGGCAGGCGCTGCAAAAGCACCATGAAAGAAGCCGGCCCGCTGCGTCATCGAAGGCCAGGGAAGCGTCGCTGTACCCATCTGCTCGAACGGGAGGGCCGAAGTCCACCGCCTCGAGTTCGATCGTCTCTGCCGGATAGTGGCCCGCCAGATCGGCCACCAAGTTCGAGACGTACTCCCGCACCTCCGGCTGGCTGGGACACAGCCGGTCGTCGCGACGGTCCCCGAAAACGTTCACGCACGCCGCGTGCGGGTGCCGTTGGGCAAGGGCCGCGCCATGACAACAGTCTGCTCGAATACGTAGTCCCAACTTGTGCCGCTCGGCGGCTGCTGCGATCCGCTCCAGCGGATTGCGGGATTTCAGCCAGGTGGCCGGATGCGGCCGAATGCCGCCATGCGCGTAACTAGCCGCGACAGGTTGAAAGTGGGCTGCTGCGCCGCAGCAAAACATGCGTTGCTCCGCAGGAGCCCTCGGACGGATTTGACGGATGTCCTGGCACGTGGCGTAGATAGAGACGGCGTCGACGCCGATCTCTCCAGCCAGGCTGCCCAGCGCCGCGTCAAAACCCTCGTCCTCGAGATCCCACGGATAACACCAGAAAAATAGCTGGCTCATCGGTACACCCTCCGGCCATTCGGCCGACGGCATTGTAAGAGTCCCCCTGAGCCGTGCCACGGGGCTTGGCCTTCATGCCCCGCAGCGTGCATAATGATGGTAGCGGGGGGCGGCCGATCGGCACTCCGGCGAGCGACAGGGCTGGACCCCGGGGCGAGCAACGGGAAATTGTGAATTAGCCAGTGTGCCGTCTTTTTTGGCGGCGGAGAATGCGCTCTGCCCATGCACCAGCATTCATTAGATGAATCGAAACTGCCTTGCGACTCGACGCCACAGACCGAGTCCGGGCCTCGTGGACCCACTTTGGTTCGTCGATTCCTTTCATCCATGACCCCCTTGATCGCGGCCGCCATGCTCGGCGGTTCCGGCGCTTCTCGTGCCGCGGATTGCAGCGTCACCAGCGTCGGATTCATTCCACTTAGCGACTTGGGGACCGAACTCTATCTGAATCAATTCGAGGGTGGTCTCTATCCTGGCGGATCGAACGAGCCACCGCCGACCCACGCCCTGGAGGGCAGGACCCGGGCCACGTCGATCGTTCCGCTCGATCGGGCGGGTGATCCGGACGAGGGCGGCAAGATCGTGCTCCTGTCCATCGGCATGTCCAACGCCGCCCTGGAATTCTGCTCCTCGCATGGAAATCCGCCCTGTAACCCCTGGACCTTCGTGGGTCAGGCGACGCTTGACCCGCGCGTGAATGAGGAAACGCTGGTATTCGCCAACGGCGCCAGGGGCGGAGAGCCGGCCGACGCCTGGGATTCGCCGGATGAGGCCAACTACGTTCGGGTGAAGACCGCCGTGCTGCGGCCGCTCGGACTGACCGAGGAACAGGTGCAGATCGTCTGGATCAAGCTGGCCGATCCCGGGCCCACCGTTTCTCTACCCAACGCGAGCGCAGACGCCTACGTGCTGAAGAAAAACCTGGGCAACGTGGTTCGTGCGGTGCGAAGCCGCTACGCTAACATCCGCATCGCTTTCATCTCCAATCGCATTTACGCCGGATACGCCGGCTATCCGGTTCCGCAATACCTGACCAGCCCGGAACCGTACGCCTACGAAACCGGCTTTGCCGTGAAGTGGCTGATCGAAGCCCAGATCAACCAAATGAGCGGCGGCGGCATCGACCCGTCGGCCGACGACCTCGATTACACGACGGTCGCCCCGTGGCTGGCATGGGGGCCGGACCTGTGGAGCGACGGCCTCATCCCTCGGAGCGATGGCTTGCGATACCTCTGCTCCGACATCTCTTCCGACGGGACCCACCCGAAACTCGGGGCCCAGCAAAAGGTCGGAAAGCTTTTGCGGGAATTCATGCTCTCCTCGCCTTTCGCCACCCCCTGGTTTCGTGACTGCGAGCTGGGAGACATGAACGTCGATCGCACAGTCGACGGTCTGGACATCGCGCTGTTCGTCCAAACCATTATCGAGCCGCTTTCCGCGCCGGCCCCACTGCACTGTGCCGCCGATTGCAGCGACGATGGCATCGTCAGCTTCGAGGACGTCCAGGCGTTCGCCCAGCTCCTCTTGGAACCATGAACCAGAAAGGCCAGGCCCGACTTGAACGGCAATTCTCCGTCCAACCAGCGTATCCTCATGGTTGTCCTTGCAGTTCTTTTAGCAAGCGGCCCCGCTCTCGCCGCTCCGCCGAACGATGATTGCGCTCAGGCCATAGAGGTCTTCGACGGTGTGCCCGTCAATGGAACGAACGATGGGGCAACCGGGGCCGGTCAGAGCAGTTGCGCATTCGGCGACGGCAACGACGTGTGGTATTTCTTCACCGCGACCGAGGACGTGTTTGCCGCCTTCAGCCTTTGCGGCAACGCCGACTTCGACACGACCATCGCGCTATTCGACGCCTGCGGCGGCAACGAGACCGCCTGCGACGACGACGGCTGCGGCGACCTTCGCTCGACCATGACCGTCTTCGTCGACGGCGGGGCCACCGTCCATGCTCGCATCGCCGGATTCGGCGGAGACAGCGGCGACTTCACCCTCACCGTCAACGCCATCCCCGCCGGCGAGGTCGAGGGACCGGACGTCATCTACAGCAACATCCAGTCGATCCTCTCCCTGCCGCCCGTCGGCGGGGTCCGCGCCTATTCGCTCAGCAGTCACACCTGCAACATCGGCGACCAAAACCTTCCCTGGAACCCGACGTCCTGCCTTCTGGCCACCAACGCCTACCGCCTGTACGACGGACGGCTGGAGCAGATCGGCATGGCCTGGCTCAAGAACGCCACAGGCGCCTTCGCCATCGACGGGTGCGGCCCACCGTGCAACGGCCAAGGAGGGAACGTCCTCGGGGCCGGCTGCCTGGACATCTACGACGCCGGTTTCAACGCCGGCCATTCCATCCTCGGGCCGCGGTCCCAGTGCAACGCCTTCACCGGCGCATACCCGGGCCCCTCAGGCGGCACGGGTGATTCCATCTTCAAGAGGCTTCAAATCGCGGAGTCCGATCTGGACGCTGACAACTTTCCCGGCGCGACGTACTTCGTGGAGGGCGTCTATGTCGCCGCCGCCGACGCGGCCGCGGGCAATGCGCTGAACAACGCCTCGTATCGCCGGGCAACCGTCAACCCGGGCACGTTCGTGATGAGCCCCGCCGGCTCGGTGCATTCGACGGAGCCGGCCCTCTTCGCCTGGCGCGACCACGGGCTGGGGGTCAACATGCCTGATCCGTCGGTCACCCTCGCCGTTGTGGACGTCCCCAACGAGGGGCGGTTTCACGTCGGCGCCAAGGTAACCGACCTCGGCGGCGGCGTCTGGCGCTATGTCTACGCCGTCTTCAATCTCAACTCCAACCGCAGCGCCCGCTCGTTCCGTGTGCCGCTCTCGCCCGGCACAGTCGTCACCAACGTCGGCTTCCACGACGTGGACTATCATTCCGGGGAGCCCTATGACAACACCGATTGGAACGTCAGCCCCGGCCCGGCCGCCGTGGGCTGGTCCAGCCCGCAGACCTTCGGACAGAATCCCAATACCAACGCCCTCCGCTTCGCCACCATGTACACCTTCTGGTTCGACGCCGACGCCGCCCCGTCGCTCGGCGCCTGCACCATCGGCCTCTTTCGCATCGGCATACCCGCCACCATCGACGTGACATTGCCCGTCCCGGAGTCATGCCCCGCCGACTGCCGCACCGACGGCCGGCGCGACGCGCTGGACGTCCAAGCCTACCTCGACTGCCTGCTTGGCGAATCCCAGCTCTGTGGGTGCGCCTATATCAACGGCGACCCGGTCGCGGCGGACATCCCGGACTTCGTGGAGCTGATCATTCACGGAAACGACTGCCCGTAGACTCTCGAACTCCCCAGGGTGTCACGGTGAATTGAACGAGCAACCTCCGCAAGTATCGCAGCCTGACATGAAGGCCGTCGATGATCCACAGATCGACATTGCTTATCGCGCCAGCCAGGCGGGGACATTGGCTTCGAATAAATGACCGACAGATGTGAGACCGGCTCAGGTCGCCTCGCTGGGACCGGCGCCGGCGCCGGCCAGTTCCGCCTCAGGGGCCTTGGCGGCGTCGACGGCCTCAAAGCGGAGCTTCTTTTCGCCGTCGACCTCCTGGATGGAGACCAGGACCTTCTCCTTGCCCCGGTAGTGGCCGCGGAGCAGATTTTCGCTGAGCGGGTCCTCCAGATGCTGCTCGATCGCCCGCCGCAGAGGTCGAGCGCCGAACTTCTCATCGGTGCCCTTCTCCAGCAGGAATTCCGTCGCCTCGTCGTTCATCTCCAAGGAGAGGTTGTGCTCACGGAGTCGCTTGACGACCTTGTTGAGCTCGAGCCGGACGATCCTGGTGAGGTCCTCGTGGTTGAGCTTGTGGAAAACGACGACCTCGTCCACGCGGTTGAGGAACTCGGGGCGAAAGTAATGCTCCAATTCCTGCTTCAGCACCGTGCGCATCTTCTCGTAGGAGACGTTTTCGTCCCGCTTTTCGAAGCCGAAGGTCGCCTGATGGGTGATCTTGTCGGCGCCGATGTTGCTCGTCATGATGAGAATGACGTTGCGGAAGTCAACGTGTCGGCCGAACGAGTCCGTCAGCCGACCCTCCTCCATGATCTGGAGCAGCATGTTGAAACAATCGGGATGGGCCTTCTCGATCTCGTCGAGCAGCACCACCGCATAGGGCCTGCGGCGTATCCGCTCGGTGAGCTGGCCGCCCTCCTCGTAGCCCACGTACCCCGGCGGCGCGCCGATCAACCGGCTGACGTTGTGCTTCTCCATGTACTCCGACATGTCGATCGAGATCAGCGCCTCCTCGGCCCCGAACATGAACTCCGCCAGGCTTTTGGCCAACAGCGTCTTACCGACCCCGGAGGGCCCGATGAAGATGAAGCTGCCCATCGGCCGGTTCGGGTCCTTCAGGCCGCTACGTGAGCGGCGGACGCTTCGCGAAACGGCGCTGATCGCCTCCTGCTGGCTGATGACCCGCTTGTGAAGCTCGGCCTCCAGCTCCAGCAGACGCTCGGCCTCTTCCTTCTCCAGCCGGGTCAACGGCACGCCGGTCATCTTGCTGACCACCTCGGCCACCACCTCGGCGTCCACCACACCGTCGATCTCGTTCCGTTGGTCGTGCCAGGTCCGGTCAATCTTGTCCTTCTCGGCCGACAGGGCCATGGCCTTGTCGCGAAGGTCGGCGGCGCGCTCGTAGTCCGCGTTCCGCACCGACTCGTCCTTCTCCATGGTCAGCCGCTTGATCTCCTCCTCCAGCTTGGTCAGGTCCTGCGGCTTGGTCATAGCCTTCAACCGCACCCGGGCACCGGCCTCGTCAATCACGTCGATGGCCTTGTCCGGAAGCACGCGCGCCGGAACGTAGCGCATCGACAGCTCGACCGCGGCCTCGAGAGCCTCGTCGGTGATCTGGACCCGGTGGTGGGCCTCGTAGCGGTCCCGCAGGCCCTTGAGAATCGCCTGGGTCTCTTCCCGCGACGGCGGTTCGACGATGATCTGCTGGAAGCGGCGCTCCAACGCGCCGTCCTTCTCGATGTATTTGCGATATTCGTCGAGGGTCGTCGCTCCGATGCACTGCAACTCACCGCGAGACAGGGCCGGCTTCAGCACGTTCGAGGCGTCGATCGCCCCCTCGGCGCCGCCGGCGCCGACCAGTGTGTGTAGCTCATCGATGAACAGGATTACGTTCCGCGCGCGGCGAACCTCGTTCATGACCGCCTTGATCCGCTCCTCGAACTGGCCGCGATACTTCGTTCCCGCGACCATCATCGCCAGATCGAGCACCACGATCCGCTTGTCCGCCAGCAGCTCCGGCACGTCGTTGCTCACGATCCGCTGCGCCAAACCCTCCACGATGGCCGTCTTGCCGACCCCGGCCTCGCCGAGCAGCACCGGGTTGTTCTTGTAGCGGCGGCACAGAACCACGAGCAGCCGCTCGATTTCATCCTGCCGCCCGATGACCGGGTCCAGCTTGCCGTTGCGGGCCATCTCCGTCAGGTCGCGCCCAAACGAATCCAATGCCGGCGTTCGAGACTTGCCGCCCTTTCGCCCGGTCTCCTGGCTGGGCACGGCGCCCGCGGTAGCCTCTTCGTTCTCGACTCCGGCCCCCAGCAGGTTCAAGACCTCCTCCCGGACCTCCTCGAGCTTGATTCCCAGGTTCATCAAAACCTGGGCCGCCACGCCATCCTGCTCGCGGAGAAGCCCCAGAAGCAGATGCTCGGTGCCGACGTAGTTGTGATTGAGATTACGGGCCTCCTCGATGGCGAATTCGATCACCTTCTTGGCCCGCGGGGTCTGCGGCAGCTTGCCCATGGTCACCATGTCCGGGCCGCTCTTGACGAGCTTTTCGACCTCCAGCCGAACTTTGCGCAGGTCAACCTCGAGGTTCTTGAGCACGTTGGCCCCGACGCCGCTGCCCTCTTTCACCAGGCCGAGCAGGATGTGCTCGGTTCCGATGTATTCATGGTTGAACCGCTGGGCTTCCTGGTTGGCCAGGGCCATCACCTTCCGTGCTCGGTCTGTGAATCGCTCGAACATGCGCTTTTAGTTCCTCTCGATGGCCAGGCCGCCCTTCACCGAAAGGCAGGCTCGCAGGAATCCGCCGCCCCATCCACCGCCGGCCGGGTCCCTCGTGCGATCGCTCCCGCCCGTGATCGGTCCGCCCAAGGCTCACTCGCTCCGGTCGCCGAAGGAGCCGCCCTCGGCTGGATTCTAGCGAGGGCCCCTGATGGCCGCAACGCGGCCCATTACTGGACGAGAGGGTCTTCCACGACACGCGGACTCTCGCCGCTGCCGTTCTATCGGCTTATTGCCGCCCCAAGTGGATTCTCAGTCCGGCGCGAGCTATCGGCGTCGACGGCGCGGCAGGAGGGCGAAGACCAACAGAAGCCCGGCCGACGGCTCGGGGGTGACGTGCAACTGGAAATCATGGTAGCCGGTGTTATCGGCGTAGTAGTGGTCGAACATCCCGATATAGACGTACCCCTCGCTCTGGGCGAACACGGTGATGTCCAGGTCGTGGCGGTCCCCTTCCGCGATTCGATCCTGATGAAACAGCACCGACTCGCCGGTCAGGGCCGACGGCGTCCCCAAGTAGGTCGCTCCATCACCAAAATAGTTCCGGATGAGAAACGTGCTATCCAGCGGCGAGATGAGTCCCATGTCGAAGTTCGACCACACCACTTGGCCGCCGCCGACGAAAATGTGCCCCGTGCCGGTGATGTCGACCTGCTCGCCGGCGTGCACGAAAACGCCCGTATTCAGCATGTATGCCTTCGTGTTGTAGGCGCCGTTTCTCGTGCTGATGTAGGTGAAATCGTAGATGGAGTCGCCCCTGGCCGGGCAGAGACCTCCCGCGGCGGCCGACAACGCCGACAGAATGATGATCCCACGCGCTTCTAAGGCCGGCATCGGCCCCCCATCCTCATCGTGGCGAACGCGCCCCGGACGCATGCGAACCCGAACCTTCGGGCCGTCGACCGTCTTTGGCGGATTTCGGGATGTCCCCCCGGATCGCAGGCGGCTGGACGCACGACTTCGCCGCCCCCTCGCGTCGCATCTTGCTGCTTGTCAGATCATATCGCGCACGGCCAAGGGGAGTAAAGGCGATCGTCCGGCCGGCCGCGATCTTTTTGCCTCATGCGGATCGGACTTGACGGCCCGCGCCACGCGCTACCGACATTACGGGACGAATGACAAAGCGCCCGTCGCGTTACGCGGACCTTGGTCCATCGTCCACCCGATGGCGGCGGCGGCGTGCGCGCCTTGCGTCGCTCCGGCGTCAGCTTTCCGCCCGCTTGACGCCCAGGGCCATGCGAGCCTCGGAGTGGTATGTACGTCGCACGTCGAGCTGGATGACGCGTCGCCAGCGCCGCTGCGCGGCCGATTCGTCTCCCTCGCTGGTGCAAAGCCTGGCCCACAGGACGTTCAGCTCGAGATGCTCGTCGTCCACCGCCGCGGCGCGCTCCAGCAGCCTATGCGCCGACCCGTGGTCGCCTCCGGCCAGCGCCGCCCGAGAGTCCTCCAGGAGCACGGCCAGGCTCTCTCGGCAACGCTCCAAATGGATCAACTGACGCCAGAAGAGCAGTTGCGAAAGCACCCACGCCAACGCGGACATGCCCACGGCCAGTCCGGTCATCCAGCGCGGAATCGCCAGCGGGGCGATGATCAAGCCGGCCAACGCCGCATTGCCGCAGATGCCGAATACCAGGGTAAGGAGGAAGCCCAGCCACTCACGACGCCGGATGATCAGCCCGGCGCCCGGGAGAACCAGATTGATGAGCCAGATCAACACCGCTCGTCCCGCTCGGCCGCAAGCCTGTTACGGCGCCTCGGCGGCCGACTTCGCGGCGTCCGTCTTTTTAGAGACAATCACGGGTTCACTAAGCTGAATCCAGGCAGTCATCAGCACGGGCGCCACGGCCACGACAATGGCCCCGATGGTCATTCCCAGCCATGATCGTCCCTGCCGCGTGTTCCGCGCCTGGCCCAGGCTTCGGAAGCCCAGGACGCCGGCGCAGATTCCCAGGACGATGGTGACCGGGGCCATCGCGAACACCACCGGCTTGCGGTACTGGGACAAGCCGGCAATCTCGTTGTAGGGGATCACCCACTGTTTCGTGTCCAGCCCCTTGAATACCACCACCATCAGTCCGAGCACCCCGATCAAGCCGGCAAGCCCAGCCAGCATCGAAAAGGTGGCCTGCGTGTCAAAGAGACGGAAGTTCGGCATCTTCATGATCGCACAATCCTCGTGGTCGTCCCGCCCAGACCTTCGGCCCCGTTCGATCGATCCGACTGAGGCGTTCGAGCCGCCTAGGAACTGGACGCGCCATTATAAGCATCCAACGGATCGGTGCCACGGCCGGCTCGGCAGCCGGTACTGGTACAGTTTGCGAGGAGAACACAGCCGGGGGCGGCTGTGCCCCATCAAACTGTACCAGTACCCGGCAGCCCATCGGGACCACATGGCGATTGCCGTGCCGGCCGCTAGAATCGGCAACCGCAGGGCCGATCAACATCGTCCCTCTCGGAGTCCACCGACATGGCCAAGCCTCTTCCCGAAACGCACGGCGAACCGGCCATCCGCGTCATGATGATGCCCAGGGACACCAACGCCCACGGCACCATCTTCGGCGGGGTCATCCTCAGCTACCTGGATCAGGCCGGGGCCATCGAGGCCCGCAAGCTGGGATGCAGCCGCGTGGTCACGGTGGCCATGGATTCGATCAAGTTCCACGAGCCGGTCCACGTCGGGGACGTGCTCAGCTTCTATACCGAGATCGCCTCCGTCGGTAGAACTTCGGTCACCGTCACGGTCGAGGTGGAGGCGGAGCGATTCGAGCTCGACTGCCGGCGCGTCCCGGTCACCACCGCACGCATCGTCTACGTCGCCGTCGATGAGAACCGTCGGCCCACGCCCTTCCCGAAAACGAAGTCCGCCTGATCGGCCCACATGGGCCGTGAGCCGCCCAGAGCCTCACTCAAGGTACCGAGCTGAGTTCCTCAGCGGCGCCCTCGGTCTTGACCTCCGGGGTCGGCGCAACGTGCGGATGAGCGGGCGCGTGCCCGGCGTGACGGCCCCCGCCAAACAGCGAGAGGGTGAGGCGCTGAATGGTGTAGAAAAACACCGGGGTGAGAAACAGGCCGAACAGGGTGACGCCCAACATGCCAAAAAAGACCGCCGTGCCCAAAGTGGTGCGCATCTCCGCCCCCGCGCCCTGAGCGATGACCAGCGGCAGGACGCCGAGGATGAAGGCGAACGAGGTCATGATGATCGGCCTCAGTCGCAGGCGCGCCGCCTCCACGGCGGCCTCGAAGGGGCTGAGGCCGGTCTCGTGCTTCTGCTTGGCGAACTCGATGATCAGCACCGCGTTCTTGCAGGCCAGGCCCGCCAGGACCACGAAGCCGATCTGGGTGAAGATGTTGTTGTCCATGCCCCGCCACCAGACGCCGGCAAGGGCGCACAACATGCTCAACGGCACGATGAGGATAATCCCCAGCGGCAGCGAGAAACTCTCATACTCGGCGGAGTGGGTCAGGAAAACGAAGAGCACGCAGAGCGGGAAGATGAAGATGGCCGTGTTCCCGGCCAGGATCTCCATGTAGGTCAGCTCGGTCCACTCGCTGGCCACGTCGGGCGGCAGTTCTCGCCGCGTGACTTCGTCAACCATCGAAATCGCCTGCCCGGAACTGATCCCCGGCATCGTGGCCCCGTTGACCGCCGCCGCGGGGTACATGTTGTACCGCGTGATCAGGGCCGGACCGCTGGCGTCTTCGACCTTGGCCAGCGTTCCCAGCGGCAGCATTTGACCGGCGGCGTTGCGGACCTTCAGCTTGCTCACTTGCTCCGGCCGAGCACGGAAGCCGGAGTCCGCCTGGGCGTTCACCTGCCAAGTCCGACCGAAGCGGTTGAAGTCGTTCACGTAGTAGCCGCCAAGAAAGACCTGGAGCGCGCCGAACACGTCGTCCAGGGCCACGCCCATGGTCTTGCACTTGCTGCGATCGATGTCCACGAACAACTGCGGCGTATCCGCGCGGAATTGGGAAAACAGCCCGACAAGCCCCGGCAATTGTCCGGCTTGTTCAATGACGTTGTCCGTCTGGGCCTGAAGAGCAGGAAGGCCGCTGTCGCCCCGATCCTCGATCATGAGCTTGAATCCGCCGGCCGTCCCCAACCCGTCCACCGGCGGCGCACCGAACACCGCCACCACCGCCTCCTGAACCTCCTCGTAGCACCGACGCCGCAGCGCCGCCGCAATCACGTCGCCGTACAGTTCCGGGCTCCGTCGATCATGGAAATCGTCCAGCACCGCGAACATCGAGGCATAGTTCGAGCCGTTGGCGTTCAGCAAAAAAGATAAACCCCCGACCCCGACCGTGTGCTTGACGCCCGGCGTCTCCAGGGCGATCCGCTCGACCCGCGCCAGGACCTCGCGTGTCCGCTCGGCCGAGGCCGAATCGGGAAGCTGGATGTTCAGGAGCAGGTAGCCCTTGTCCTGGGAAGGGATGAAACCCGTCGGGACGATGGTAAAGCCGTAGTAGGTCGCTCCGAGCAGCCCCACGTAGACCAGCAGGCAGATCGCGGAACCTCTCACGCAACGCCGGACGGTCTGGCCGTACACGTGGGTGGTCCACTCGAATGACCGATTGAAGACTCGAAAAAACCAGCCCAGCACAAGGTCGAGGAAGCGCGAAAACAGGTCTCCCTTGGCCCCGTGCGGCTTCAACAGGATGGCCGACAGCGCCGGGCTGAGGGTCAGCGAAACCAACGCGGAGATAAGCGTGGACGTCGCGATGGTCAGCGCGAACTGACGATAGAACTGCCCCGTGATGCCCGAGATGAACGCCGTCGGGATGAACACCGCCGACAGGCCGAAGGCGATGGCGATCACCGCCACCGTCACCTCCTCCATCGCCCGATAGGTCGCTTCCTTGGGGGCAAGTCCCTGGGCGATCCAGCGCTCGACGTTTTCCACGACCACGATCGCGTCATCGACGACGATCCCCACCGCCAGGACCAGCCCGAAAAGCGTCAGGTTGTTCAGGCCGAATCCGAAGACCGTCATCACCGCGAACGTGCCGATCAACGAGACCGGAACCGCGATCAGGGGAATGACCGCCGACCGCCAGTTTTGAAGAAACACGATGACCACGATCGCCACGAGGATGATGGCGTCGCGCAGAGACTTGACCACCTCGTGCACTGATTCCCGAACGAACGGCGTCGTGTCATATACGATCGCGTACTCCACCCCCTCCGGGAACCGCGTCTTCAAATCCTCCATCTTCGCCCGGACTCGATCGGCCGTATCCAGGGCGTTCGAGCCGGGAAGCTGAAAGATGGCCAATCCCACCGAAGGCTTGCCGTCCAGCGTGCAGGTCTGGTCCTGGCTCTTGGCCCCCAGCTCGATCCGGCCGATGTCTCGCAGGCGGGTGATTCGGCCGTCGTCTCCGGTCTTGATCACAATCGCTCCGAACTGTTCCGGCTCGATCAGCCGCCCCATCGCAGTCATGATGTATTGAAAATCCTGGCCGGACGGCACCGGGGGCTGGCCGATCTGCCCCGCCGCCACCTGCACGTTTTGCTCGCGCAAGGCGGCGACGATGTCCGTCGTGGTGATGTCCCGCTGGGCCATGCGGTCCGGATCGACCCAGACCCGCATGCTGTAGTCCTGCTGCCCGAGATAGGTCACGTCGCCGACGCCCTCGAGCCGGGCCAGTTCGTCCTTCACCTGGATCGTCGCGTAGTTGCTGAGGTAGAGCTGGTCGTAACGGCCATCGGGAGAGTACAAGCTTACCGCCAGGAGGATGTTCGGCGACTTCTTCTTGGTCGTGACGCCCGTCGCGGTCACCTCGGCCGGCAGGGTCGGCATCGCCTGGGCCACGCGGTTTTGAACCAGGACCTGGGCCATGTCCAGGTTCACCCCCAACTGAAACGTCACCGTCAGGTTGTACGAGCCGTCGTTGGCGCATAGCGACGACATGTACAGCATCTTCTCGACGCCGTTCACCTGCTGCTCGATCGGCGCCGCCACCGTCTCCGAGACCACCTTCGCACTGGCGCCGGGGTACACGCACGACACCTGGATCGTCGGCGGCGTGATCTCCGGATACTGCGCAACCGGCAGCGTCAGCAAGGCCACCAGACCCGCGATGGTGATCACGATGGATATGACCGCGGCGAAGACCGGTCGGTCGATGAAGAATCGGGCGAACACCGCGCTCTCCTATTGGCCGGCCATTGCCGATGGGCGATTGTCCGCGGTCGATCCCCCGGTCGAAACAGCTTCCACTCCGGCCGGCTGCGCGACGAGATTCATCATGTCGACTTTTTCAGCCGTTACCGCCGACCCGGGCCGGACGCGCTGAAGGCCGTTGACGATGACCCATTCCGTCGGCTCGACCCCGCGCTCGATGACCCGAAGCTCGCCGTCGAGCGGCCCGACCTCTATCCGCCGGTATTCGACGACGTTTTTGTCGTTCACCAGATAGACGAATCGCTGGCCCTGGTCGAGCCCAAGGGCTCGCTCGGTGACCATCGACACCGTCGCCGCCTGGCCGGTGTGGACGCGCACCCGGACGAAGATCCCCGGGACAAGCAGCCGATCGGCATTGGCGAAGACCGCCCGAACCCGAAGCGTCCCGGTTTCCGGGTCCACCTGGTTCTCGACGAAGTCGATCTTGCCCTCGTGGGGAAAGTCCTGTTCATCGGCCAGGCCTAGGAAGACCGGCGTTCCATAACAGGAGCGGTTGGCCCGTCCGTCGGGGCCCTTCCGCCTAACCAGCCGCAGCATCGTCAGTTCGTCGACGTCGAAATAGACGTAGATCGGGTCGAGGGTGACCACGTTCGTCAGCAGGGTCGATTGGCCTTGGCCCTGGATCAGGTTTCCGGGATCGACCTTCGTGCGGCTGATGCGCCCCGTCAGGGGGCTGGCGATCAGAGAGTAGTCCAGGTCGAGTTGGGCCCGCTCGAGCGCCGCCTTGGCGCCCAACACGTCCGCCGCCGCCGTCTCCTTAAGCGATTGCTGCCGATCGTACTCGATCTGCGTCGCCGACTCCTTCTGATAGAGGTCTTCCATCCGGCTGAACTCGATCGACGCCTGACGAGACGCCACCTCCGCCGCAGCCAACTGCGCTTTGGCCCGTTCCACCTCCGCCTTAAATGGCCGAGGATCGATCTGATAGAGCGGGTCGCCGACCTTCACCTCGACGCCCGGCTCGAAGAAGACCTTGTCCAGATAGCCGCTGACTCTGGCCCGGATGTCGACGCTCTCCGAGGCGCTCATGTTGCCGGTGAACTCTTCGTGCGGCTGATAGGGCCGTTCCACCGGTTGGGAGATGGTCACCACGGGCGGCTTGGGCGGGGGCGGCGCGGCCCGATCAGGCCGACAGCCGGCCGCATTCATAGCCGCCACGAGCAACGCCGCCACAAGACAACGAGCATGTGAATCCGTCATGGCCGGCTCCAGCCGAAGTGGGATGGGATTGAATAACGACCTCGTCCTTCGCGACTCCGGCAACAGTCTACTCGTAGCAGGCCCGACGGGCAAACGTCTCGTTCACCTGCGTGGAATGGTTCGCGATCAAAGGGGAACTGTTGCCGGTGATGCGTCAAGGACAGCAAATCCGGCGATGATGTGAATCACGCCAGGTTCATCGTCATCAGGAACTCGGCGTTAATTTTGGCTGTGAGCATTGGTTACATACCCTTGCGCTGCTGTTTGAGGGACCGTTCTCGATAACCCTCATGAACGCGCAAGGAGCGCCGCCACAGAGAATGGCGAGCTACACGTGCAAAATTGTGGTCAAGAAGCTGCGCAGGTTCGGTTTCACCTTCGACCGCTCCGCAGCGGGAAGCCACGAGATTTGGTATCACCCCGGATCAAAGCGGCGTACCACCGTGCCGTGTCATCCCGGCGACATTCCCGCCGGCACACTTCGCGCCATAATTCGACAGCCGGGACTGACCCCGCAAGAGTTCCGTAACCTGTGATTTCATACCCGGGCACTTACTTGACGATGTGAACCGGGACGGTGGTGACAAGCTTACGCTTCGATCTTCGGCGAAGCTTCGGTAGGGTGTCCCCGTGTGCGATGCAGCTTTCGATGATCTTGCGCGCGACGTCACGGGCGATGTCCACGGTCTCGGCGATGGTCTTGCCTTGTGCTACCAATCCTTGCACGTCAGGGCTGGTGGCGACGAAGCCACCCTCATCGAGCGCTTCGACATCCAATTCCACCAGGTATTCGTCGCCTGAGTCGTTCTTTCTGATCACCTCACGCCACCTCAATTCATCCACGGCCAATCACGCTGAGTTCACGCCAGGTTCATCGTCATCAAGAACTCGGCGTTGCTCTTGACCTTCTTCAGCCGGCCGATGAGCAGCTCCATCGCCTCGACGGGATTCATGTCCACCAGGACTCGGCGGAGCTTATAGATCAATTCCAACTCCTTTGGATCGAGCAGCAACTCCTCCTTGCGCGTGCCCGAGGCGGCGATGTCGATCGCCGGCCAGACCCGCTTGTCCACCAGCCGGCGGTCCAGGTGCAACTCGCTGTTGCCCGTGCCCTTGAACTCCTCGAAGATCACCTCGTCCATCTTCGAGCCCGTGTCGACCAGCGCCGTCCCGATGATGGTCAGGCTGCCTCCCTCTTCGACGTTGCGGGCGGCCCCGAAGAACCGCTTCGGCTTTTGCAGGGCGTTGGCGTCCACGCCGCCGGTCAGAATCTTGCCGGAGTGCGGGACCTCGGTGTTGTAGGCCCTCGCCAATCGGGTGATCGAGTCCAGCAGGATGACCACGTCGCGGCCGTACTCCACGAGCCGCCGGGCCTTTTCGATAACCATCTCCGCCACCTGTACGTGCCGGCTGGCCGGCTCGTCGAAGGTCGACGAAACCACCTCCGCCTTGGTATGCCTCTGCATTTCCGTCACCTCCTCCGGCCTCTCATCGACCAGGAGGATGATCACGTAAGCGTCGGAATGGTTCGTGGTGATGGCGTTGGCGATCTTCTGCAAAAGCACGGTCTTGCCCGTCCGCGGAGGGGCCACGATCAGCATGCGCTGACCGAACCCGATGGGCGTGACGATGTCGATGACCCGCATGTTGACCTCGTCGGGGGCCGTCTCCATGATGATCCGTCGGGTCGGATGATGGGGCGTCAAGTCCTCGAAGGCCGCCTTTTCGGTGACCTTGTCGGGTTCCTCGAAGCAGATCGCCTCGACACGCAGCAGCGCGAAGTACTTTTCGGATTCCTTCGGAGGACGAATCTGGCCGGCGATGATGTGCCCGCTGCGAAGTCCGAACCGCCGAATCTGCGACGGGCTGATGTAGATGTCGTCGGGGCAGGGGATGTAGTTGTACTCCGGGCTCCGCAGGAAGCCGAAGCCGTCCTGGAGAATCTCAAGGACTCCCTCGCCGTACATGAGGCCGTTCTTGTTGATTCGCTCCTTGAGGATTTTGAAGATGAGGTCCTGCTTCTTGAGCAGGGCGTAGTCGGTGATGCCTTCCACCTTGGCGATCTCGTGCAGCTCGGGAATGGCCATGCGCTGAAGATCGGTGATGTGCAACTCGCCGCGCTTGATCTGCTCGTATCGCTCATGCGTCTCGCGGTCGATGCCGCCACGGGGATCCGGCCCCTCGCGGGACGCAGTCGGTGCGATTCGATTGTCAGGCGCCGGGCCCGCCTCGGGGGCCGGTTCGCCGTTGGCCGTGGCCACCGCCGACATCTCGCGCTCCTCGGGCGTGGCCCGACGCAGGGGAGACATGCTCTCAAGCGGGCGTTTCGGCTTCTTATGATAGGATCGAGGCGATCCCTGCGACTTACCCATGATCGGAACCTCCGAAGTTGTGCGGACGACGACTCATTGATGAAGACCTCAGCAGGCGAGCGACGGCCGAACCAATAAGAATCAGACCCGTATCTCCGGATGCGCCGTCCCGTCACTACCGCGTCGGTGGATGATCCTCAGATTCGCAAGATTAGAGGGCGCCGGATGCCGAGACGATTCGAGCGAATACCTCTTCGACTCGCGCTCGCAGATCACTCGGGGTGGAATTGTTCTCACAGATATAATCGGCCCTGGCACGCTTCATGTCCAGGGGTTGTTGTAGTTTTTCTCGGCGGGCCACTTCCTCGGCCGTCCAATGCCGGGTCGCCTCCGAACGGGCCAGTCGTCGCTCCCGCGCTGAGTCCACGAATATCACCGCGTCACACATCGAATCGAGGTCCGACTCATAAAGCAGAGGACTGTCCAATACGATCAGCTTGACCCGGGGCTGGGCCTCGAACTCCGCGATGGCGTCTGCCCGACGAACGGCGATTCGTGGGTGCAGCAGGGCCTCCAGCCGGTGCCGCTGCGTCGGATCGTTGAATACGATGGCGGCCACCGCCTCCCGATCCACGGCCCCGTCGGCGTCCAGGGCTTTTCCGCCCCACCAGCGAACCAGCGTCTCCTTCACCACGGGATGGTTGATCTCTTCGTGGCTCAAGGCGTCCGAGTCAATCACTCCCGCCCCGAGTTCACCGAGCATCTTAGCGACCGTGCTCTTCCCGGCCCCAAGCCCGCCAGCCAGACCCACGATCGGCTTGCGATGACCGGTTGCCCCAGTTACGCTCCGCCTCGAAGCCACACCACCACCGCGGGTCCAATATCGTCAAGCTGGTTCACACTTGCTTGGCTGGGCAGCGGACGAGTCCGATGCCATCGTGCGGAACATAACCTGATAACGGCTCAGTGTTGAAGTCACCAAGACGAGCACTGAGGTGATTTCCGGAAGCGGAAGTTCCCGTCCCTGGGCCGATCTCGCGGGGGATGAGGCTTAAGACGATCCTTGACTAAAACCTCGTAAGCGATCGCATCAAAATGAGCCCCATTCACCTGGATCGCCTACTATTCTAACGTCCCTCCCGCCCTTTGTCACGCGAAATTTTTTGGGGCCCAAGCCGCCCCTGCCTCCATCACGAGTTGCCCCGGGAGTCCACCAGGATGTTAATAGGCCCCTCGTTCACCGCACTCACGTGCATCCTCTGTCTGAATCGCCCGGTCGAGACCCGCAATCCCAGCGAACGCAGCCGATCACAAAGAGAATCATAGAGCGTCTCGGCCTTTTCGGGCTCCGCCGCCTCGACGAAGGCCGGCCGTCGTCCCTGCCGGGTGTCCGCCAGGAGGGTGAAATTGCTGACCACCAATACCTCGCCGCCGACTGACGACACGTCCAGGTTCAGCCGGCCGGAATCGTCCTCGAAGATTCGCAAGTGGGCGATTTTCCTGGCGGCAAACTCAACGTCCTCCACGTCGTCCAGCCGGCCGACCCCCACGTAGACCAGTAGCCCCCGCTCGATCCGCCCGACGACCTCGCCCTCCACCGACACGCTCGCGGTGCCGACCCGCTGGACGATCAAGCGCATGGTTTACGCGTTCCCGTTGGCGGCGTCCAGCGCCCTGGCCCGATCGATGACGCTCTGAGCCTTCTGGACCACGAGTTGGCGAAGTTCGGCGGGAGCCAGGACCTCGACCAGGCCGCCATAGCTGAGCACCCAGGCGCTCACCTCGCCGAGGCCGTCGACCGTGGCCTCGAAGATCAGGCTTCCGTCGGCATCGCGCGTCGTCGACTGGCTTTGGTGCCACGACACTTCTTCGACGCTCGCCGCAACCTTTGGAGCAAACCGCAGCTTGATCGTGTAGAGACGACCCTCGGGGATCATTTGCCACGCGGCCCCGAAATACTCGTTTTCATCGAATTCACCGTCGACGGTGAACTGCTCGCCGGTCAATACGACCTCCAGCATCCGGTCGATCTTGAAGTTGCGGATCTCTCCGTGCAGAGAGCTGTAAGCGATCAAGTACCACCCGCGCGGCCTGAAGACCACCCGCCTGGGCTCCAGCAACAGGTCCAGCTCTCGGCCCTCGTAGACCGAATCATATCGAATTTGGATCTTGCGGCGATCCGCGACAGCCCGCTGCACGGTCTTGAAGGCGTCGTTTATCGCATCGGCTGAAGAACTGGGCGACCAGGTTACTGATATGCCCTCCAGGAGATGGCCGCAGTGGCTCGAAACCCCTCGCGGCAGACTGCTCTCGATCTTCAGCGCCGCCTCCGCTGCCTTCTTGTAAAGCGGGTGCACCTGTCGTGAGAGGAACTTCCTCGTTACCAGCAACAGCGCCACGGCCTCCTCGAGGTCCAGGTGCAGGGGAGGCAGAAAAAACGTGTCCGCGATCGCGTACCGGCTCTTGTCTTTGTCGAAGCGGTAGGGCACTCCCGCGTGCTCCAGGAGATTCAGATCGCGGAACAACGTCCGCCGCGAGATGCCCAACTGGTCCGCCATCGAGTCGGCGTCCGCGCCCCGTTCGGAGCGGAGCAGCGTGATCAGCTTCAGCAAACGATAGACCCGGCTGACGTTCACAGAGTACGAAAACGCCCTGCTCAAAAAATGTTGACTTGTACCTGCGGCCGCACCGGACTCGGCCAAGTCATGAGGCCCGAAGCAATCGCACCATGAAGACGTGCCCAAATCCACATGGCCGTGCCGCCTCGCGACACGGCCTGACACCTAGGGCATGATAACCGCCCCGTAAGAATGGTACAAGCTGCTGAGCGCCGCAAGGAGCAGCACCACCCCCAGAACCAAAAAGGCCCGGCGATGCTCCCGGCTCGCGGCGAACGAATAGACCGCACCGAGAATCGCCAGCGTTAAAGGGCGCACCCACTCGGCGGGTTGGGCCGTGACCGAAAGCAGCGCCGCCAGTGAAGCGCCTGGTAACGCTAACAGGGCAAACAGCCACATCGGCGCGCTGAAACTGTGCCAGCGAGTCTTAGCCAAAAACTCAGCCAGGGTCAGGATGGGCAGGGCAAGCGCGCTCAACACCACCGCCTGATACTGAATCAGCCACCCTCTCAGGGCCGACGTCGGCATGCGGATAAACGCAAATGCCAACGCCGCCACCACTAGCGCCGCGGCCATGCTCGCCGCCGAGGTCGAGCGCTCCCGAGCCGCGCGCCGGCCGCTCAAAAAACCCAGCAGACCGATCCCGGCCAAACCGGACACCACCCTGCCCGACCCGTTGTCGTCACCGCTCGAAGGCGCCAACCCGGGCCACAGGGCCATCTCGAATGCGACCAACATCCCGAGGGCCGTCAGGATAAAGGCCGTCCGCTTCGCGTAGGGAATCAGCCGCCCGGCCGTTGTCCAAGCCACGCCGTCCAGGAGTTGTTGCCGCCAAACCTCGGCCAACCACCTCCACCACATGATCATGACCGCCAAGGCGAACAATACTACGTTAAAGACGATGGGGATTCGGGCTCCATAGTCGCCGGTCCGCCCGCCTTGAAATGCCGCGATCGCGCAGCTCTCCAACACCGCCGCCAACGACAAAAGGGCCAAGCCAAGCCCCGCGGTGTTGGCGCTCCAGCGTCGATAGGCCATGAACAGACAGGCCGAGCCCGCCGCGGCCGAAATCAATCCCGAGGCCGCCGTGGTTTCCCACTCCGGCCATCCCTGTCCCACGATCTGATACACCCCGAGGACCAGCACCACGGCAGCCAAGACCGCCTCCAGTCGAATGAACGCGGGCCAGCGCGAATATGGGGCCACCAGGTCTTCCAAGTGGTTCGGCCAAGCGCGGCGGCGGCGGGCCCGATAGCGCACGTCCTGGATGAACGCCGCCGAAATCACCACACACCCGATGGCGAATTGCATCTGAAACGACCAAGTCCACCACGCCGGACGCAGCCCCCACAGTTCCGCCGATCGGTCATGCTGCCACTCCGCGGCGCTGGGAACCATGAGCCCGGTCCACCATGCCAAAACCGCGCAGCCGATGAGCAGCATGGCCGGCTGGGCGGCGCGAAACCCGGCGCCCCTCCACACCAAAATCGCCGCCAAAAGCCCGCTGATATCCCAGAAGACCATGGTGCTGGGTCGCGCCTCCACGGGCGCGCCCGGGCTCAGCACGCGCAGCCAGGTGACGGAGATCAACTCGTGAAGCGTCAGCACGATGGATCCCAGGCCGGTCACCAGGGCCCAGGTGAAGAACGTGCCGGACGTGGCGCGATCGGTCGACTGGGTTTCGCCGTGCTCCAGGCGGACGGAAACCCAACCCAGCACGGCCCACAAAAGGCACAACGCCGAGGTGATGTGGCAGGCAATGTACAAATTCCAGGGAACAGGCCCGTGGTGCTCGTAGGTCCCGATCCCGATCCCCAGGCTCACCGCGCCGACGAAAACCGACGTCCCGACTCGCGCCGGGAAGCGCCGCCGCTGTACGTGAAAAAGCAGTCCGACCGCGAAGACTCCCAGCGCCCAGAAATCAAGTTTCGAAGTCAACATAGCGCCCCCAGCATGACCGTCCGCGGCGCGGTGATCAAGCCCGCGCGATGAGGTGAAGCCGCCGGCTCATGCTCGTCCACCCGCGTCCATCGAGGCGAATCGCGCCGTCAGGGTTCTTGCGAGAGCACGACGTTGTCGTATTCGAGAAGGGTTCCTTTGGCCCGTTCGACGTCCACCAGCCCCGTGTTGTAGTTGACCAGGGCCGTCAGCAGGCCCCGCCTGGCCTGGGCGAGGTTCACTTGGGCGTTCAAAGTGGTGTCCAATTCAGGGGGGCTCTTCCGTTCCTGCCGCTCTTGCAGGGACCGCAGGTTCTCAGATGACGAGTTCACCGCCTCGTGGCTGGGCCTAAGCTGTTCGTAGTTCGTCTCCAGGGTGCGCAGGGCCACCCGGCAATCGGTAATGATGTCGTCGAGCGACCGCTTGTAGCTCAGGACGGCCTGAGACTGTTGGAGCTTGGCGATGCGGATGCCGGCCCGTTCGGCGCGCTCGGCGAAATTCCATTGAAACTCCATCCCCACGAACTGATCGACGAAGTTCCCCCCCGTCATTTGGTCGAACGAGCGATCGGCGCTGGGACCCAGGCCGTTCAGCGTGGCCCGATAGACCGCGTCCAGGCGCGGCAGGGCCTGGTTCTTGGCGATGCCTAATTGCAGGCGGGTATTGTCGACCGCGCTGCGGGCCTGGATGATCTCCGGACGGCGCTCGATCGCCGTCTGCACCGCGTGGAAGCGGTCGCGAACGATCTCGACCGTCGTAGGGTTGTCAGTCGGAATGATCTCGTAGTCCGCCGAAAGCGGCAGTTCCGGGTCGTTCAGCAGATTGAGGAGCTGGTCCTCGGCGTTCCGCACGCGGTTTTTCACGTCGATGTACTCGAACTCGCGAGCCTTCACCGCCGCCTCGCTGCGGAACAACAGGGTCTGGTAGGCGTCGAAGTCCCGCCGGGCTTCGATCTGGGCCAGCGTCAGGTTCGCCTCGGCAAGCAACTCCGCGCTGGTGGTCACGTCGCGGCGCGCGCCGACCAGTGTCCAGTAGGCTCCTTCGGTCGTGTTCAGCGTCTCGATCACCCTTGCGCGAAAGGCCTCCGTGTTGATTATCCGCTCGTTCTTGCGGATGTTGATCTGGGCCCGGTTGTAGTCGATGCCGAAGTTCCTCAACAGCGGCTGACGCAGCTCGGTAACGAAATTCTGCTGCCAGGAAGGATTGAGAAGCTGAAACTGGAATCCCGGATTGTCGATTCGGGTCATTTGCTGGGTGAACGACACCTGGGCGCCGGTGGCCAAGAGCTTTGCGATCCCCCCGTTCACGATCGTCGTGTCCGTCTGCGAGGCGATCAGGGTCGAGGGGGTCGGCTGATCGGTGTTGTTGCGGTTGACGTTTGCGAAGAATGCCAGATCGAACGCCGCTTCCGCCTGCACCACCTGCGCCGAACTGATCGCCGGCGCATAGCCGTCAACCCTGATCTGATAGTTGTTTTCAAGCGCCCTTCGCAGCGCGTCGGCAAGGGACAGCCGGAATTTCGACGGCCGCTCGATCTGCTTGATGTAGGCCAAAGTATCCCGATAGATCCGTTCGTATTCCCGCTTGATGCTGTCGCTCAGCCGCGTAACCGCCAACCGCTTCTGGAACACTTCCTCCGCCACCGTCGGATCGGGCAATTGAAGCCAGATGGTCTCTTCGATCGACGGCTGCGTCGCCGCCACCTGTCCTACCAGCCCGACCGGCGCCGGACGGTCCACTTGCGACAGCTCCGGCGCCGCCCTGAACGGCCCCCCCTCCGTCATCCGCTCCTTGTATTGGTCGATCCGCCCCTCTTCAACGGAGGCCGGCGGCGTCTGGCAGCCGCTCATGATCAGCGCTGCGTACATCGCGACGCAAGTGAAGATGGCATGGCTGCGGTGAATCATGGATTCGTTCAGCGTATGACGCCTCGTACGGAACTACGCAATCCGCCCCAGACGCCCGAAGAAGTCCCAGCGGCGCCGGCCGCGGGACTTGCAAGTGCGCCAGATGTGGCGATCGCCAATAGTTGGTACAACGGCAGAACCGGTCGGAACTCTCGACGCTTACCCGAAGTCTTCCTCCGCCTCTGGTCCCGGCCTTGTCCTGGCGCAATTCCTGCGCCTCGGGACAATCCCAATGATGAGAAGCGAGAGCCCCGAACTTCGGCGACTAGACGAGTCGGATCTGGCAGATTTCGGCTGGCGCGTTGATCCGCACCGGAAACCAATTCCCCACGCCGGTGTTGACGAACAACGTGCTCGGCCCATCGCGGTAAAAACCACGGACGTACCGAAACAGGATTCGCCCGATGCCAAGGTCAGGCCGCTCGTTCGGCGGCGTAAACATGACTTGGCCGCCGTGCGTATGGCCGGACAGGGTCAGGGGCACCTCTCTCTTGACCAGGGCATCCCAGGTGTGCGGATGATGGGCCAGGGCAATCACAGGACCATCTGCTTCAAGGTCGTGGCCCGCCAAGGTCAAGGCGGCGTTCTCGACGTCGCCGCGGCGCGTGACCGTCGATTCGGCCCTGCGGCCGTAATCCAGGCCCGCGATCGTGACCGCCTCGCCCCCGATGGCCAGCCGCCTTCTCTCGTTGACCAGCAACGGCAATTGCGCCTGGACGATGCGGATGAACTCCTCCCGGTCGTCGATTTCATCGTGATTGCCAATGCAGAGGAAAACCCCATGGCGATGGGTCAATTGGGCAATGGCCTCAAGGCCCGCCGGGAGCAGATCGTTGGAGTTGTCCACGATGTCGCCGGTGACCACGACGATGTCGCCGTCCAGCCGATTGGCCTCTTCGACCAACCTGGGAAGCATGGAGGGCCGATAGAGCCGTCCCAGGTGCAGATCGCTGATGTGCGTGATGGTCAAGCCGCGCAAACGGTCCGGAAGCCAGGGGGCCGGCAACGTGTGCCGTCGAACGAGAAACCGCCCCTCACGCCATCGGCCAGCCGCCGTCCCTCCGACAAGAGCAAGCATAGGCGCCGTGGCGAAGGCCGTCTTCAAGACCGCACGCCGGCCCAGGTCGATTCCTGGTCCAGCAGACATCCGGTCGTCGCCGGTCTGCGTCGAGTCAGCGCACGCCGGATCACGCAAGAGGCGCCTGGCCGCGGCCCAAAGCCCCAGGCCGAGAAGCCTGACCGCCGTGATAATCGGCAGACAAACCGCTAGCCCGATCTGCCACAACGTGACGGCCGCCGCGTACCACGTCGGAGCGGAAGCAAAGGTCGCGCTCCAGCCGGTCCACAACATGTAGCAGATCGGCGCATTCAGGGCGACCGTAAAGACGGCGGCGCTAAAGCGAAGGCTCGACGAAAGGCGGCGTCGCCGAACGTGGCGGGCGAAGCGCCGATCCGCGACCGACCACCAAAGGGCGTTGAAGCAAAGCAGCAGCACCATGACCAATCGGAAGCCGACGGGCCGCGGAGCCGGGACATGGCGGGCGAAGACCATGCCGTACAGGATGATCGCCGCGCAGACCGAGATGAGGCTCCACTGCACCGCAGCATAGGTCCGATCGGCGGGCCTACGCTCGGATGCCGCTGCCATCAATGCATTCGCCGCGGGGCTGCTTCTGAGCGGGGACGTCACTCTGGCTTGCTCCACACGTAATTCAACGCCCCGGTCCACGGAGCTTCACTCCGCGCGTATCGGCACACGGTCAATCCCGAGGCCCGCGTTTCACCGAAAGCGTGTTTATGCAAGAAAAAGATAGCAGAGTGGGCCGGTAAGCCGAATTCTGTCTCCTCGACGAATCGAGGATGGCGGCCATTTGTCTGGGCCGACGGTTACCCGCCGGCTCGAGCACCCTACCCGCAGCGTGGCGCGAGACGGGCCGTCTCGCGGGCCGTCACGCCTGGGATCCCAGGATCGCGTGCGCGACGTGCCGCTCGCTGCCTACGTGGGCTTGCTGGCGGTGGGGTTTGCCCTGCCGCGACTGTCGCCAGCCGCGGGGGTGCGCTCTTACCGCACCTTTTCACCCTTGCCTGTGAAGGCGACCAAAGGACGCCCTCCATCGGCGGTGTCTTTTCTGTGGCACTGTCCCTGGCATCGCTGCCGGTGGCCGTTAGCCACCACCGTGCCCTCGCCAGTTCGGACTTTCCTCCCGGAAGCACGCCGGCCTCCGAGCGACCGCCTGGCCCACTCTGCTATCGCACTCATTCTAGCGGCTGTAACCGCCGTGTAACAACGCCGCCGACGGAATTGTATTCAATCATTCCGGCGGGCCCGGCAAGCCTGCTTGCGGCGACATCGATCCCGCCTAAGACTCCTCGACGATTGGCCTTGTCGCGCACCGCCTGCTATAGTGACCAATTCGTGCGTCGCCTGCACGCGCCGCCCATCCATGATGGTTGAATCTCCGGAGGTCAAAACGTCAACATGGCGAAGCCCTCATCGCAGCGTCGCAAGCCGCAGCCCACGATGCGCCCGCCGCAACCCGTCGCGGACCGGAGTCAGGTCATCGCCGTTTCCCCGGCACAGTTCCTCGCCGGCGCCATCCTGCTCCTCGCCGCCGTCGGCGCGACCCTGGCCCTCGTCCTCAGCCACGTCAAGGGGATCAGCCTGCCGGGCTGCCGCCCAGGCGGCCCCTGCGCCGAAGCCGCCGCCAGCGCCTGGGGCAAGGTTCCGGGCACAAGCTGGCCTATTTCCTTCATCGGATTCGCGTACTTCAGCGGACTTCTCATCGCGTGGTTCTTATCTAGGCGCGGTCTTGCCGGCTCATTGAAGCAGCTCATCCGTCTGGGCGTGCTCCTGTCCGTCATGTACGTCGTCGTGCTCGCCGTGCAGCGGCACCTGTGCTACTACTGCCTGGCCACACACGCGGCGAATCTTCTCTTCTGGCTGATCGTCGAGCGCTGCCCGACGGCCCCCGCGCTCATGTGGCGACCGATCGCCACGACCGCCGCGGTATTCATCCTCGCTTCGGCCGCCCTCGGCGCTGTCCAGCGCTCGGAACACAAGGAGGCCGTCGCGCAGCAGGAATCGCAGCTCGCCGAATCCACCCAGCGAATCATCGAGCAGATGGCGACGCCGACGCAGGCCCAGGGCTCCGGCACGACCGCCGTGACTACCGATCCCGCCCCCTCTGAGACGCAGCGTCCCTGGAAGGGCGGCTTCACCGGTCGCTACCGCCGGGGCCCGGAGAACGCGCCGATCCGAATCGTCATCCTGACTGATTACCAGTGTCCGGATTGCACTCGGACGGAGTTGGACCTCGAAAACGTCCTCCGCGCTCGCAGCGATGTCTCCCTCTCGGTCAAGCACTTTCCCTTCTGCAAGGATTGCAATCCGACGCTGAACACCTCGCTGCACCCCAACGCCTGCTGGGCGGCCCGCGCCGCCGAGACCGCCGGCATCCTCCATGGCAACGAGGGCTTCTGGCAGATGCACGACTGGCTCTTCGAGAACAAGGGCTCCTTCACCAACGAGAGCTTCCCCGAGGCCCTCAAGCAAATGGGCTATGACGTCAACGAATTCAACAGCATCATGACCAGCAACGTCACTCTCGACCTCGTGAAGAAGGACGTGGAGGAAGGCATCTGGCTCGGCCTGCATTACACCCCCATGATCTTCATCAACGGCGTCGAGTTGACCGGCGTCTTCGCACATGACGCCATCACCCGCGCCGTTTACAGCGTCGCCGCCACGAATCCCCAGCCTGCGTCGCCGGATAACGACCAGCCTCCGCCGGCGCGCGAGAAAGACGTCAACGACTGGCGGAACGGCGAGCAGCGGATTCCCGGCCAGGACGACCAGTCCTGGCCCATGGGGTCGGAGGGCGCGCCTTTGCACGTCGTCATCTGGGGCGACTACCAGGAACCCTGGTCCGCCAAGGCCGACGCCTTCGTCCGAGACTACATCGCCAGCCGCTCCGACGCCCAATACGTCTTCCGCCACTACCCGATCAATCAGACCTGCAACCCCGTCACCCAGCTCACCAAGCACCCCATGGCCTGTCGGGCATCGCAGGCCGCCGAGGCCGCCGGCATGTTGTATGGCATCGATGGCTTTTGGAAGATGCACAAGTGGTTGATGGACAACCAGGACGACTTTGAAAAGCGCGGAGACGAGGCGCTTCAGGAAGCCTGCGTCCAATTGGGGTTCCTCTGGGAAGTCCTCGCCCCGCAGATGGACTCGCCGGAAGTCGCCGATGCCATCCGGTCCGATTGCGACGCAGGCAAGCGCCTCGGCCTCCAAGGCGTCCCCATGGTCTATGTCAATGGCCGGTTCGTTCCCCGCTGGTACCGAAACGGCGAGACGCTTCTTGGGCCCATCATGGACGAGGCTTCCAAACAAGGGGCGGAACGCCGCCCGAGCCCGGCCGCCTCGTCGACGCCTTGATCTCCCCAATGCCGGATGGCGGACTTCAGTAGCGTTCGCCCTCCCCGGCGGACGAGATTCTGCACCGGCCTCCACAGGTGGGTCTCGATACGCCGGCCATCGAAATGGCCAAGGCAGCGAAAGTACGCTGCTTCCGCCGTCAACCGGCCCGATTCGTTACTCTTGTGCATCGGCGTACTCGTCTGCCCAGCGTGGGCGGCTCGGAACCCGTTCAAGATCCCGAGAGTACGCCGCCTTTTTTTATCCAGCGACCATCAACGAAATTCGGGTATAAGTCAGGCATTTGTGGCAAATCAGGATGCAGCCGAGTCTGAGGAACGCTTCATGAATGTCGCCGCGCCGCTCGTAACGCACGCGCTGTCGACGGTACTGGTGAAGCCAACTGTTGGTGCGTTCGACCACCCATCGGTACTTGCCGAGACCGCGGCCTCGATAGGGGGGCGATTTCGACGATGAAAACCAGATTAGATAGATCATTTGAGAGCTGGGGAGGTTTCCGGCTGACCGATGAAGGCTCTCCCCATATCAACGGTCTCCTTCGGTATGAGCCAAAGCGCGGACTCGAACTGCAGTTGGCGGAAAACCCCTGGGGAAGCCAGTCGCCGTCACAACTTCCTCAATCGTGTTGTAACTTTTTCGGCACCCTGATCGATGGCACGTTGGTTAGTCTTGCCCGATGCTATGTGTCTAACGCGTCTCTTCAAATGGGTATCGGGATTGGCTCTCCGACCACGATGGTGGTGAACGAAGCACTATTCGGCTGGCAACTCATCGAATGGGATGAACAACCCGTCAACGAGTATTCCTTGGAACTTTCCTCGCTTGCGGATTGGACCTGCGCCCCCGGGCCCGATTTCAAAATGGTCAATGAGCCACGCGGATTCGACGTTGGATTTCGCCTCGCAGAATCCATCGTAGTTCCTTTACCCAAGATGTCTTTTGATGTGCACATTTCGCATAATTTGGCCCCTATTATCTCTGGCCGCTACTTCTCGACGACATCAAGTGCAGCCATAAAAATCATTGCGCACGGTGAGATTCCATTGAAGCACGCCAGAGAAGCGGCGGTTCGTTGCAAACAGCTCATGTCGTTGTTGGTCGGCCACGAGCTGAGTGAGCGATTCGTGACGCTCTCGCCGTCTTCAGTTTCAGGAATTGATGCACCACACAGGCCCCTGAATTTGGTCTATAAACAGCGGGGAAAGCACGATCACGAAGACGAGCATCCGGCACTTATGCTTCTCCCGTACGATTTAGTAAGAGACAGATTTACAGGGATGGTCGAGGCTTGGTTTTCGCGCAACGACCAGGCGGTCTTGGCGGCGAATGTATTCTTCGGTTCCCAGTACGCAGAATCACCTTCGGTCGACGTCCGCTTCTTGTTCGCCGTGTTTTCTACAGAAGCATATCATCGGTCCCTGGGTACGGGCCTGTATATGAACCAGGACGACTACGCCAAGGCAGTCGAAAGCCTCGCATCCCAAATCCCTCCGGCTATCCAATCGGACCACAGAAGGAGCCTCGTAAATCGACTGAAATACGGCAACGAATGGTCCCTTCGAAAACGACTGACCGAGATGCTTAACAGGGTCCCCGGCGACGTACAGCGCGGCATTGCCGGCGATGTCGAACAATTTGTCAAAAAGGTTGTCGACACCCGGAACTACCTGACGCATTACGATCAGTCCGCCAAGGCCAACGCGTTTTCAGGCATGGATATGTACGTCGCCTCCCAACGCATCCGGATTCTAGTTATTGCGAATCTGCTCAAGGACCTTGGACTCGATGACTCGCGCTTGCTGAAGGTTCTCAAACGGAGTGCCGAGTTTAATCATTGGATGGCTCAGAACTTGCCTCTATAGTGCGGAGAGTGCCATAATGCGCCTAACAGGATGAACCAACGAGGCATTTGTGGCAAATCAGAATGCAGCCGAGTCTGAGGAACGCTTCATGAATGACGCCGCGCAGGTGGGCGGCGCCGACCGCCTCGCAGATCTTTCCGAAGAGGAGCAGTGTTTCCTCGATCGACCGCTCCTTGCTGGCCATGTAGACGTCCAAAGGCTGGCCGGAGATGTAGTCCATGACGAAATAGAAACAACCGGCCGCGGTGCCGCTGTCGTGAATGCCGACGATGTTGGGATGATTGAACTGGCCGAGAATCTGAATCTCGCGCTCGAACCTCGCCCTATCCCGCACACCGGCGAACGGGCCTTCGCGCATGACCTTGATGGCAACCTTGCGCTTGGTCGTTTTCTGAATAGCCTGATATACGACGCCCTGACCCCCACGGTGGAGTTCGCGAATCAGGTCGTAGCCGGCGAAGGAATCCGGCAAGAGGCCCCGGCTGTCGGCTGAACCCCGGCCATCTCCCATGCCTGCGGCCGCGTCAATCGACATGGGGCTACTTCCATCCGCAGGCGAAGCCACGGTCGGCGCCCCAGACTGTGCCAACCTTTCCACCTGCCGGCGCGCACCGTCGACGATCGCCCTGTCACGATCCTCCTGCCCTTGCCCAGCAGACTTGTCAGTCGTCATGGTTGGATCGACCCACGAAGCTTACAACTCGCGGCAAGATTAGCGGCCTCACGCCGTCGTCGAGATCAATCGCGAGGCCGTGCCCAGTAGCTCGCGAAGTCTGTCATGCGCCCGGGCACGCATCATGTACACGGCCCCGACGCTTCGTTGCATGGCCGCGGCGACATCTTCGACGCCCCGTCCGTCCAAATCATACAGCGCCACGACGCGGCGGTAATCCTCCGGTAGTTTCTCCAGGGCCTCGCGCAGCTTCTCCTCTGCCTCGTGCCTGGCTGCCTCTCGACTCGGTGTGGTGGAAACGGCACCGAGGTATTCGAATAACGCGACATAGGAATCCTGGGGAATCGCCGGCGCTCGAACTTGACGCCGTGGATCCGGCCTCTTGACGGCGCTCAGCCATTCGATCGCATCGCGAAGCGAATTGTCGGCGATTCTTTGCAACCAACCCAATAGGGACCCGGTCCCCCGTGACTTGAATTGGTCGATGTAGAGAAAGGCTTCCAAACAGGTGACTTGGATAATGTCATCCTCTTCCAGAAGGGACCGCCACGCCGGAGCGATCCGTCCCGAAAGAAAGGTGCGGAGCTGCGGCAGCTGCGCACGAAGCAGCATGCCCAAGACGTCCCGATCGCCCCGTTTGGCGCGCTCAATCAACTCGGCGACTTCAACCATGATTTCGACCTGAATCGATCTTGCAAATCGATTGCCCTGGACTGTGCGGACAATCCATGCATTCTAACGTCAGTCGATTCGGATTGAGGAGCGTTTATCAAGAAGCCGGCGTGACGTCGCCCGGTGGATTACCTCCATCGCCTCCCAGCTTCGCCTTCGAGACGATCTGGGTGATCTTCTGGTCGATATGGATCGCTGGGCATCCGAACAAGCCCCCGACCGCGTTGAGGAAGCCCGCGACATGGTCCTGCCCCTCCTCTGGATCCGCCGCTGCGGGTGGCGACTGCTTCGCGATCATGCGCTCCATCTCCAGGTAGATCTTGATCGGCGTGATCGTGTCCTTCGGGTCCCGAGGCGCACACATGACCGCCTCGAGGGCGTTCTTACCGATCCGCTTGCGGATCACGCCGCGCATCCACGCCAGGTCCTCCTCGTCGGGCCTGCCCTCGGCCAGGCGCATCACCGCCTCCGCGCCCCGGGCGTAGCCGGCGGCCCTGAGGATGAAGCCCGGCGACAGCGCGTCCGGCCCATCCGCGTCGAGCCTGCGCAGTTCTATCTGCATGAAGGCGCGGTACTTCAGGAGCGGCCGGGCATCGAAGAACAGCGCCTCATAGAGCAGGACCGTTTCTTCCCGAAGGTCCAACCGCGCCGCGACTCCGTTTGTCCGAGCCGCGACCGTAACAAGATTTTGCGCATTGGGGCGCCCCGATTTGCGCCAAAGAAAAGTGGCTGCTACATTTGCATCTCCGTGAACCTTGCACAGAACATGGAGGTGCCCAATAAGCAGCCACGAATGGCAGACAGTGTATCGCTTGATCCGCAGCATCGAAAGACAGCAGCCCCGGCGGCGGCGGCCGGAGTACAGTGACTGGTTGATCGTCGCGATGTTTCTGTGGTCGGTGGCCCATGATCGGCCGCAAAGCTGGGCCTGTCGGCGGGACAGCTACGGCTCGGTCTTTCGGCGCGGCGAAGTCCGGAATTGCCCCGACGCGTCGCTGCGGCGGCCACCTTCACGCGCGCCGCCGCGAAAGCAGCGAGGCCGGGGCGACGTCCAGGACCCGGGCCAGCCGCCCGATGGTGATCAGGCTGGGGTTCTGTTCGCCCCGTTCGAGGCCGCCGATGAAGTTGCGGTGCAGGCCCGCCTCGAAGCCGAGCCGTTCCTGCGACAACCCCTTGGCGAGGCGCAGCTTCCGGAGCCGCCGGCCGAACTCGTCGAGGATCTTCGCCACGCCGGGCAGCGTGGCCGTTGACCAATATGCTGGCTACCCAGTATAGTGGTCAAGCATCAATACTGACCGGCCGCCCTCATGTCTATGCGACTTTCAGTTTTCGGCGGAGGCCGGAAAGGAGGCTGCCATGGTCATCGGTTTCATCCGATCGAGTCGGGCAGATTCGGCCGTCCATCCGGTCGTTTTTTTCCTCATGTCGATCCTCTTTTTCACCCTTGCCGTAAGTGAGCGTTTGCGGGCGGGAGAATGCATCAACTGGCAACTTCAGGCCGATGGCGACCCGCCGCCGCGCGATGTACCGGCGATGGCCTACGACGCCTCGCGCCTACGGACCGTGCTGTTCGGCGGATACAGCGACGCAGGCAATCCGTATCTTCGAGACACGTGGATGACGACTGGAACAGACTGGCTGCTGGCCTCCACCGGTGGCCCCGAGGCTCGATTCCTGCATGCCATGGCATTCGATACGAGTCGCGCCCGGGTCGTCCTCTTTGGCGGCCAAGGCGAGGTGTCCGGTTATCTACAGGACACATGGGAATGGGACAGCTCGAATCTCAGCTGGAGCCTCCGGGCCACGACCGGCCCTCCTGCCCGGCATGGTCACGCGCTGGCCTACGACAGCCGGCGGGAAAGACTCGTCCTGTTCGGCGGCTTTTCGTTCGGTCAATACCTGGGAGATACCTGGGAGTGGGATGGCAGCAACTGGTCCTTCCGTGCGTCGAGTGGCCCTTCTCCGCGCGACCGCCATACGATGGCCTACGACGAAGGGCGCGGCGTTACTGTCTTATTCGGAGGCGACGGGGGAAGCAGGGATACATGGGAGTGGGATGGGAACTCGTGGACGCTCCGGCAGTCTCAAGCCCCCATGCCGTCACCTTATCCGCGCATGACCTATGACAGCAGCCGCGAGCGGGTGGTCCTGTTCAGCGCTCCGGAAAATGCTTCGTCGGAGGGGTCTTTGTGGACATGGGACGGTGCAGATTGGAGCCTGCTTGCGGTGGGTGGTCCCAGCTATCGTGACAACGCCGGTTTTGTCTTCGATGCGGCCAGCCACCATTACATCGTGGCCTTCGGCCGGGCTCCTTCAGGGCTCAATAAGGCAGACACATGGACGGGTGTGGATGATTCGCCAAGCCTGTCCTGGCCGCCGCTCGATCTGACAGTCCCCATTGGCGGCTCCGCGGTCTTTTCACTCGTGGCGCGCGGCGCAGCTCCGTTGCAGATTCAATGGCAAAAAGGGGGACTGGAACTGCCCGGCGAAACGACGGATCGGTTGCGGATTGCTCCCGTCGTCGCAGGCAGCGCCGGCCCCTATGAGGTGGTCCTCTCCAATTCATGCGGGCAATTGTCCGCGCCAGCTGATTTGACGGCCATGGTCTCTCTCGATTGCGCGGCCCGGTCCGCCTTGAGCTTCGATGGCAGTACCGATGTCGTGCGCGTCGGACCCCGCCCTGAACTCAGGATGGTCGATACCTTTACGCTCGAAGCCTGGGTACGGCCGACAGGCGGCGGGAACAGCCCCTTCGGCCAAGCCATGATCATTAACAAGGAAGGCGAATACGAGATTGCCCGCTTCCAGAATGGCCGGATTCACTACGCCTTGGCCAACGACAATCCCGGCTGGAACTGGACCTCAACCAACTACCTCGCGCCCGAAAACGCCTGGAGTCATCTCGCCTTCACGTATGACCATGGCCTGATCCGTTTTCTTGCCAACGGGTCGCTGGCTTACAGCCGCAACGGGGCTGGCACGATCGGCGACAACGCTGCCAATGTAGATGACTTCAGCATCGGCGATCGGCAGATTTTTGCGCTGCGCCACAATTTTCAAGGCCAGATCGACGAGGTCCGCGTCTGGAATATCGCCCGCTCCCAACAAGAGATTGCCGCGGCGATGAACCGGCCATTGACCGGGCTGGAGGCCGGACTGGTGGGCTACTGGCGGTTTGACGAAGGGGAAGGCCAAGTGGCACGAGACGCCACACCCAACGGCCTGCATGGGATGCTGGGTGGCGATCCCCATGCGGATGGTGACAATCGCGATCCATCCTGGACCACGATCACCGCCCCGATCACAACGCCGGACTGTGACGGCAATGGCACGCCCGATGGGAATGAAATCGGCCCGTTCCCGGTATCTGCGCTTCGGTTCGACGGCGTAAATGACACGGTGCAGGCACCTGATTCGGCAAGCCTGGATCTTTCCGACGCAGCGACCATTGAATTCTGGATGGCCCCGGAGGAATTCACCAACCAGACGTTCAGCCGAATCATCGAAAAGGGCGATGGCGTCAATTGCTGCAGCGACCGGTCTTACGAGGTCGAGATCTTTGGGCCGACCCATCCGGTCGGAAAGCGAATGGTATTCACATTCTTCCTCGGGACAAGCGACGGCATCGACGCAGGCCACTCCTTTGAATGGATTCCCGGGGTGTGGATGCACGTGGCCGGCACTTTTGATCGGACCTCGGGAGCGATGCACGTCTACCTCAACGGAGAATTGGTTGACACCGACAGCAGGCCACCCGACGGACCGCCGATTCGAAACAGCACTCGACCCCTCGTGATCGGGGCCGTTCCCCCATTCGGACTTTTCTACAAGGGCAAGCTCGACGAGGTCCGGATCTGGAACGTCGCCCGGTCGCAGGCCCAGATCCAGTCGTCGATGAAGCACCGGCTCACCGGTCAGGAGCCGGGTCTGGTGGGCTACTGGCGGTTCGACGAGGGCACGGGCGTGACGGCAATCGACCACTCGCCCTTCGCCAATCATGGCACATTGTTCGGCCCCCAATGGTGTGCCATGTCCAGGGACTGCGACGCCAACTGTGTGTTGGATTCGTGCGAGCAATGTGGGGACTTCGACGGCAATCTGGCAGTGGATGGCGACGACTTTGCCGCGTTTCTGCTCGGGTTCGGTAGCGGCCCGCTCGACGCCGCCTTCCTGCCCTGCGCCGACGCCGATCTCGACGGGGCCATCACCATCGTCGACTATCAGACCTGGATCGCCTGCTACCGTGACTTCGTGGCGAATCCCGGGGCCCCACCCCCGATGCCTTCCGACGTCGGGGACCTGAACGCCGACGGCTGGGTCGATGCGGGTGACATTCAGCGGTTCGTCGCGGCGATCATTCGCCCCGAGCAAGCCGACCTGAGAAGCCGGATCGTGGCGGACCTCAACGGGGATGGCTCGATCGATGTCGCCGATGTCGCTGCGTTCGCGGGCATGTTGATCTTGCCTTAATGACAAGCGTCGAGAAATGGACTGCGGCGTGGCGAATTGATCCACGCCCTGGATTGGAATGGAGGATAAGTCATGCGCCGGATCGGGATAAGTGCAATCGTGGTGGGTTTGGTATTCGCCGTGGCTGCTCGGGATTCTGCCGCCAGCATTTGCGTAGAGGAGGTCTGCGTCCGGTTCGAGCCGCCTGACATCACGGTTCCTTTAGGCGACACCTTTACTATCGACCTGGTCGCCGACCTGAATGTCCAGGTCTTGGCCTGGGGCTTGGACCTGACGGTGTTAGCTCCCGGCGTGGTGGTTCAATCGGCGGCCCCCTCGATCGGCCCGGACTGGTTCGCGGCGTCCGCGCCGGATGGGGACGGACTCGCCGGTTTGGCCTTCCCCGACGCTGTAATCGGACCGGGAATCATCCTGGCCACCCTGACGCTTACCGCCGCGGCCATCGGTGAAACCGATTTGCTTGCCGGGACGACGCCGGAGGACTTCAGCGAGGGGTTCGGCCTGGACCCGGCCGGATTCGCGGTCGTCAGCTTTGCGTCCGGTCATGCGACGGTCGTGCCGGAGCCGGCGAGCGTGCTATTCGCCGCGGCTATCGGCCTCGTCGCGGGCCGGCTGACGAGGCGGCGATTCGCGAGATATTACCCCGGCCACTATTGGTTGAACATTTTTCATTCTATGCGGCTGCGTAGGCGATGGATTCATGCTTGAAGTAGTTCCGCACCAGGCCGGGCCGTCCTTGGGTTTGCCGCAGGTAGCTGC
>Ga0187893_10001361_pt1 | contig 59308 bp, 63 predicted proteins | sample MA1701074metaG_FD_139574 | JGI IMG/M metagenome (GOLD analysis project Ga0187893, IMG submission 139574) | White microbial mat communities from a basaltic lava cave in the Kipuka Kanohina Cave System on the Island of Hawaii, USA - MA170107-4 metaG ...
CGTCCCTCCGGGTTGCGGCCAGGACGGGCGTCTGCTTTGTTGCCCGGCTTGGCCATATCGACATATGGCCTGCGCCGTGCGCCTCGCATCCATCCCGTCCTGGCCGCAACGCATCACGCGCCTATTGTTGAGATAGGCTCTCAGTCCGCGCGGTACTAGCAGATGATTTTCCGGGCAGCGCTTTTGCGCGAACTCGTGGCCGTGGCGGCCGCGACTTTCTTCGTCCTGGTCGGCATCGTCATCACCACGGTGCTGGTGCGGCTGCTCGGGCAGGCGGCGGCGGGCGCCATCACCTCCACCGGCATGGTGGCGCTCCTCGGCTTCGCGCTGATCAACTACCTGCCGGTGCTGCTCTCGCTCACGCTCTTCATCGCGGTGCTGATGACGCTCACGCGCAGCTACCGCGATTCCGAGATGATCGTCTGGTTCTCCTCGGGCATGAGCCTCACGCAATGGATAAGGCCGGTGCTGGTGTTCGCCGTGCCGCTGGTGGTCGTGATCGCGCTGCTCTCGCTGCTGCTGTCCCCGTGGGCGGTATCGAACAGCGAGGAGGTCCGCCGCCAGATGGACAGCCGCAGCGACGTGACGACGATCTCTCCCGGGGTGTTTCGCGAGTCGCGCCATGCGGAGCGCGTGTATTTCGTGGAGGAAGTCGCCGGCGCAAAGAACCTCGTTGCCAACGTGTTCGTGAGCTCCACGCAGCACGGGCGGCAGGGCGTCATGGTGGCGGCCCGCGGGTTCCAGGAGATTGCGGAGAACGGCGACCGCTTTCTCGTCCTGGTGAACGGCCGCCGCTACGAAGGCGAGCCGGGCTCGCTCGAGTACAAGGTCTACGAATTCGACCGCTATGCGATGCGCATAGACACCGCCGAGTCGCGCGCGCCGCGCGCGCCCTCCACCAAGTCGCTGTCCACCCTCGAGCTGCTGCGCGATCCGACGCCGCGCAACCTTGCCGAGCTGTCATGGCGACTGGGGGTTCCGGCGGCGGCGCTCATCCTCTCGCTGCTGGCGATCCCGCTCTCGTTCGTCAATCCGCGGGCGGGACGCTCGCTGAATTTCATCCTGGCGCTGCTGATCTACATGGTCTACAGCAACCTCCTATCGATGACCCAGGCCTCCATCGCGCAGTCGCGCATCGCGCCGCTGGCGGGGCTGCTGGGCGTGCACGCCGTCATGCTGCTGCTCCTGTTCGCGCTCTTCTACCGGCGCCTCATGGTGTTCTCGCTGTTCCGGCTGGTGCGATGAGGACGCTCAGCCGCTACCTCGCGACGGAGATCGTGGCGGCGACCGCCATGGTGCTGGTCGCGCTGCTCATGCTGTTCGCGTTCTTTGACCTGCTCGACCAGATCAAGGATCTCGGGCGCGGCGCCTACAACATGCGCCGCATCCTGATCTACGTTCTGCTGTCGGTGCCGGACCGCGCCTATAGCCTCTTCCCGGTCGCCGCCCTGATCGGCACGCTGTTTGCGCTCGCGCAGCTGGTGGCAGGATCGGAATACACCGTGATGCGGACTTCCGGCGTGTCGGCCACTCGCTTCGCGGCGACGCTGGCCCTGATCGGCCTCGGCTTCGCGACGCTCACTTTCGCGTTCGGGGAGTTCATCGCGCCGCCGGCGGAGCAGCTTTCGAAGCGCGTGCGTTCCCAGGCGATCACCGGCGTGGTGGCGCAGGAATTCCGCTCGGGACTGTGGATCAAGGATGACCTGCGCTTCATCAACGTGATCGAGGTGCTGCCCGACACGACGCTGCGCGGGGTGCGCATCTACGAGTTCGACAGCGTATCGCGGCTCGCCTCGGTCAGCTTCGCCCAGCGCGGGCGCTACCAGAGCGGCCGCCGCTGGCTGCTGCAGGACGTCGTCCAGACGCAATTCGACGAGGCCAGGACCGCGGTGCGCAAAATCGCGGAGATGGAATGGCAGTCCGTGCTCGACCCGGACTTGATCGGGGTGCTGCAGATCAAGCCCGAGCAGATGTCGGCATGGAGCCTCTATTCCTACTCCCAGCACCTGAAGGAGAACCGGCAGAAGGCGCTGCGCTACGAGATCGCGCTGTGGGCCAAGTTCGTCTATCCCCTCGCGGTGGTCGTGATGATGGTGCTGGCGCTGCCGTTCGCCCACATCCAGAGCCGGCAGGCGGGGGTCGGCGCCAAGATCTTCACCGGCATCATGCTGGGCCTCCTGTTCCACTTCCTGAACCGGCTGTTCTCGCATCTGGGCCTGCTCAACAGCTGGTCACCGCTCCTCACCGCGATCATGCCCACCGTGATTTTCCTTTCCCTCGCGATCGGCATGATGTGGTGGCAGGAGCGAAGGTAGTTCCAGGTTCCAGGTTTAAAGTTCCAGGTTTAGCTTGGGACTTGAAACCTGAAACTTGGAACTTGAAACTCGGTGCGCGGATCAGCAGTTGACGATCCGCGTTCCCGCAAGGCGGTCGTGCAGGAACTGGCCGTCGCGGTCGATCAGGGCCCACAGGAACCCGGCACCCGCGAGCGTGCAGCCCGCGAGTGCGAGCAGGAAGCGGGCAAGAGCGTGACCAAGGCCGAGGGGCGCGCCCGCGCGCGTGACGATGCGCATGCGCCAGGTCTTCATCGGGAGTGTCTGGCCGCCGCGCCGCCATTGCCACACGAAGTAGGCGGCGGCGATCGCTATGAGATAGACCTGGAACAGCGGGCGCGCAACGATCACGTCCGCGCTACGCATCACCAGGACGTAGGGCAGGGCGGCCACGAGCAACAGGGCGGATAACAGCAAGGCCTCGTAGGCGAGAGCGAGGGCGCGCCGCGCCAGGCTTGCAGGATGCGCCTCAGGCAGTGCCCGCAGCTCGCCGCCGGAGCCCATGGTGCCAGCGCGGCGTGGCGCGGCTATTGCGCGGCCGGCGCGGGGGTTGCCGCGGTGGCGGTGCCCGGCGGCTTGGTGCCGGAGGGCGCCGGGGTCGCCACGGCCGTTGCCTCCTCGGTGGACTGCGGGTCAGGCGGCGCCGGCGGATCGGAAGGCGAGAAGTCGGGCTGCTGCGCGAGCGAGCGCTGGTAGCGCTGCCACTGGGCCGTGACTTCCTTGCGCTTGTCCGGCGGCAGCTTTTTCAGCGCCTGGTATTTGTCGCGCGCAGCCGCACGCTGCTCGGGCGTCAACCTCGCCCAGTCGACCATTCTCTTCTGCAGCCGCTGCTGCTCCTGCGGCTTCATCCTGGGATACTTGTCCGCGATCTCGACCCACTTCTTGCGCCGCACCGCATCCATGCGATCCCACTCGGAGGAGAGCGGAGCGAGGATCTTCTGCTGCTCGGGATTCAGTTCGGACCAGGCGGGCCTGACGGGCTTCTTCGTGTCCGCCTTGAACTGCGCCGCGGCCGCCGGTACAGCGAGAAAGAGCGAGACGATCAGCGCGACGAGCGCTTGAGCCATGAATCGAAACCCTTGTCGAGGTAGGCGTTGATCGGCAGCTCGTCGGTCAGCAGGTAAAAATCGATGTCGGTGACGCCGTTCGCCGGCCGCGTGCTCTGCCAGTAGAGGAATCCCGCGGTAATGAGCACCAGCGCGGCGGCCACGATCGCCATACGGGCTCCGGAGAAGCGATGCTCCGCGAGCCAGGCGCCGACCCCGGCCGGGACGAGTCCCATCACGGTCGCGGGCCGCTCCCGGTAATGCGACAACGCGTTTCTGCGCGCCGCGGCCAGACGCTCGCGCACGCGCGGCTCGAGCTGATCCAAACCGTCATCCAGGTAGCCGACGAGCTTTCGCGCCAGATCGTGTTCCGTCTGGTTCATAACTTGATCCCCTGTTTCGCCAGCATCACGGCAAGCGCACGGCTTGCCCGCGAGCAGTGCGTTTTCACGCTTCCCTCGGAGCAACCCATTATTTTTGCGGCTGCCGTGACGTCCAGTTCCTCCCAATAACGCAACAGGAAGGCCTGGCGTTGACGCGCCGGCAGCTTCTCCAGCGCTTTCTCAATCAAAGCAAGGACTTGACTACGCTCTACCTGTTCGGCCGGAGGTCCGAAAAAGCGCGATTCGTCCGCCACTTCCAGGGTTTCGAGCGGGTCGGCATCCTGCTCGGGGTCGCCCCCCAGCAAGCTCGACACCGGCAATGTCCACATCGAGCGTACCTTCTGGCGGCGAAAGTGATCGCGGATGGCGTTCTGCAGAATGCGCTGGAACAGCAAGGGCAGCTCGGCAGGAGGCCGCGCGCAGTATCTTTCGGTGAGCTTGAGCATGGCGTCCTGCACGATATCCAGAGCCACTGAATCATCCCGAACTGCGAACAGCGCCTGCTTGTAGGCGCGGCGCTCAACCCCGGCGAGGAAATCCGAAAGTTCTCTCTGAGTCGCCAGGGGTCTCGCCTTGTTCGGGACGCCCGGCCGCCGGGGTTCGGCCGGGAGAGCGCCTCCTGCGCGCTCGCGCACCGGGTCCGCGGCATCTTAGCAAATCGCAAAGGGGGTGCAAGCAGCGCCTCCTTGAAACCCCGACCTCGCTCTATCCTGCTGTTTAAAGGGATATTTTGCTTGACCGGCCGGACGGCAACCGGTAACGTTACAGGTTTTCGGTTGCCCCGAGCGATCGCATGGAACTCACCGGCGCTGAAATCGTCGTGCGCTGCCTGCAGGAGGAGGGAGTCGAATACGTGTTCGGCTACCCCGGCGGCGCCGTGCTCTTCATCTACGACGAGCTCTTCAAGCAGGACCGGGTGAAGCACGTCCTGGTGCGGCACGAGCAGGGCGCGGTGCACGCCGCGGACGGCTACGCGCGCTCCACCGACAAGGTGGGCGTGTCGCTCGTCACCTCCGGTCCCGGCGTGACCAACGCGGTGACCGGCATCGCCACCGCCTACATGGACTCGATCCCGCACGTGGTGATCACCGGCCAGGTGCCGACGCACGCCATCGGGCTCGACGCGTTCCAGGAGTGCGACACGGTCGGCATCACGCGCCCCTGCGTGAAGCACAACTTCCTGGTGAAGGACGTGAAGGACATCGCCCTCACCATGAAGAAGGCGTTCTACATCGCAGCCACCGGCCGTCCCGGCCCGGTGGTGGTGGACATTCCCAAGGATGTGACCACCGCGAAGGCCGAATTCCACTACCCCGAGACGATCGAGATGCGCTCCTACAACCCGGTCGTCAAGGGGCATGTCGGCCAGATCAAGAAGGCGATCCAGGCGCTCGCGAAGGCGAAGCGCCCGATGGTCTACACCGGCGGGGGCGTCGTTCTGGGCGGCGCCGCGGAGGAGCTCGCCCAGCTCGTGCGCATGCTCGGCTTCCCCTGCACCAATACCCTGATGGGGCTCGGCGGCTACCCGGCCACCGACCGCCAGTTCCTCGGCATGCTCGGCATGCACGGCACCTACGAGGCCAACATGGCGATGCAGCACTGCGACGTGCTGCTCGCGATCGGCGCGCGCTTCGACGACCGCGTGATCGGCAATCCCAAGCATTTCTTCGCGGAGCCCCGCACCATCATCCACGTCGACATCGATCCGTCCTCGATCTCCAAGCGCGTGAAGGTGGACATTCCGATCGTCGGCACCGTGCGCGAGGTGCTGAAGGACCTCATCAAGTACCTTGAGACCGCGAAGGAAAAGACCGACCGGGATGCGCTGAAGGCCTGGTGGACCCAGATCGAGCTGTGGCGCTCGCGCGACTGCCTCAAGTACGATCGCGCGAGCCCCATCATCAAGCCGCAATACGTGATCGAGAAGCTCTACGCGGTGACCGGCGGCGATGCCTTCGTCACCTCCGACGTCGGCCAGCACCAGATGTGGGCGGCGCAGTTCTACAAGTTCGACAAGCCGCGCCGCTGGATCAATTCCGGCGGCCTTGGAACCATGGGCTTCGGGCTGCCCGCGGCGATGGGCGTCCAGCTCGCGCATCCCGGGGCGGCGGTCGCCTGCGTCACCGGCGAGGCGAGCGTGCAGATGTGCATCCAGGAGCTCTCGACCTGCAAGCAATACCGGCTTCCGATCAAGGTCGTGAACCTGAACAACAAGTATATGGGCATGGTACGGCAGTGGCAGGAATTCTTCCACGGCAACCGCTACGCCGAGTCCTACATGGACGCGCTGCCGGATTTCGTGAAGCTCGCCGAATCCTACGGCCACGTCGGCATGAAGATCGAGAAGCCGGAGGACGTGGAGCCGGCGCTGCGCGAGGCGTTCGGGCGCAAGGACGAGCTGGTGTTCATGGACTTCATCACCGACCAGACCGAGAACGTATTTCCGATGGTGCCGGGGGGCAAGGGGCTCTCGGAGATGATCCTGGTATGAGGCACATCATCTCCGTGCTGCTCGAGAACGAGTCCGGCGCGCTGTCGCGCGTCGCGGGGCTCTTCTCCGCGCGCGGCTACAACATCGAGTCGTTGACGGTCGCGCCGACCGAGGACCCGACGCTCTCGCGCATGACGGTCGTCACCGCGGGCTCGGACGAGGTGATCGAGCAGATCACGAAGCAGTTGAACAAGCTGATCGACGTCGTGAAGGTGATCGACCTCTCCGACGGCGATCACATCGAGCGCGAGCTGATGCTGGTCAAGGTGCGCGCGGTGGGCAAGGACCGCGAGGAGATGAAGCGCATGGCGGACATCTTCCGCGGCCGCATCATCGACGTCACCGACAAGGACTACACCATCGAGTTGACCGGCACCGGCTCCAAGCTCGACGCCTTTCTGAACGCCATCGACCGCGGCGCAATACTGGAGACCGTGCGCACCGGCGCTTCCGGCATCGGGCGCGGCGAGCGGGTCCTGAGAGTCTAGAGAGACGAGAGGAGAGAGGAGAAAGGAGCGGGCTGCCGCCCGATGTGACGCCTGTCCCCTCTCTTCTCTTGCCTCTCGCATTCATACCGAAGGGAACACGATGAAGATCTACTACGATAAAGACGCCGACCTTTCGCTCATCAAGCGCAAGCACGTGGCCATCATCGGCTACGGCTCGCAGGGGCACGCCCACGCCAACAACCTGCGGGACTCGGGCGTCAAGGTGAGCGTGGGGGTGCGCAAGGACGGCGCTTCCTGGGACAAGGCAAAGAAGGCGGGCCTGCCCGTGAAGTCGGTCGCCGACGCGGTGAAAGGGGCGGACATCGTCATGATCCTCCTGCCGGACGAGCACCACGCCCGCGTCTATCGCGAGGAGATCATGCCCCATATCAAGCGGGGCGCGACCCTCGCGTTCGCCCACGGCTTCAACATCCACTTCAAGCAGATCGAGCCGCGCGCCGATCTCGACGTCATCATGGTCGCGCCCAAGGGCCCCGGGCACCTCGTGCGCTCGACCTACACCCAGGGCGGCGGCGTGCCCTCGCTGATCGCCGTCTACCAGGACCCGAGCAAGAAGGCGCGCGACGTCGCGCTCTCCTACGCCGCGGCAATCGGCGCGGCGCGGGCGGGGGTGATCGAGACCACCTTCCGCGAGGAATGCGAGACCGACCTCTTCGGCGAGCAGGTCGTGCTGTGCGGCGGGCTCACGGCGCTGATCCAGGCCGGCTACGACACGCTGGTGGAGGCCGGCTACGCGCCCGAGATGGCATACTTCGAGTGCCTGCACGAGGTGAAGCTGATCGTGGATCTCATCTACGAGGGCGGCATCGCCAACATGCGCTACTCGGTGTCGAATACCGCCGAGTACGGCGATTTCACGCGCGGCCCGCGCGTGATCAACGAGAGCGTGCGCGCGGAGATGCGCAAGATCCTGCACGAAATCCAGAGCGGCGAGTTCGCGCGCGAATTCATCCTCGAGAACCAGGCGGGCGCGCCGGCGCTGAAGGCGATGCGCCGGGTGGCGGCGAACCTGCCGGTCGAGGTCATCGGAGCGCGGCTGCGCGACATGATGCCCTGGATCAAGAAGAACCGGCTGGTGGACCAGTCCAAGAACTAGGATCCGGGATTCAGGATTGAGGCGGGCATGAGCACACGGGACGACACGCGAACGCGGCTCGATCCTCAGTCCTCGATCCTCAATTCTGCGCGTAGCGCCTATCCGCACCCGATCATCGCGCGGGAGGGCTGGCCGTTCATCGCCGCGTCGGCTGCGGCCGCGCTGGCGGTGCACTGGCTTGCCGGTGCGTGGTGGGCGCTCCCCCTGTGGCTCGTCGTCGCGTTCATGGTGCAGTTTTTCCGGGATCCCCCGCGCGCGGTCCCGGCTGAGCCCAAGGCGGTGCTGTCGCCGGCCGACGGCAGGATCGTCGCGGTCGAGCGCGCGCGCGATCCCTATCTCGAGCGCGACGCCCTCAAGTTGAGCGTGTTCATGAACGTGTTCAACGCCCACTCCAACCGCAGCCCGGTGGAAGGCGAGATCCGCGACGCCTGGCACCACCCCGGCAAGTTCTTCAACGCCGAGCTCTCGAAATCGTCCCTGGAGAACGAGCGCCACGCGCTGTGGATCCGGACCCCGGGCGGGGCGGATGTCACCTGCGTGCAGATCGCGGGACTGATCGCGCGCCGCATTCTCTGCTATGCCGTGCCCGGGCAGCGCCTCGCGCGCGGCGAGCGTTACGGCTTCATCCGCTTCGGATCGCGCCTCGACGTCTACCTGCCGCCGGAATCGCGGCCGGTGGCGGCCGTGGGCGACAAGGTCTACGCCACGGCGAGCCTGCTGGCGATGCTGCCCTGATGCAAGACGCGCGCGAGCACAAGCTCTTCATCAAGTCGCGCTTTGCCCGGCGGGGGATCTACTGGCTGCCCAACCTTTTCACGACGATCGCGCTCTTTGCCGGCTTCTACTCGATCGTGCAGGCGATGAGCGGCCGCTTCGAGCAGGCTGCGATGGCAATCTTCATCGCGATGGTGTTCGACGGGCTCGATGGCCGCGTTGCACGCCTCACGCGCACCCAGAGCGCATTCGGAGCCGAGTACGACAGCCTAGCCGACATGGTTTCCTTCGGCGTGGCGCCGGCGCTGGTGGTGTACGTGTGGGCGTTGAAGGACTTCGCCGGCATGGAGACCCTGGTGTGGCTCGGGCCGTGGCTCACCACGAAGCTCGGCTGGATCGCCGCCTTCATCTACTGCGCGTGCGCCGCGCTGCGGCTGGCGCGCTTCAACACCACGCTCGAAATCGCGGACAAGCGCTTCTTCCAGGGCCTGCCGAGTCCTGCGGCGGCGTGTCTCGTCGCGGGGCTGGTGTGGGCGTTGAACGAATACCAGATCCAGGGGCGCGACGTGAAGTGGCTCGCCTGGACGCTCACGCTGATCGCCGGCCTCACCATGGTGAGCAACCTCAAGTTCTACAGCGGCAAGGACATCAACCTGAGGAAGAGCGTGCCATTTTCCGTGGTGGTCGGCATCACCTTCGGACTGGTGGGGCTGTTCATGTTCTCCAGCACGCTGCCGGAAATGCTGTTCCTGCTGTTCCTGGGCTATGGCGTCTCGGGCTACGTGATCTGGGGCTATGAGCTGGTGAAGGGGCGAGGGCCCGGCCGGGCGCCGCCTCCGCCCCCGGCGGGCGCGTGAGTTGCGTCGAGCGCGCAAAGCCGCTATATTCTGCCGCCATGCGACGCCTGACGCGCTCCGACTCGCTCCGCCTCCGTACCGGCCTGCTGCTGGCCGGCCTGCTGCTGCGCCCCTAAGGCGCACACTTTCCATACCCACAATCTATTATCGGTCCGGCGCGGTGAAGACCGCGGCGGGAAAACTCATCAAGCACGCGCGCCCGGCACTGCAACCGCCCCGGGGGCCGTAGCAAGCACTGGAGACACCCATGGCCAAGGAGAAACTCATCATTTTCGACACGACGATGCGCGACGGGGAGCAGAGCCCGGGCGCCTCGATGACGAAGGAAGAGAAGCTGCGCATCGCGCGCCAGCTCGAGCGCATGCGCGTCGACGTGATCGAGGCGGGGTTCCCGGCCGCGAGCGACGGCGATTTCGACGCGGTGCGGGCGGTCGCCTCCATCATCAAGGGCAGCACGGTGTGCGGGCTTGCCCGCGCCAACGAAACCGACATCCGGCGCTGCGGCGAGGCGGTGCGGGAAGCGGCGAGCCCGCGCGTGCACACCTTCATCGCGACCTCGCCCATCCACATGGAGAAGAAGCTGCGGATGGAGCCCTCGCAGGTGATCGAGCAGGCGGTGCGGGCGGTCAAATGGGCGCGCGAGTACACCGACAACGTGGAGTTCTCGCCCGAGGACGCGGGGCGCTCCGACACCGATTTTCTCTGCCGGATACTTGAGCGGGTGATCAAGGCCGGCGCCACCACCATCAACATTCCGGACACGGTGGGCTACACCCTGCCGGAGCATTTCGGAAGCCTGATCCGGACGCTGCGCGAGCGCGTGCCCAATTCGGACAAGGTCGTCTGGTCGGTGCACTGCCACAACGACCTCGGGCTTGCGGTCGCCAATTCGCTCGCCGCGGTGCTGAACGGCGCCCGCCAGGTGGAATGCACCGTCAACGGCCTGGGCGAGCGCGCCGGCAACGCGGCGCTGGAGGAGATCGTGATGGCGGTGCGCACGCGCCAGGACATGTTCCCGTGCGAGACCGGCATCGACGCGACGCAGATCGTCCCGGCGAGCCGGCTCGTCGCCGGCATCACCGGCTTTCCGGTTCAGCCCAACAAGGCGATCGTCGGTGCGAACGCGTTCGCGCACGAGGCGGGCATCCACCAGGACGGCGTGCTGAAAAGCCGCGACACCTACGAGATCATGCGCGCGCAGGATGTCGGCTGGCACGCCAACAAGCTCGTGCTGGGAAAGCACAGCGGGCGCAACGCCTTCAAGTCGCGGCTGAACGAGCTCGGCATCGTGATCGAGTCCGAAGAGGCGTTGAACGCCGCGTTCAAGCGCTTCAAGGATCTTGCCGACAAGAAGCACGAGATCTTCGACGAGGACCTGCAGGCGCTGATCAGCGAGGAAGAAGCGAACCACCTCGAGAGCGAGCATATCCACCTCGTGTCGCTCACCGCCCACTCCGAGAGCGGGGAAGTCCCCTACGCGAAGGTCGTGGTCAGCGAAGGCGGAAAGGAACGGCGTGCCGAAGCGCGGGGCAGCGGCCCCGTGGACGCCTCGTTCAAGGCGATCGACAGCATCGTCAAGAGCGGGTCCGAGCTGCTGCTCTACTCGGTCAACAACATCACCACCGGCACCGACTCGCAGGGGGAGGTGACGGTGCGGCTCGCCAAGGACGGGCGCATCGTGAACGGCCAGGGCGCGGACACCGACATCGTCGTCGCCTCGGCCAAGGCCTACATCAACGCCTTGAACAAGCTGCACTCGAAGCTCGAGCGGCTCAACCCGCAGGTATGAGCGGCGCGCCGTCGACGCGGTAGCCCCCGATGGCAAAGTGGCTCATTATTGTCGGAATCGTCCTCGTCGTGCTGGGGCTCGCGTGGCCGCTGCTCGCGAAGCTCGGGCTGGGGAGCCTCCCCGGGGACATCCGCTACGAGCGCAAGGGCTACACTTTCTACTTTCCGGTCACGACGAGCATCCTGGTGTCGCTCGTGATCACGGTCATCCTCTGGATTCTCCGGCGCTAACCCGGGCGGGCGAGCCTTAGCGCGACGTCGGCCAGCCGGCGGCCGAGCGCGATGCATAGCCTCCGCTCGTGCTCCGTGATGGCCAGTTCTCCGGCGGCTCCTGCGTGATGGCTCGCGCCATAGGGGCCGCCGCCGGAGCGGGTGTTCATCAGCTCCGGCTTCGTGTACGGCAGCCCCACGATCACCATGCCGTGGTGCAGCAGCGGCAGCATCATCGAGAGCAGCGTCGACTCCTGTCCGCCGTGGAGGCTCGCGGTCGAGGTGAAGAGCGCCGCCGGCTTGCCGGCCAGCGTTCCCTTCAGCCACAGCTCTCCGGTGGAATCCCAGAAGTGCTTCATCGAAGCCGCCATGTTGCCGAAGCGCGTGGGCGAGCCCATCGCAATGCCGATGCATTCCTCGAGGTCTCTCAGCTCCGCGTAGGGCGCGCCGGAGCCCGGCACCGCGGGCGCCGCCGCGCCCACTCCGGCGAGAACCCGCGGCACGGTGCGAACGCGCGCGGAACAGCCCGCGACGCCCTCGACGCCGCGCGCGACGAGCTGCGCCATCTCGCGCACCGCGCCGGTATGGCTGTAGTAGAGGACGAGGATGTCCTTCATGGCGTGAGAGTATTATATAAATCACCTCTCGTGCGGAGACCCCGCGGTGCCAGGCTCAAGAAAGACGCCGTCACTGGTCGTGCTCGCGCGCCTCGCATGGCGGCGCTTCCGCGAGGAACGCTGCGCGCAGATCGCCTCCAGCCTCACGTTCATCACGCTCCTCGCCATCGTGCCGATCATCACGGTGGCGCTAACGCTGATCTCGGCGTTTCCGGTTTTCGGCGAGCTGCTGGAGAACGTCGAGCAATTCCTGGTGCGGAACATGCTTCCCGAGTCGGCCGCGACGCTTGCCGGATACGTGGAGCAGTTCGCGGACAACGCAGCGCGGTTGACCGCCGTCGGCATCGCGTTCCTGTTCGTGACCGCGATCATCGTGTTGCTGACGATCGATCGCGCGTTCAACCAGATCTGGCGCGTGCCGCGCCCGCGCAGCACGGTGCAGCGCGTCTTCATGTATTGGGCGCTGCTGACCGTGGGGCCGCTGCTGGTCGGGGCGAGCCTCTCGCTCACGTCGTGGCTGGTGAGCCAGTCGCTGGGACTGGTGAAGGAACTGCCGCGCGCGGCGGAGGTCGTGCTGGATACCGTCCCGGTCGTGCTCACCGGCTTCACCTTCACGCTGGCCTACATCATCATCCCGAACCGGCGCGTGCTGGTGCGCGATGCGCTCGCCGGGGGGCTCCTCGCGGCGCTCGCCTTCGAGGGCATGAAGCACGGCTTCGCGTTCTACCTCACGCAATTCCCGACCTACCGGCTGGTCTACGGCGCGTTTGCGAGCGTGCCCATCTTCCTGCTGTGGATCTACCTGTCGTGGCTGGTCGTGCTGCTGGGCGCGGTGACTGCTGCCGTGCTCCCCGAGTGGCGCGAGCGCGCCACTCAGGTCGATGCCGTTCCCGGCGCGCAGTTCCTCGACGCACTGCAGATCCTGCGGGTGCTGTGGGAAGCGCACGGCAGGGGGGAAGTCGTCACTGCGCTCCGCCTGCATGGCATCGTGAAGCTCCCGTTCGACCGGATCGAGGCCGCGCTGCACGCGATGAGCGCCACCCGCTGGACCGGCAGGGTGGCAAACGGCTGGGTGTTGATCAAGGATGCCGCGGAGGTGAGCGTCGCCGATGTCTATCGACTGCTCGTATTCAGGCACGGCGCCCGCCTGCCGGCGCGCCAGTCGGGCCAGGAGCTTGATCGCCTCGCGCTCGAGATCGCGGGCGGAGTCGAAGAGAATCTGGGGCTGTCCCTCGAGGAGCTGTTCCGCCGGGCGGCCGCAAGCGGCGACGCTGCGGGGAGCGGGGATCAGCGCTCCGCCGCGAACGTCCTGCGGCTCGGCTGACGACGCGTTGCCGGGCGCGCCAGCTGCTCAGCTGCGGCTGTCGCGCGGCGCCGACACCGTCACCTGCGTGGTGTAGTGCCAGTCGCGCTCCCACGCGCGCACCACCAGCGTCGGATAGCCGGGATGGCCGAGGCTGCCGTTGTAGCGCCCGAGCGCCCGGTAGAGATCGCCTTTTTCCTGATCGAGATAGTGGCGCAGGATCACGCAGCCAAAGCGCAGGTTGGTGCGCAGGTGGAAGAGGTTGTCATCGGCCCGGCCGATCAGCTTGACCCAGAACGGCATCACCTGCATGTAGCCCTTGGCCCCGACCCGCGAGACCGCGTACTTGCGGAAGTTGCTTTCGACCTGGATCAGGCCCAGCACCAGCTGCGGATCGAGGCCGGCGCGTTTCGCCTCGTAGTGCACCGAGACCAGGAATTCCTCCCGCTGCAGGCGATCCGCGATGCGCGAGGCGAGCCGCTTCGACATCGCCGTGAGCCAGCGCCGCGCTTCCGCCTCGGAATCGAAGGCGAGAAAAGGCGTGGCGTCGTCGGAGATCGAGCGGTGGAGCGCGGCGCGCACACTGGCCGAAAGCGGCTCATAGTCCTGCGATCCGGCGCAAACGACCCCGGGCAGCGCCAGCGTGAGCGCCCACCAGATTAGACGAACTCGTCCGCGCACACCCTTGATTTTACGGATTTTGCGGCATCCTGCAAGGCGATTAGTTCCGGCTTGAGGCCGCGCCGCCCCTGGTATTCGACCTGGCTCGCCTTCAGGCCGCGCTCGCCGACGACAACCCGATGCGGGATGCCGATCAGCTCCATGTCCGCGAGCGCTACGCCCGGGCGCTCGTCGCGGTCGTCGAGCAGCACGTCGATGCCGGCGGCGGTGAGGTCGGCGTAGAGGGATTCGGCAGTGGCGCGGACCTGCGCGCTCTTGCCCGCCCCGATCGGCACCAGCGCGAGCTCGAACGGCGCCATGGCGCGCGGAAAAATGATGCCGCGGTCGTCGTGGTTCTGCTCGATCGCGGCGGCCACGATGCGCGTCACGCCGATGCCGTAGCAGCCCATCTCCATCAGCCGGGACTTGCCCGTCTCGTCGAGGAACGACAGGTTGAGCGCCCGCGAGTACTTGTCGCGCAGCTGGAAGATGTGGCCGACCTCGATGCCGCGGACGATCTCGAGCCGGCCCTTGCCATCGGGGCTCGCATCCCCCGCCACGACGCTGCGGATGTCGGCCACCAGCGGCTCCGGGAAGTCGCGGCCGATGTTGACGCCGGTGTAGTGGTAGTCATCCTGGTTCGCGCCGACGACGAAATCGGACATCGCGGCGACCGTGCGGTCGGCGATGACCACGCCCTCGAAGCCGAGAGGCCCCAGGGAGCCTGGTCCCGCCCCGAACCGGGAACGGATGCTCTCGGCCGAGGAAAAAGCCACGGGCTTCCTGACCTGCTCGAGCTTGGCAGCCTTGGCAAGATTGAGCTCATGATCGCCGCGCACCATCAGCAGGACGGGGCGGCCGTCGGCTCCGTCCAGCACCACCGCCTTCACGGTGCGCGCGGCGGGAATGGCTAGAAACTCACACAGCTCGGCGATGGTCTTGACGCCCGGCGTATGCACCCGCGCGAGCGCCGCGGCGGGCGTCCCGCGCGGCCCCGGGGGGAGGGCTTCCGCGAGTTCCACGTTGGCGGCATAGTCGGAGGCGGGGCAGTACGCGATCGCGTCCTCGCCGGACTCTGCGAGCACGTGGAACTCGTGGGAGCCGGTGCCGCCGATGGCGCCGGTATCGGCCGCGACGGCGCGGAACCTGAGGCCGAGCCGCGTGAAGATGCGCGTATAGCAGTCGAACATCGCGCGGTAGGTCCGCGCGAGGCTCCCGGCATCGGCGTGGAAGGAATAGGCGTCCTTCATGACGAATTCGCGGGCGCGCATGACGCCGAAGCGCGGGCGGATCTCGTCGCGGAACTTGGTCTGGATCTGATAGAGGTTCAGGGGCAGCTGGCGGTAGCTCTTCACTTCCTGGCGCACGATGTCGCTCACCACCTCCTCGTGCGTGGGCCCGATGCAGAAGTCGCGCTGGTGCCGGTCCTTCAGGCGCAGCAGCTCCGGCCCGAACGCGTCCCACCGTCCCGACTCCTGCCACAGTTCGGCGGGCTGCACCGCGGGCATCTCGAGCTCGATCGCGCCGGCCGCGTTCATCTCCTCGCGCACGATTCGCTCCACCTTGCGCAGCACGCGCAGCCCCAGCGGCATCCAGGTGTAGATCCCGCGCGCGAGCTGCCGGATCAATCCGGCGCGCAGCATCAGCCGGTGGCTCACCACCTCGGCCTCGGCCGGCGTTTCGCGATGCGTCGAGAGGAGGAATTGCGTGACGCGCATGATTGTCGCGGGACGGCGAAAGCCGCTATTCTACCGAACGCTGCCCGGCCGAGTACGACGGCATGAACTTCTTCGCGCGCTGGCGCCTGCGCAAATCCGCTCGGGGTGCCGATTCGGTGTACGTGACCGAGCGCTTCGGAGTGAGATCGCTGCACATCGGCAGCGATACCATCCAGAGCGCGATGCGCCTTGCGCGCCCGAACGACCTCGAGCTCGCCTACACCCGCTCCATGATGGCGTTCCTGCTGTTCCGCCCGCCGCCGCGCCGCGTGCTGATGGTCGGCCTCGGCGGCGGCTCGCTCGCAAAGTTCGTCTACCACCGGATGCCGGCTGCGGTGATCGAGGTGATCGAGGTCAACCCGCAGGTGGTGGCGATCGCGCGCCGCCTGTTCGAGCTGCCGCCGGCGGACGCGCGCCTCGTCGTGCGGGTGTGCGACGCGGCGGAGTTCGTCGCATCGGACGGGGACGGTTTCGACGCGATACTGGTCGACGGCTACGATGGCGAGTCGCAGGTCCCGGAGCTCGCGACGGGGGCGTTCTACGCCGGGTGCCGGCGGCGGCTTGCGCGCGGCGGCGTGCTGGTGGTGAACCTGTGGGGGTCGCACCGCCGCTTCGACGACTACCTTGCGCGCCTCGAGGCCGCATTCCCGCGCGCCACCCTGTGCCTGCCGGCGGAGAAGCCGGGCAACATCATCGTGTTCGGGTTCCACGATCCCCCGCCTGCCCTGCGGTGGGGCGAACTGGAGCGCGAAGCCCGGGCGCTCGAAGAGCGCTACGCGCTCGAGTTCGGACGATTCGTGGGCGGGCTGCGCCGGATGAACCGCTGGGACGCCGAGCGACTCTATATCTCTGAGCAGGCGTGAGCCGCGGGCTGCGACTCGATGCCCGCCTGCAGGGTTTCGCTTGCGTGGGAATTGTGAAAAAATTGACATGACCAACGGCTTCAGGGGATTTCCATGATCGACCGCGATGGCTATCGCCCGAACGTCGGCATCGTCCTGTGTAACTGGAAAAACCAGGTGTTCTGGGGCAAGCGGGTGCGCGAGCACGCCTGGCAGTTTCCACAGGGCGGCATCAAGCCGGGCGAGACGCCGGAGTCGGCGATGTACCGCGAGTTGCGGGAGGAAGTCGGGCTCGCGCCGCAGCACGTGTGGGTGCTCGGGCGCACGCGCGACTGGCTACGATACGAGGTCCCGGAGCGCTGGCTGCGGCGCGAGTGGCGCGGCAACTACCGCGGCCAGAAGCAGATCTGGTTCCTGCTGCGCCTGATCGGCCGCGACTGCGACGTGCGCCTGCGCGCGACCAGCAAGCCTGAATTCGACGCCTGGCGCTGGAGCGATTACTGGATGCCGATGGATGCGGTGATCGAGTTCAAGCGCGCGGTCTATCAGCAGGCGCTCGAGGAGCTGGCGCCCTATCTCAATCGCCGTCCCCGGGGTGGGGCGCGCGGCCGGCGCGGCGAGCGGTTTCCGCGGGCCGACGCGCCGGAGCCAGGATAGGCGGGGGCGGCGCGAACGGCGGGACGGATCACCCGGACCGGGCGAATACGCGCGGGAACTCGCACGACCCGACGGCGCCGCCGGTGGGGATCCGCGGCAGCCAGCGCGGTGACAGGCCGGTCTCTGCGCAGAAGGAAGCGGCGGTGTTGAGGGATTACGCTCCTTTGTCCTTCGAACGACTGGAGCCGGGCGTAGGTTACGCCCAGCCGACCCAGCTCGTGCCGGACCGGGTCACGCTCGAGGACGCAGCGGCGAACGTGATGACCGACCTCACGCGCGTGACCGCGATCATCATCCTGCCCGGAGACACCGTGGACGAGGCGCACCGGCGCATGATCCAGCGCGGCGTGCGCCTGTGCCTCGTCGTCGACCAGGACCGCCGGGTAGTCGGTCTCATCACCGCCGCGGACATCCTCGGGGAAAAGCCGGTGCTGGCGGCTTTCCAGCGCGGCGTGCACAGGGATGAAGTGCAGGTGCGCGACGTGATGATTCCGCAGGAGCACCTCGAGGTGCTCAACATGGCGGACGTGCGCACGGCGCGGGTGGGGCACGTCGTCGCGACCTTGAAGCACGCCGGGCGGCAGCACGCCGTCGTGGTGGAGCGCGATGCGCACGGACGCCAGCTGGTGCGGGGCCTGTTTTCGGCCACGCAGATCGCGCGCCAACTCGGAGTGGCGCTGCACACGAGCGAGGTTGCCCGCACGTTTTCCGAGATCGAGGCAATGCTGGCCCGCTAAGCGGGCAACGTCGTTCAACCGCGCGTGCACCGACGACGCTGGATCAGGCAAGTCTGGATCGGCGGCGCGTACTGCTGTTGTTGACAGCCGTTGGAGATGCTGTTTATACTACGTTGACCTATTAGACTGAGTCTAATATCAGCTTCGGCAGCACGGGTAAGTGAGTGCTTGCCGGGGTCGGGCAGTCATAATTCAAGCATTTGATTTAAAGGAGATTATCATGCAACTCAAGGGCTCCAAGACGCATCAGAACCTGAAGGACGCGTTTGCCGGGGAATCACAAGCCAATCGGCGCTATCTCTACTTCGCAGCGAAAGCGGACGTCGAGGGCCAGAACGACGTATCGGCCGTGTTCCGCTCCACTGCGGAAGGCGAGACCGGACACGCCCATGGTCATCTGGAGTACCTCGAAGCGTGCGGCGATCCGGCGACCAATCTGCCGATCGGCAAGACGCGCGACAACCTGAAGGCGGCGATTGCGGGGGAAACGCACGAGTACACCGACATGTACCCGGGCATGGCCAAGGCTGCACGCACTGAGGGGTTCGGCGAGATCGCGGACTGGTTCGAGACGCTCGCGAAGGCGGAGCGTTCGCATGCCAACCGCTTCCAGAAGGCGCTCGACGGGCTCGCCGACTAACCGCCGGAGAGGCGATAGGCGAGAGGAGTGAGGCGTCAGACCTCGCTCCTCTTTTTGTTTAGCGCGCCAGCGCGCCCGTTTTCTCCTCTCTTCTTTCTCCTCTCTCGACCATGACCGTACGTGAAGGAAGCCTCGAGGCGCCCACCCGGCACGCGCTCGACTGGAAATCCGCGGATTTCTACGACCAGGCGAAGCTCGACAAGGAGCTCGAGCGCGTATTCGACATCTGCCACGGCTGCCGGCGCTGCGTGAACCTCTGCACCGCGTTTCCGACCCTGTTCGACCTGGTGGACGGGAGCGCGACCATGGAGGTCGACGGGGTCAGCAAAGCGGACTACGGCAAGGTCGTCGACCAGTGCTACCTGTGCGACATGTGCTACATGACCAAGTGCCCGTACGTGCCGCCGCACCCCTGGAACGTGGATTTTCCGCACCTCATGCTGCGCGCCAAGGCGGTCCGGTTCCGCAGGGACGGAGCAAAGTTGCGGGACCGCCTGCTCTCGAGCACTGACGCCGTGGGACGGCTCGCGACCATCCCGGTCGTAGTGCAGTTCGTAAACGCGGCCAACCGGACCAAGGCCATCCGCGGCGTCATGGAGACGACGCTCGGCGTGCACAAGGAGCGCATCCTGCCCGAGTATGCCAGCGAGAAGTTCCGCGCCGGCGCCCGGGCCAACGCCTCATTCCCTGTGCGCGACGGCAACAACACGCCGGGCAAAGTCGCGGTCTTCTCCACCTGCTACGTGAACTACAACGAGCCCGGCATCGGGCACGATCTGCTCAAGGTGCTCGCGCACAACGAGGTGCCGGCGACCCTCGTCGAGAAGGAAGCTTGCTGCGGCATGCCCAAGCTCGAGCTCGGCGATCTCGAAGCGGTGGAGCGCAACAAGCAGGCCAATATCCCCGTGCTCGCGCGACTCGCGCGCGAGGGCTACGCGATCGTCACGCCCGTGCCATCGTGCACCCTCATGCTCAAACAGGAGCTGCCGCTGATGTTCCCGGATGACCGCGATGTAAAGGCGGCGGCGGAAGCGATGTTCGACCCCTTCGAATATCTGGTGCTACGCCACAAGGACGGGCTGCTCAAGACCGATTTCAAGCAGCCGCTCGGAAGCGTGTCCTATCACGTGCCGTGCCACCTGCGCGTGCAGAATATGGGGCAAAAGACCCGCGAGCTGCTCGAGATGGTTCCCGACACCCGGGTCACCACCATCGAGCGCTGCGCCGGCCACGACGGCACCTGGGGCGTCAAGGCCGAATATTTCGACAATTCGATGAAGATCGGCCGCCCGGTGTTCCGCCAGATGGCGGAAGCCGGCCCCGACTACGTCAGCTCCGACTGCGCCATCGCCGGCCGCCACATCGTGCAGGGAATGGGCGAGACCCGCGCGCGCAAGCAGCATCCGCTGACGCTCATTCGCATCGCCTACGGACTGTAGAAACGAGATACGCGAAACCAGCCCATGCCACAGATCACCCGCGACAGCCTGATGACGCTGGAAGCCTATGCCAGGGCGCGACCGCAGTTCCGCGCCCGGGTCATGGCGCATAAGAAGAACCGCACGCTGCAGCTCGGCGGCCACCTGACGCTCATCTTCGAGGACGAGCTGACGGTCCGCTACCAGGTTCAGGAAATGCTGCGCGCCGAGCGCACGTTCGAGGAGGCGGGCATACAGGACGAGCTCGACGCGTACAACCCGTTGATCCCCGACGAGGCCAACTGGAAGGCGACGCTCATGATCGAGTATCCCGACGTCGAGGAGCGCCGCCGCATGCTCGCCCGGCTGATCGGCATCGAGGACCGGGTCTGGGTTCAGGTTGCGGGCCATGCCCGGGTAGGCGCGATTGCCGACGAGGATCTCGAGCGCGACACCGCGGAGAAGACCTCCGCGGTGCATTTCCTGCGGTTCGAGCTCGACCCCGCGATGGTGCGATCGTTGAAGCAGGGGGCTGCGCTCGCGGTAGGCGTCGATTATCCCGAGTACAGCCACACGATCGAGGCGGTGGATCCCGCGGTCCGCGCCTCGCTCGTCAACGATCTCGCGGGCTAGCCCGTCGCCGGCCGGCCCTGCGCCGCGGGCCTTCCGCTGCGGCAGGCTTGTGCTATTCTCGCCGGACCTATGCTGGATTCCCGGATACTCGCAAGCATCGGGCGGCGCATCGAGGAAAATGGCCTGCCGCTCGCCGTCCGGCTGTGGAACGGGGCGAGCACCGGTGCCCCGCAGCCGCAAGTCACGATAACCGTGAGGAGTCCGCTGGCGCTGGCGGCGCTCGGACGCCCCAGCGCCGGGGCACTTGCGGCGCGCTATGTCGAGCAGCAGATCGATGTCGAGGGGCCGATCCGCGACGTGGTGGGCCTCGGTGCCGTGCTCGGCGGGGCGGCCGAGGGCGCAAGCCTCCCGGCCGGGCGACGCCTCGCGCGCTGGGTGCGGCATACGCGGCTTTTCGACAGCAAGGCGGTCCGCAGCCACTACGACGTCGGCGACGATTTCTTCAGCCTCTGGCTCGATCGGCGGCGCGTCTATTCCTGCGCCTATTACCGCCGTGCCGACGATACGCTCGAGATCGCCCAGGAGCAGAAGCTCGACCACATCTGCCGCAAGCTCCGGCTCGCCGCGGGCGAGCGCTTCCTCGACATCGGCTGCGGCTGGGGCGCGCTGGTGATGTGGGCGGCCGAGCGCTACGGGGCTCAGGCGCTCGGCGTGACGCTGAGCCGCAACCAGTACGAATACGCGCGCGCGAGGATCCGCGAGCTGGGGCTCGAGGGGCGCTGCGAGGTGCGCCTGCTCGACTACCGCGACGTGCCGGAGGAGCGGCCGTTCGACAAGATCGCAAGCGTCGGCATGTTCGAGCACGTCGGGCGCGACAACCTGCCGGTCTATTTCGGCAAGATCGCCCGGCTGCTGCGGCCGGGGGGGCTCGTGCTGAACCACGGCATCACCCACAACCAGCCGGGCCAGCGCGAGCTCGGCAGCGGCATCGGCGAGTTCATCGGCACCTATGTGTTCCCGGGCGGCGAGCTCACCCATATCTCGGTGGCCCTGGAAGCGCTGTCGGCACAGGGCCTCGAGCCGTGGGACGTCGAGAGCCTGCGGCCCCACTACGCCAGGACGCTGTGGCACTGGGTCGAGCGGCTCGAGGCGAACCGCGCGGCGGCGCAGGCGGCGGTGGGTGAGAAGCTCTACCGCGTCTGGCGCATCTACATGGCGGGCTCGGCGCTCGGTTTCGAGCGCGGCTGGATGTCGGTCTACCAGGTGCTGGCGGGCAAGCCCCTTCCCGGCGGCGCGCTCGAGGTTCCGCAGACGCGCGACTACATCTACGCGCGGTAGGGGCGCCCCGGGCCTTGCTTCGTCTTCCGCCCGACGCAGGATGCCGCCGTGCGCGGCGCGGGTCCGGATATACCAGAGCCGCGCTCTTCGTTGCCGCCGTGTTTGCCGCATCCGTCTTCCCCGCGCTCGCGCAATGGCGCGACTGGGACGCCGATTTCGACGAGGGCAAGAAGCCGTGGAAAGAGATCGAAGCGCGGATCCCTTCCTATCCCAGGTCCGAGGACCTGATCCCGTTTGATCCCGGCGCGGTGAGCCCGCACCGCTTCTACGTTGACGCGCGCTCGCTCTCCATCGGCGAGGACGATGTCGTGCGCTACACGCTCGTGGTGAAAGCGGCGGGGGGAGCGACCAACGTCACTTTCGAGGGCATCCGCTGCGAGCTGCGCCAGCTGAAGTATTACGCGACGGGAAGGGCGGACGGCAGTTGGGCGCGGGCGCGCAACGCGCAATGGCGCCCCATCGGGCCTCGGGAGGTCGATCGCCACCACCACACGCTCTATGCGGACTACCTGTGCTCGGGGCGCACCCCGGTCAAAAGCGTGAGGGAGATCGTCCAGCTGTTCCGTTCCACCGCCGCAACGGCGAATTAGGAATCGGGCGCGAACGGCGTCCGCGATCCGCCACTCACCGGTCAGCGGGGAATCAGAGCAGCACGAGATTGTCCCGGTGTATGAGCTCGGGCTCGTCCACGTAGCCGAGCCGCGCCTCGATCTCGCTCGAAGGCGCGCGCAGGATGCGGCGGGTCTCTTGCGCGTTGTAGTTGACGAGGCCGCGCGCGACCTCGCGCCGCGACGCGTCGAGGCAGCTCACCGCCTCGCCGCGCTCGAACTCGCCGCTGACTTCGCAGACGCCGATCGGCAGCAGGCTCTTGCCGTGCACGGTGAGCGCTTTCACCGCGCCGGCATCGAGGGTAAGGCTCCCCCGCACCTGCAGCTGGTCGGCGAGCCACTGCTTGCGGGCGGCGAGCGTCGCGCGCTCCGCCACGAGCAGCGTGCCGATGCTCTCCCCGCGCGCGAGGCGCGGCAGGACTCCGTCCTCGCGCCCGGAGGCGATCACGGTGTGCGCGCCGCTGCGCGCCGCCCGCTTCGCGGCGAGCACCTTGGTCAGCATGCCGCCGAGCGCGATGGCGCTGCCGGTGCCCCCGGCCATCGCTTCCAGGGCGGGGTCGCCCGCGCGCCCGTGCGCGATCAGCTTCGCCGCGCCGCCCCGGCGCGGATCGCTGTCGTAGAGGCCGTCCTGGTCGGTGAGAATCACCAGCGCGTCGGCCTCGATCAGGTTGGTCACCAGGGCCGCCAGGGTGTCGTTGTCCCCGAAGCGGATCTCGTCGCTCGCGACGGTGTCGTTCTCGTTGATGATCGGGATCACGCCGAGCCCGAGGAGCGTGCGCAGGGTGGAGCGTGCGTTGAGATAGCGCTTGCGGTCGGCGAGGTCCTCGTGCGTGAGCAGGACCTGCGAGCTCAACAGCGCGTGCTTGCGGAAGCAGGACTCGTAGACCTGGATCAGCCCCATCTGGCCGACAGCGGCGGCGGCCTGCAGTTCGTGCAGGGCGTGCGGGCGCCGTTTCCATCCGAGGCGCTGCATGCCCGCCGCGACCGCCCCGCTGGAGACCAGCACGACCTCGCGGCCCAGGCGCCGGAGCTCCGCGATCTCTGCGGCCCAGCGCGCGAGGGCATCGAGATCGAGTCCGCGGCCCTCGTTGGTGACGAGGCTCGAGCCGACCTTAACGACAAAGCGCTGCGCCTGTTCCAGGACGGACGACATAGGGTTCGGGATTCAGGGCTCGGGATTCAGGGATCGCGTCCGACGCCGCGCTTTCACCGAATCCCGACTCCTGGATCTCGAGTCCTGCTCCAGGTGCTTCATCACCGCAAACACGAGCTCGCGGCAGCCCTCGCCGGTGAGCGCGGAAATGATAAAGCTTTTGCCGCGCCAGCGAAAATTCCCGAGGAAGCGCTTGACGATGCGCGCGCGCTCCGCGGCCGGAACCAGGTCGATCTTGTTCAAGACCAGCCAGCGCGGCTTGCGATAGAGCGCCTCGTCGTGTTTCCTGAGCTCCTGCACGATTGCCTGCGCCTCGCGCGCGATATCGGCGCCCGCGTCCGGCGGCGCGATGTCGACGAGGTGCAGCAGCAGCCGCGTGCGCGCAAGGTGGCGCAGGAACTGGTGCCCGAGCCCCGCGCCCTCGGCGGCGCCCTCGATCAGCCCGGGAATGTCGGCGAGCACGAAGCTGCGGTTGACGTCCGCCCGTACGACGCCGAGCGCGGGGGCGAGGGTGGTGAAGGGATAGTCGGCGACCTTGGGGCGCGCGGCGGAGACGGCGCGGATGAGGCTGGATTTCCCGGCGTTCGGCATGCCGAAGAGCCCGACGTCGGCGAGAAGCTTGAGCTCCAGCTTCAGGCGCCGCCGTTCGCCCGCGGCCCCGCGCGTGAACTGGCGCGGCGCGCGGTTGACACTCGACTTGAAGTGCAGGTTGCCGAGCCCGCCAGCACCTCCCTGGGCGAGCAGCGCGCGCGCGCCGTCGCGGTCGAGGTCGGCGAGGGTTGCGCCGGTCTCGAGGTCGGTGACGACGGTGCCCACCGGCACGCGCAGCACGATATCGGGCGCCGATCTTCCGTACTGGTCGGCGCCGCGGCCGTTCTCGCCGTCGCGCGCGCGGTGAATGCGCGCGTAGCGGTAGTCGATCAGCGTGTTCAGGTTGCGGTCGGCGACGGCGTAAAGGCTGCCGCCGCGCCCGCCGTCGCCGCCGTCGGGGCCGCCGCGCGGAACGTACTTCTCGCGCCTAAAACTCGCCATACCATCACCACCGTTGCCAGCACGCACCTCGATGATTGCCTCATCGACGAATTTCATGGCGCAGGCACTCCCGTGGCCAGTTTCGGCGCAGGGTACCTTCGCTTCAGCGTAAGGTAGCCGGAGCCAAAGCTCGCCACGCCGTCTCCGCCCTTGCCGGCATGGACTTCGACGATGGCTTCGTCAACGAACTTCATAAACAAAAAAGCCCTGTCGGGCGACAGGGCTTGCGGTGGGCGCCGGCCGCGCTTACGCGGGAACAATGCTCACCGTGGTGCGGCTGTCCGGCCCCTTCTGAGCGAACAGCACGCGCCCCGTGACCTTGGCGAACAGGGTATGGTCGCGGCCGATGCCGACGTTCGCCCCGGGGTGTACCTGCGTGCCGCGCTGGCGCACGATGATCGCGCCCGCGTTCACCTGCTCGCCGCCGTAGCGCTTCACACCCAGGCGTTTCGATTGCGAATCGCGGCCGTTGCGCGAGCTGCCGCCTGCTTTCTTGTGTGCCATGGTCTGTTCCTGAATTCTGTAGTTGGACTGGAGTAGGGGTGCACCAGGGGAGTATCCCCTCGTTTCCGCCCATGTAACCTGATTCTAAACTGAAGTAGGGGTGCACGAGGGGAGTATCCCCTCGTTCCTTTTCTATGCGATGCCAAGGATCTCGATCTCGGTGTAGCCCTGCCGATGTCCCTGGCTCCTGCGGTAATGCTTGCGGCGATTCAGCTTGAAGATCCGGATCTTCTCGCCGCGACCGTGCTTCAGCACCTTCGCCTTGACGCGCGCGCCGGCAACGAGCGGCGCCCCCAGCTTGAGCGCGTTGCCGTCGGCGACGAGCAGCACCCGGTCGAGCGTGATTTCCTGCCCGACCTCGCCGGCTATTCTCTCGATCTTCAGCTTCTCGCCGGCGCTGACCCGGTACTGCTTGCCGCCGGTCTGGATAACTGCGTACATGACACCATCCGCCTGCCACTGGGAAAGGCGCGCATTCTACAAAAAGCCCGCTGATTAGTCAAAGAAATCGAGAGAGGTTCTGGTATCATGCCCCCCTCTTTTCGAGGGTCCCCGAACGGTGACACTGGACGCGATTCGCGGCTTCGTGGAGGAGGACCTGCGCGCCGTGGACGCGGTGATCCGCGCCCGCCTCGATTCGGAGGTGGTCCTCATCCGCCAGGTCGCCGAATACATCGTGGGCAGCGGGGGCAAGCGCCTGCGCCCGCTGCTGCTCCTGCTCTCGGCCGGCGCGTTCGGGGCCCGCGGCCGCCACTGCCATGAGCTCGCCGCGGTGGTGGAGTTCATTCATACCGCGACGTTGCTGCACGACGACGTCGTGGACGAATCCGACCTGCGGCGCGGGCGGTCCACCGCCAATGCCCTCTTCGGCAACTCGGCGGCGGTGCTCGTCGGCGATTTCGTCTATTCGCGCGCGTTCCAGATGATGGTGGGCGTGGACAACATGCGCGTGCTGCAGGTGCTTGCCGACGCGACCAACGTGATCGCGGAGGGGGAAGTCATGCAGCTCATGAGCTGCCGCGATCCCGACATCCCGGAAAGCGATTACCTCGAGGTGATCCGCTGCAAGACCGCGAAGCTGTTCGAGGCCGCGACCCGGCTCGGGGCGATACTGGGCGGGGCACCGCGCGAGCAGGAAAACGCGGTCGCCGACTACGGCATGCGCCTCGGAACGGCTTTCCAGCTGATCGACGACGTGCTGGACTACTCCGGCGAGCAGGCGGTGATCGGCAAGAACCTGGGCGACGACCTCGCCGAAGGCAAGCCGACGCTGCCGCTGATCTATGCCATCCGGCACGGGAGCCCCGAGCAGGCGCAGCGGGTGCGGCTCGCCATCGAGCACGGCGGGCGCGACGAGCTTGCCGGGGTGATCGAGACGATACACTCGACCGGCGCCCTCGACTACGTACGCGAGCAGGCGCGGCGCGAGTCGCGCGCGGCGGGGGAGGCGCTCGCGCGCCTGCCGCATTCAAGGCAGCGGGAATATTTGCTAGAATTGGCAGGTTTCGCGGTGACGCGAAGCTTCTAGCTGACAGCCTTCAGCGGTCAGCTTTCGGCAGCAGCCCATGCGCGGTCCGGCCGCGTGTTTTTTTCTGCAGGCTGGCTGCTGATGGCTGACCGCTGATCGCTTTCAGTCGGGGTGTAGCGCAGCCTGGTAGCGCACTGCGTTCGGGACGCAGGTGTCGGAGGTTCAAATCCTCTCACCCCGACCATTCTTTTCGGTCTCCGGCTCCGCGAACGGCGCGAACCGTGATCGGGTCGCTCGACGCCCGGCGGGGGTTAGGGCACACTAACCCGCAATTTCTGGATCGTGAACCGCAGCCGGTGACGTCAAGCCCTGCGTGCAGCCGGCCGGTCGCGGGTTCGGAGGTCCCGGCCACGGGCGGAGTCTCAAATTGGCGAAGATCATCCTGGTCGTTCTCGGCCTGCTGCTCGTCTACTGGATCCTGAAGAGCTACCGCCGCCGCGTCGACCGCAGGGGAGACCATGCGCCCCCCGCGACCGCCGAGAACATGGTGCAGTGCGCGCGCTGCGGGGTGCACCTGCCGCGGAGCGAGAGCATCACGGCGCAGGGACGGTTCTACTGCTCGCCGGAGCACCAGCGGGCGGCTGACGCGGAGCGCCGCGCCGGATGAGCCAGGCCGGCAGCCGGCAGGCGGTGCTGTGGGAGGCGCCGGGCGCGCCTCCCTATCCCGGGGCCCACCCCGAGCAGTTCTGGCGGTCGCTCTTCTACTTCAACGTCTACCGCCTGCTCGTCGCGCTGCTCCTCCTGCTGAGCGTCACGGCCTGGGGCTCGAATCTCTGGTTCGGGTCCCGCGATCTTGCGCTCTTCGTCGCGACCGACCTTACTTACGTGATTTTCAGCATCGCGTGCTTCGTCGTGATCAGCGCGCGCCGGCATTTCGATCTGCAGCTCACGCTGCAGGTGGCCGCCGATGTCGTCTTTATCGTGCTTCTGATCCATGCGAGCGGCGGCATCTCCAGCGGGCTGGGGCTCGTGCTGCTCACCACGCTCGCCGGCGCGGGGCTGATCAGCCGCGGGCGGCTCTCGCTCTTCTTCGCCGCGCTTGCCAGCATCGGGGTGCTGCTCGAGCAGACCTACGCTGCGCTCAAGCTCGACGCCTCCGACTCCCAGTTCGTGCAGGCCGGACTGTTGTCGGGCGCCTTTTTCGCGATCGCCTGGCTCGCGCACGCGCTCGCCAAGTACACGGTGGCGAGCGAGCAGCTCGCCGCGAAGCGCGAGATCGACCTCGCCAACCTGGAGCAAGTGAACCAGCTCGTGATCCGCGACATGCCGGACGGCGTGCTGGTGGTGGACGGACATGGAGCGATCCGCCAGTTCAACGCGCGGGCCGAACGCCTGCTCGGCCCGCTGCCGGCCAGCGGCGAGGCCGTGCTTTCCGAGTACTCGCCGCCGCTCGCGGCGCAGTACGAGCAGTGGCGCACCCGCGCAGGAGTAGACAGCGGCGCCGGCATGCCCTACAGCTCAAGCGAAAGCGCGCGCTTCGTGCCGATCGGCGCGAACCGCGAGCTGGGGGCGGTGATCTTCATCGAGGACCAGACGCGCGTGCAGGCTCAGGCGCGCCAGCTGAAGCTCGCGGCGCTCGGCCGGCTCACCGCGAACATCGCGCACGAGATCCGCAACCCCCTCGGCGCGATCAGCCATGCCGCGCAGCTGCTGCGGGAGGAGCCCGGCATGAACGACACCGCGGCGCGGTTGATCAGCATCATCAACGAAAACAGCGGGCGCCTCGATCGCATGGTGAACGACGTGCTGCGCCTGAACCGGGGCGAGCGCGCCCACCGCGAGCGCTTTCGGCTGGCCGCGTTCCTCGCAGGCTTCGTCGAGCAGTTCTCCCAGATCGAGAAAATCGACCCCGGCGTCGTCCGCATCGAGCAGCACGCGGACCCCGATGTGCTGTTCGACCGCAGCCATCTCAACCAGGTGATGTGGAACCTGTGCCGCAACGCTCTGCGCCACTGCCGGCGCGGCCCCGCGAGCATCGTGATCCGTTTCTCGTTGGAGCGCGCGGTCGGTGTTGTAAGATTGGACATAGTGGACGACGGGCCGGGCGTCATTCCCGAGGCGCGGGCGCAGCTGTTCGAGCCGTTCTTCACCGCCGCAGCGGGCGGCACCGGGCTCGGACTCTACATCGCGCGCGAGGTGTGCGAAGCGAACGGCGCGACTCTCGATTATGTCGAGACGCCGCGTGGAGCGCAGTTCACCGTCCGATGCTGGGCTGGCTAGGGGAAGATGAGCGCAAAATCCCAGGTTCTGGTGGTCGACGACGAAGCGGATATCCGCGAACTCCTCGGCATGACGCTTGCGCGCATGGGGCTCGAAGCGCATTGCGCCGCGAGCACCTCCGAGGCCTACGCGCTGCTCGCCCAGAACAGCTACGACCTCTGCCTGACCGACATGCGGTTGCCCGACGGCGACGGCCTCACGGTCGTCGACTACGTCGCGAAGCACCATCCGAGCCTGCCGGTGGCGGTGATCACGGCGCACGGCAGCACCGAGAACGCGGTGGCGGCGCTGAAGGCCGGCGCCTTCGACTATCTCGCGAAGCCGGTCTCGCTCGATCAGTTGCGCACGCTGGTGCGCTCCGCCCTGAAGCTCCCGCGCCCCATCCAGCGGCGCGCGCAGGACGAGGACGCGGCGGCGTCCGCACCGGGGGTCCCGCAGCTGATCGGGCGCTCGGCGCCGATGCAGGCAGTGCGCTCGATGATCGAGCGCCTGGCACGCACCCAGGCGCCGATCCATATCAGCGGCGAATCGGGCAGCGGCAAGGAGCTCGCCGCGCGCCTGGTGCACCGGCAGGGCCCGCGCAGCGACGGCCCGTTCGTCCCGGTCAACTGCGGGGCGATCCCCGAAAACCTGATGGAGAGTGAATTCTTCGGCTACCGGAAGGGCGCGTTTACCGGCGCGGCTGCCGACCGTGAGGGGTTCTTCCAGGCCGCCAACGGCGGGACGCTGTTCCTCGACGAGGTCGCGGAGTTGCCGGTGCCGATGCAGGTAAAGCTGCTGCGTGCGATCCAGGAGAAGAAGGTCCGCAAGGTCGGCGCGACCGGTGAGGAGAGCGCGGACACGCGCATCATCAGCGCCACCCACCGCAATCTCGCGGAGGAAGTCCAGAACGGCAGGTTCCGGCAGGACCTTTTCTACCGGTTGAACGTGATCGAGTTGAAAATGCCGGCGTTGCGTGAGATGCCCGAAGACATCCCGCTGCTTGCCGAGACGATGCTCGCGCGGCAGGCGGCCGCAGCCGGCGGCAAGACCGCGCGCTTGTCCGCGGCGGCGCTCGAGCGGCTGTGCGGGTACGACTTCCCGGGCAATGTGCGGGAGCTCGAGAACGTGCTCGAACGGGCGCTTGCGCTCACCACCGGGGGCGAGATCCAGGCCGAGGACCTGCAGCTCGCGCCTCCGCGCGTCACACCGGCGGAAGCGACCGGCGATCTTGGGGGCCTGCCGTTGCAGGAACGGCTCGATACCGTGGAGCGCAAGGCGATCCTCAACGCCCTCGAGCAGACCCATTACAACCGCACCGCGGCGGCGAAGCTGCTCGGCATCACATTCCGGGCGCTGCGTTATCGCATGGAGCGGCTCGGGATCAACGAAGAGCTCGATCCCAAGGGCTGACGGCGGTGAGGGGGGAAGGGCGAAGGGGGAAGGGGAGAAGCATTTCCCCGGCGTCTCTCGTGATCGACGATCAAGGGCTGGCGGCAGGCGTTCGCTTCATCGCATCGCCAAACTGCGACGCGCGACCGGGCGGCTGCCCGGTGAGTCTCCTCGTCATTCATAACATCAGCCTGCCGCCGGGAGAGTTCGGCGGGTCGGGCATCGCCGACCTCTTCACCAACCGGCTCGATGCCGCCGCGCATCCGTACTACGCCACCGTCGCGGGCGCGAAAGTATCCGCGCACTTTCTCATCCGCCGCGACGGCGAGCTACTCCAGTTCGTGCCGTGCAGGAGCCGCGCGTGGCACGCGGGCGAGTCGAGCTGGAAGGGGCACGCCCGCTGCAACGATTTCTCGATCGGCATCGAGCTCGAAGGCACGGACGATGCACCGTTTACCGCCGCGCAATACCGACGGCTTGCCGGTCTCACGCGCGCGCTGAAGGCGCGCTACCCGATCCGGGACATCGTCGGCCACAGCGATATCGCACCCGGGAGGAAAAGCGATCCGGGGCCGCATTTCAACTGGGGGAGCTACCGCGCCTTGGTTCGGAAGCGCACTGCGCGGAGGACGCCCAGGACGCGGAGAATAACGAGGAACAGGAAACGAACCGCCAGGCGTCCTTGGCGCCGCAGTAGGGTGAAGAAGCGCCGCAGATCCCGCCAATAGCCACTATTTCTCCACGTCCGATTGCCGCGCGTTGAACGGCGAGTCCTGCGCCGCTTCGAACGCGCGGAGTTAAACCGGCGATTAGGGCACGGGAGCCGCGGCTCCCGTATCCCTAGACGTCCGGGTTTAACGCCAGTTATCCACACCCCACGTTGCCGGCCGGCGCCCGTGTTTGCTGCCGAAGCGGGCTGTTGCCTATTTTCTAAGCAGTTTTGCCCGGTTTTTCATCACCTTGGCGTACATTTTTCCAGTAAAAACGAGCATTTAACAAAAAATCCATGAAGTCTATTGCTTTCGCGAAATCAGCCTACTAGAATTTGATCAAAACTCGCCCTCGGCCACAACATATTGTGGTTTCGGGCAGAGTTTTACGGCTTAGGAGCGGGGGAGGTGCCCACCTCTTGGGTCAAAAAACTTAATACTCAAGGAGTTACGGCATGCAGCTGGTTACCGAAGGCGCTCTCGCCACCCCGCTTGTCAACCCCGCGCTGAACGATATCCCTGCCGCAGAGGATGCGCGCTACGCGCAGTACAAAGTCATCCGCCGCAACGGCTCGGTCGTGGCGTTCGAGCCCGCCAAGATCTCGGTCGCGGTGACCAAGGCGTTCATCGCCGTGAACGGGGGCCAGGGCGCGGCGTCCGCGCGCGTGCGCGAGCAGGTCGCAATCCTCGCCCAGAACGTGGTGGCGGCGCTTATGCGCCGCCAGCCCTCGGGCGGCACCTTCCACATCGAGGACATCCAGGACCAGGTGGAACTCGCGTTGATGCGCGCGGGCGAGCACAACGTCGCGCGCGCCTACGTGCTCTACCGCGAGGAGCGCGCAAAGGAGCGCGCGCGCGAGCGCGAGACGCACGATGCGGCAAGGCGCGCGCAGCCCGCGACGGTGAACGTGAAGGAGGGCGGGCGCCTGCGGCCGCTCGACTTCGACCGCATCTCCGCGCTGGTGCGCGAGGCGTGCGAAGGACTGGGGCGCGAGGTCACCGCCGAGCCAGTGCTCGGCGCGATGCGGCGCGATCTCTACGACGGCGTGCCGATGGAGGAGGTGCGCAAGTCGTTGACGCTCGCCGCGCGCGCGCTGATCGAGCAGGACCCGGGCTACAGCTACGTGACGGCGCGGCTGCTGCTGCACTCGCTGCGGCTCGAGACCCTCGGCGCGGAGGTGACGCAGGCGGAGATGGCGGCGCGCTACGCAGCCTATCTGCCGGAATTCGTGCGGCAGGGAATCGAGGCGGAGCTGCTCGATGAGCGGCTCGCCCACTACGATCTCAAGTGCCTCGGCGCGGCGCTCGACGCGAGCCGCGATCTCAAGTTCACCTATCTCGGTCTGCAGATCCTCTACGACCGCTATTTCCTGCACGTGCGCGGCCGCCGCATCGAGCTGCCGCAGGTCTTCTTCATGCGGGTGGCGATGGGGCTGGCGTTGAACGAGCCCGAGGACCAGCGCGAGGCGCGCGCGATCGAGTTCTACAACGTGCTGTCCTCCTTCGATTTCATGAGCTCGACGCCGACCTTGTTCAATTCCGGCACGCGCCGCTCCCAGCTCGCGAGCTGCTATCTCACCACGGTCGCCGACGATCTCGACGGCATCTACGAGGCGATCAAGGAAAACGCCCTCCTGCAGAAATTCGCCGGGGGCCTCGGCAACGACTGGACGCCGGTGCGGGCGTTGGGCTCCCACATCAAGGGCACCAACGGCAAGAGCCAGGGTGTCGTGCCGTTCCTCAAGGTCGTGAACGATACCGCCGTCGCCGTCAACCAGGGCGGCAAGAGGAAAGGGGCGGTGTGCTCCTATCTCGAAACCTGGCACCTCGACATCGAGGAGTTCCTGGAGCTGCGCAAGAACACCGGCGACGATCGCCGCCGCACCCATGACATGAATACCGCCAACTGGGTGCCGGATCTCTTCATGAAGCGCGTGATGGAGAACGGCGACTGGACGCTGTTCTCGCCCTCCGACGTGCCCGACCTGCACGACAAGTACGGGCGCGCTTTCGAGGAAAGCTACATTCAGTACGAGGCGCGCGCCGCCCGCGGCGAGATCAAGCCCTACAAGCGGGTCCAGGCAATGCACCTGTGGCGCAAGATGCTCACCATGCTGTTCGAGACCGGGCACCCCTGGCTCACCTTCAAGGATCCCTGCAACCTGCGCTCGCCGCAGCAGCACGTGGGCGTGGTCCACAGCTCCAATCTCTGCACCGAGATCACGCTGAACACGGGCACCGACGAAATCGCGGTGTGCAACCTCGGCTCGATCAACATGCCGGCGCACCTCGATTGTGCGACCGGGCGCATGGACATGGAGAAGCTCGGGCGCACCGTCGGCACCGCAATGCGCATGCTCGACAACGTGATCGACTTGAATTTCTACTCGGTCGGGAAGGCGCGCAATTCCAACTTCAAGCACCGGCCGGTGGGCCTCGGCATCATGGGCTTCCAGGACTGCCTGCATCTCCTGCGCATCCCCTACGGCTCGCAGGCGGCGGTGGAGTTCGCCGACCGCTCGATGGAGGCGATCGCCTGGAGCGCTTACCGCGCCTCGACCGATCTCGCCGAGGAGCGGGGGGCCTACTCGACCTTCAAGGGCTCGCTATGGGATCGCGGCATCCTGCCGTTCGACACCCTGCGCCAGCTCTCGGAGGAGCGTGGCGGTTACGTCGAGTGCGATCTCTCCACCACGCTCGACTGGGCGGGCCTCGGGAAGCGCATCCAGCAGGTGGGCATGCGCAATTCCAACTGCCTCGCGATCGCGCCCACCGCGACGATCGCGAACATCACCGGGCTCTCGCAGTGCATCGAGCCGACCTACCAGAACCTCTACGTCAAGTCGAACCTCTCGGGCGAATTCACGGTGGTGAACGAGTTCCTGGTGCGCGATCTCAAGCAGTTGAGCCTGTGGGACGAGGTGATGATCGCCGACCTCAAGTACTTCGACGGCTCGCTCGCGAAAATCGACCGCATCCCGCCGGAGATCCGCACGCTCTACGCGACCGCGTTCGAAATCGAGCCGAAGTGGCTGGTCGAGTGCGCAGCGCGCCGGCAGAAGTGGATCGACCAGTCGCAGTCGCTGAACATCTACATGGCGGGCGCCTCGGGCAAGCGGCTCGACGACACCTACAAGCTGGCGTGGATCCGCGGCCTGAAAACCACCTATTACCTGCGCACGCTGGGCGCGACCTCGGCCGAGAAATCCACGGTCGCAACCGGGCAGCTGAACGCCGTTCCCTCCGACGGGGGTCTTGCGGCCGAGGAGCCCAAGTTCTGCAAGGTCGACGATTCCGACTGCGAGTCCTGCCAATGAGGAGGGGATAGATGCTGCAATTCGGAGAGCAACAGGCTGGCGCCGGGCCGGAGCTGCGGGCGCGGGCGCCGGCGCCGCAGCAGGCGCCGGGCGAGATCGCACTGCGACGCGTCAACGTCGCCGACAAGCGCGTCATCAACGGCCAGACCGACGTCAATCAGCTGGTGCCGTTCAAGTACAAATGGGCGTGGGAGAAGTACCTCGCGGCCTGCGCCAACCACTGGATGCCGCAGGAGATCCAGATGAGCCGCGACATCGCGCTGTGGAAGGACCCGAACGGACTTTCCGAGGACGAGCGGCGCATCGTCAAGCGCAACCTCGGCTTCTTTGTCACGGCGGATTCCCTCGCGGCTAACAACATCGTGCTCGGGACCTACCGCCACATTACCGCGCCGGAGTGCCGGCAATACCTGCTGCGGCAGGCGTTCGAAGAGGCGATCCATACCCACGCCTACCAGTACATCGTCGAGAGCCTGCAGCTCGACGAAGCCGAGGTGTTCAACGCCTACCACGAGATATCCTCGATCCGCGACAAGGACGAGTTCCTGATCCCGTTCATCGACACGCTGACCGATCCCTCGTTCCGGACCGGCACGCCGGAAGCCGACCAGAAGCTCCTGAAGAGCCTGATCGTGTTCGCGTGCCTCATGGAGGGGCTTTTCTTCTACGTCGGCTTTACGCAGATCCTCGCGCTCGGGCGGCAGAACAAGATGACCGGCTCGGCCGAGCAGTACCAGTACATCCTGCGCGACGAGTCCATGCACTGCAACTTCGGCATCGATCTGATCAACACGATCAAGATGGAAAACCCGCACCTGTGGACGCCGGAGTTCCGCGACGAGCTGCGCGCGATCTTCACGAAAGGCGTCGAGCTCGAGTTTCGCTATGCCGAGGACACCATGCCGCGCGGCGTCCTGGGCCTGAATTCGGCGATGTTCAAGGAATACCTGCGCTTCATCGCCAACCGCCGCTGCCAGCAGATCGGCCTCGATCCCCTCTACGAGGGCGCCGGCAATCCGTTTCCCTGGATGGCGGAAATGATCGACCTCAAGAAGGAGCGCAATTTCTTCGAGACCCGTGTCATCGAGTACCAGACGGGCGGGGCCTTGAGCTGGGACTAGCGCGGCAAAGGAGGCGAGCTGCAGAAAGGGATTTCTCCACCAACCAACTGGGAGGCGCTTTGGGGTCGAGCCTGCTCAACCGGCGTTACCGCAGACGTAGACACAGCATGATGCACACCATCACCGAGTGCCGCGCCGAGGGCAATTACACCCTGTGGCTCCGATTCGACGACGGGCTCGAGGGCAGCGTCGATCTCGGCGCGCTGGTGCTGACCGAGTCGTACCTGGCGATTTCCGACGCGGATACCTTCGCCCGCGTCGCGATCGATCCGGTTTCGAACGCGGTGACGTGGGCCGGGGGCATCAAGCTCGACCCGGAGATGCTCTACCGGGACCTAGAGAGCAAGACTCACGCGGCACGCCATTGAGTAGCCGCAGCCGCCGCGCGGGTGATCAATTGGAGGATTGAATGGCGAAAGCGAAAAGGCGGACCGGGAAGAAAAGGGCGGCGAAGAAGAAGCCGGCCCGGCGCGCCGCGAAGAGAGCCACGGGAAAGCGCAAGCCCGCCGCCCGCAAGCCGGCTGCACCCGCACCGGCGGCGCCTCGACCCGTGGTGATTCCCGGGGCCTGGCCGTTCCCGATGGGCTCAAAGCCCTGATCTAGAGCAACACCCCCTCCAACTCTCGCCGTAAAATCGGTGATCGTCCGGGCACGCGGTGCATGCCCATTCATCCCGGGAGGGGAACATGAAAGCACGCTGGGCGCTCACGCTGGCAATCGTCGTTTCGACGGCGCTGGCAAACATGGCGTCTTCCGCGTCCGCCGAAGCCGTCGTCCATTCCACGAAGGGCAAGTTCGAGGAGGTGAAGGAGCGGGTGCTGCACGCCATCGAGAACCGCGGGCTGGTGCTCAACTACACCGCGCGCATCGGCGCCATGCTCGAACGCACCGGCAAGGACATCGGCGCCGCCCGCCGGATCTACGGCGACGCCGAAATGCTCGAATTCTGCAGCGCGCGCGCCTCCCGCGATACCATGGAAGCGGATCCGCGCAACATCGTGTTCTGTCCGTACTCGATCGCCGTCTACACCCTGCCCAAGGACAAGGACAGGGTCTACGTTGCCTATCGGCGCATCGGGGCGTCCGGCAGCGGGCAGTCGGCAAAATCGCTCGCTGCCGTGGACCAGCTCCTCGCCGACATCGTGGCGGAGGCGCTCAATTAATGGAGCGCAAGCGCGTCAACGCGTCGAACATCCGCTCGGTCGGCTACGACGCGGGCCGGCAGGTCCTGGAGGTGGAGTTCACGAGCGGCTCGATCGTGCAGTACTCGGGCGTCTCGCCGGAAGTCCATCGCCGCTTCACGAACGCGCCCTCCCCCGGAAGCTTTTTCCAGGACCAGATCGACGAGCATTTCCCGTCGAAGAGAATCCGCTGACCGCTAAACTGCCGCGATGAGCGTGCAGCCTTCGGCCGCTGCCACCGCCATCGAGGTGGTGAAGAACGGCCCCTACCGGGTGAGCGGCGCGTGCCGCGTGGTGAACGCGCGCGGGGAGAACGTGCCCGCGCGCGGCAGGTTCGCGCTGTGCCGCTGCGGCAGCTCGGGAACCAAGCCGTTCTGCGACGGCACGCACGCGAAAATCGGCTTCGACGCTACGCGCTTCACCACCGCGTCTCCGGACACTGGCGAGCCGTATCGCGGAAAGGGATTCACGATCCACGACAACCGCGCGCTGTGCGCGCACTCGGGCATCTGCACCGACGGCCTGCCCGGCGTGTTCCGCCTGGGCAAGGAACCGTGGATCGAGCCCGACGGAGCGGAGGCCGCGGCGGTCATCGCCGTCGTCCGGCGCTGCCCGTCGGGGGCGTTGAGCTACTCGATCGAGGGCGTGGCTCCCCCGGCGGGGCCGGGCGAGCCCGTGATCACTGCCTCGGCGAACGGGCCGTATTACGTCAGCGGAGCCGTGGAGCTGCGCGCTGACGGCGCGCGCCCGCGCAATCCGGGCCGCTACGCGCTGTGCCGCTGCGGGGGATCGAAGAACAAGCCGTTCTGCGACGGCACGCACTGGGCGATCCGCTTCGACGAGAGCCGCGGCCGGCAGGCGGGCATGTTCGCCCCGCCGCTCGGGCTGAGAACGCTGAGCTTCGGTCTCGGCGGGCTGCTTGTCGTCGGCGCGGCCGCTGCCATCGTCGTCGTCGAGGCCGCGGGCAAGTGGTCGGCGCGGGGCTCCCTCGGTCCGGGCGGGGTGATTCCCGACCTCAACCTCGCGCTCGAGCTCCTGCTCGTGGCGGGCCTCACTTTCGGCGGGTGGCTCGCAAGGCGGGGCAACATCGCCGCGCACCGCTACAACCAGACCGTATGGGTGCTGGTGAACGCGGTGCTGGTCGCGCTCATCATGGCGCGCGGAATGGACAACGCGGCGCTCGAGTCCGCATCCGACCTCGCCAAGCCGCACCTGCTGGTGCCGTGGCTGCATGCGGCTCTCGGCACGGCGACGGTTGGCGCGGGGCTGTGGCTCGTCGCGCAGATGAACGGGTGGCTCCCGCGTCGGCTCCACGTGCGCGGCTGGAAGACGCTGATGCGGGCGACGCTCGCGGGCTACTGGGCGGTTGCGATACTCGGATTCGCGATCTACTACCTCTGGTTCATGCGCTGAGCCGCGCAGCCCGCGGCGGCTATTTTCCGGCCCACAGCTCGGCGCAGGCGCCGACCGCGGCATCCACATCCGGCGCCGAGACGTGGCGATGCGTCACGAAACGCAACACGTGGAGGTCGGCCGGCGCGACCAGCACTCCCTTCGCCTTCAAGTCCGCCGACCACTGCGCGGCACGACGCCCGCTCTTCCTCACGTCCACGCGCACCAGGTTCGTCTCCGCGTCCTTCGGGTCGCACAGGCTCGGGTCGATGCGGTGCAGGCCCTCCGCGAGCCGCTTCGCGGTCTGGTGGTCCTCGCCGAGGCGGCTGACCATCGTCTCCAGCGCGACGATGCCGGCTGCGGCGAGCGGGCCGGCCTGGCGCAGGTTGCCGCCCACCATGCGGCGGTAGGCGCGCGCCCGCTCGATGAACGCCGCGCTCGCGCACAGAATCGATCCCACCGGGGCGGATAGCCCCTTTGACACGCAGAAACAGACCGAGTCGGAGTACTGCGAGATTTCGCTCGCGGCGCGGCCGAGGGAAATGGCGGCGTTGAAGATGCGCGCGCCGTCGAGGTGTACCGGGACGCCGTTCTCGCGCGCGAGCTCCTGCACCGCCCGCATGTGCGCGAGCGGCAGCACGGCGCCGCCCGCCCGGTTGTGGGTGTTTTCCATCCAGAGGAGCGCCGTGCCCATGTGGTGGCGGGTGACCGGCCGGATCATCTCGCGCAGGGCCTCGACGTCCATCGCGCCGCGCCGGCCGGGAACGCCCCGGTAGAAGAGGCCGGCCACGCCGGCGATGCCGCCGAGCTCGGCATTGAGCGTGTGCGATCCCTCCTCCAGCAGCACTTCGCCGCCGCGGCTCCCGTGCGCGAGCATCGCGACCAGGTTCGCCATCGTCCCGCTCGGCATGAAGGCGCCGGCTTCCTTGCCGGTGCGCTCGGCGGCGAGCGCCTCGAGCTTTTTCACCGTCGCGTCGCCGTCGCGCGAGTCGTCGCCGAAGCTGGCCTCGCGCATGGATTCGAGCATCGCCTCGGTGGGGCGGGTGACGGTGTCGCTGCGGAGATCGATCATGGGCCATTTTACCGCGCGGCGAGGAGCAAATCCGCGACCTCGCGGAATCCGGCGCCGGCGCTCCCTGTCGTGACGTATCTGGGCTCGTGCGCGAGACGGCCCGCAAACGCGCGGACATTGGCGACGCCGACAGAGTGCGGGAAGAATGCGAACATGGGAGCATCGTTCGGCGAGTCGCCCACGAACACGCAGGTCGCGCGCGCTGCGTCGAGGTCGGCGCGGAACTCCTCGCGCATGAGCCTGCGCGTCGCGGCGAGCTTGTCGTAGGCGCCGAACCAGCCGTTCACGTGTATCGAGCTCACCTTTGCAGTCAGCCCGCGCGCCTGCATCAGCGCCACGATGCGGTCCACTGCTTCCGGGGCCAGGCGTGCCACGTCCTCGCAGTAATCGATGGCGAGATCGCTTTCGCGGTAGTGCTGGTCCGCGGCAATGGCGCAGCCCGGCACCGCGCGCACGATATCCGCGCCGATTGCGCGCAGCCGCTCGCGGTTCGCCGCGCGCGCAGCCGCGTCGTCGGCGTACGCCCGCTTCATCACGCGCGCGGCGTGGTCATAGCGGAAGTAGAACGCCCCGTTTTCGCCGACCACGGCGGCGACCGGCCACATGCGCGCGATGTGATCGCACCAGCCGGCGGGGCGCCCCGTGATGGGAACGACCCGGAGGCCCGCCTGCTGCAGGCGCTCCATCGCGGCATATGCGTCCGCGGTCAGCCGGCCGCCGGTAGTGAGCGTGTCGTCGATGTCGCAAAGGACGCTGCGCACCGCGCGGCGCTCTTCGACGGGAAACCCGCTGAGCGGCAGCATCAGCGGCAGGCTTCGTCGCCCGCGGGGGGCTCGGGCCGGGCGCAATAGCCGAAGCGCTGCGCCACCGTCTCCGAGCGGATCGGCCCGATCTTCACCCCGGCGCCGCGGAACCGCAGCCACAGCGGCGCCTCGCGCCCCTGCTGCAGCCGGCCCATCAGTTGGTCGAGCGCCTCCTCGGCAGGCGGTGTTCCGGCGGCATCGGTGAAATGGGGCAGCAGCCGCTCGAGGTCACGGTCGTGGACCGCGCCGATGCCGTGCTCGGTATCCAGCAGCGCCGCGCCGGATTCGTCTATCCATGCGCCCTTGATCGTGGTGACCGGGATGCCGGTGCTCGCCTCGAGCGCGAGGGGCGCCCCATCGGGGCTCGCGACGCAGTATACGCGCGGCGTGTAGTCGAGATCGACGAACACGCGCTGCGGGCCGTTCTGGAAGTACCAGCAGCCGTGCTCGTCGCGCGCGTAGTTGCGGCCGATGAACTCGGTGACGAGGCTGTTCGCTATCCGTTCCCCCTTGATCAGCCATTGCCCGCGCCGGTCGAGGGAGAGCCAGCCGTAGACCGCAGGCACGTTCGGCCACTTGGCCATGCCGCGGATAACAATCTCATCCATTGCCGGGTCGAGGGGCTTGAAGTAGTTGCGCGTTGAGCGGCAGCCCCTCTGTCCGTTCGAACGCGCAAAAATAAAACCGGCGCGCAGCGTCCGGTTTTATTGCTCTTCGGCATGCGCGGTCTTGGCGTGCTGCTCGGCGAGCGTCTTCTGGATGCTGGGCGGCACCGGCTCGTAGCGCGCGAACTCGATGGTGTAGGAGCCCTGGCCGGCGGTGACCGATTTCAGGCGCGCCTGGTAGTTGCCGAGCTCCGACAGCGGCGCCTGGCCCTTGATCACGAGCGTGCCGGGCGCGAGCGAGTCGGTGCCGGAGAGCTGGCCGCGCTTGGAGGACAGATCGCCCGCAATGTCGCCCATGCTGCTTTCCGGCGCCGTGATCTCGATGTTGACAATGGGCTCGAGGACGATCGCCCGTGCCTTGCTGATGGCATCCATGAACGCGCGCTTGCCCGCGGCAATGAACGCGACTTCCTTGGAATCGACGTCGTGGTACTTGCCGTCGTAGACGATGACGCGCACATCGTGCACCGGGTAGCCCGCCACCGGCCCCGACTCGAGCACCTGGCGCACGCCTTTTTCGACCGCGGGTATGAACTGGCCGGGAATGGCGCCGCCTTTGACCTGGTCCACGAACTCGAACCCCGCGCCGCGCTTGAGGGGCTCGACCTTGAGAAACACCTCGCCGAACTGGCCCGCGCCGCCGGTCTGCTTCTTGTGCCGGTGGTGGCCCTCGGCCCGGGCGGTGATGGTCTCGCGGTAGGGGATGCGGGGCGGCTTGGTCGCGACCTCGACGTTGTACTGCTTCGTCATGCGCTCGAGGACGTAGCGCATGTGGAGATCGCCCAGGCCGCTGATGACGGTCTGGTTGAGGGTCGCGTTGTGCTCGACCTTGAAGGTGGGATCCTCCGCCGAGAGCTTGTGCAGCGCGTCCGAGATCTTCTGCTCGTCGCCCCGGCGCTTGGGCTCGATCGCGAGCGCATGCATGGGGGTCGGAAACTCGAGCGGCACGAGATGGATCTGGTCCTCGTCGTGCGAATCGTGCAGCACCGCGTCGAAGTGAATCTCGTCCACCTTGGCGACCGCCCCGATGTCGCCCGGGACGAGCGCGTCGGTCTCGACGAAGTCCTTGCCCTGCAGCAGATAGGCGTGGCCGACCTTGAACGCCTTGCGGCCTTCGCCGATGTAGAGCTGCGAGTCCTTGGTGATCGTGCCCTGGTGGACGCGAAACACCCCGACCTTGCCGACGTAGGGGTCGATCATCACCTTGAAGACGTGCGCGATGACGTGCTTCCTGGGGTCGGGCTCTGCGCGCACCGGTTGAGCTTTGTCGCCCGTGCCCTTGACGAGCTGCGGCGCGTTGCCTTCCGTGGGGTTGGGCAGGAGCTTGACGATGGCGTCGAGCAGCTCCGCGACGCCGGCGCCGTTGCGCGCCGAAACGAAGCACACCGGAATCAGGTGGCCCTCGCGCAGGGCCTTCTCGAACGGCGCATGCAGTTCTTCCGGCGCCACCTCGCCCTTTTCGAGGTATTTCGCCATCAATTCCTCGTCCACCTCGACGACCTGGTCAACGAGCGCGCTGTGCGCCTCGTCCACCGCGGAGAAGTCTGCCGTCCCCGACGGATTGAAGAAGCAGTCCACCACCCGCTTGCCGCCATCGGCGGGCAGGTTGATCGGCAGGCACTCCCGGCCGAAGGCGGCCTGGATCTTCGCGAGCAGCCCCGGCAGATCCACGTTCTCGGCGTCGATCTTGTTGACGATGATCATGCGGCACAGATCGCGCTTGCGCGCCCACTGCATCATGCGGCTGGTGATCATCTCGATGCCGTTCTGCGCGTTCACCACGATGGCGGCGGTTTCCACCGCCGGCAGCGCCCCGATCGCGCGGCCGATGAAGTCGGGCAATCCCGGAGTGTCGATGAGATGAATGCGGGTGTCCCTGTGCTGCAGGTGCACGAGCGCAGCGTTGAGCGAGTGCTGGAACTGCTTCTCGATCGGGTCGAAGTCGCAGATGGTGGTGCCCTTTTCCACGGTTCCGATGCTGGTGATCGCCCCGGCCTTCGCGAGGAGGGCCTCGGCAAGCGTGGTCTTGCCGGAGCCGCCGTGACCGGTCAAGGCGATGGTCCGGATCGCTTCCGGGGAAAACTTGGGCATGGCCGATTCCTCCGACCCTCTTTTCGCGGGAATGACTGGGGGGTTAGCCGAGTATAAACGGGGGCGAGCGGCGGGTTCAAGTTAACCCCGATCGGGCGGCCCCCGCGTTTATCCGACAGGCATCGCGAGCCCGTTTCCGGGACATTTCGCCGCCGATCCCAAATGGCAGGTGATGCGCAAGGACTGATGGGTGAAAGGGGGCACTGCGGGCGCTTCGGCGCATGTTCGCCATTTACCGGCGGAGTGGCAGGGGGCATACTGCCAACCCGCTATGGCATGGAACGCGGAGAGCAGCGATGAAGAGCTCATGCTGCATTATCGCGACGGCGATGCCGGTGCGTTCGAGGCGCTGTATGCGCGGCACAAGGGCGGGTTGTATCGCTACCTCCTGCGGCAGTGCCGCAACGAGGCGGCGGCGGAAGAGCTGTTCCAGGACGTGTGGATGAATCTCATACGCGCGCGGGCAGGCTATACGGTCCAGGCCAAGTTCACGACCTTCCTCTACCGCGTCGCTCACAACCGGTTGGTCGATCACTACCGCAAGAGCGATCAGGCGGTTTTGACGTCTCTCGAAGACGAGGACGGCGAGGCGATTGCGGACCCGCCCGATGAGCGCGAGCGGCCGCAGGAGGAAACGCTCGATGCAAAGCGGCTCGCCCGGCGGTTGATGGAGCTGATCGCCGGATTGCCCGAAACGCAGCGCGAGGCATTCCTGCTGCAGCAGGAGGGCGGGATGAGCGTGGAGGAGATTGCGCAGGCGACCGGCGTCAGCCGCGAGACGGCGAAGAGCCGGCTGCGCTACGCGATCTCCAAGTTGCGACGAGGCATGCTGAAATGGCGTTGAACGAACACGCCACAGGCGGTGCGAACGAGGGCGCGGAGCGCGATCCGCGGCTCGAGCGCCTGTACCGCGAAGCCGCACGCGAAGCACCGCCAGCGCACCTCGATGCGGCCATCCTTGCCGCGGCGCGCCGGGAGGTCGGCGCGCGCCCGCGCTCCCTCGCGTCGCCGCTGCGCCGCTGGCACGTTCCGGTCTCGGTCGCCGCGGTCGTCGTCGTGAGCGTGACCCTGGTCATCCTGGTGCGCGAGGAGGAGAGGGCGGAGCGACCGATGCAGGCCCCCGTCCCGGCAAGCGTGACGCGTGCCGAGCAGGACCCCGCGGCGCGGACACCGCCATCGCCGGGCGATGCCACGAGCGATACGGCGCGGATGCGGCCTGCAGCCCCGGCACCGCAGCCTCAGGAATTACGCGACGAGGGAAAGTTCGCGGCCGCCCTGGGCAAGCGGGAAGACAGTTCCCGCGCCGAATTCGGACCGCGCGCATCGTCGGCTGAGTCGGCCATGGCAATGCCGGAGCCTGCCGCCAAGCCGATGCCGCAGCCCTTCCAGGCCCCAGCACCGCGGCTCGCGGAGGAGCGCGCGGCGCCCGCGTCAGCGGATTCGATCGTGGCAGGCCGAGTTGAGAGCGCGCCGGCCGCAGCCAGCGAGCCCGACCGTCCAGCTCCGGGTGCCCCGCGGGCCTTGTCAGCGACGCCGGAGGTGAAACTCAGGGCCGCCGGTCAGGATCGGCCGCCGGTATGGAAAGGCCTCGAAAAGGAGCCTCCCGAAAAATGGCTCGCCCGCATCGAGGATCTCAGGAGGCAGGGGCGGTCGGCCGAGGTGGAAGAAATGCTGTCGGAGTTCAAGCGCCGGTTTCCCGAGCATCCCCTCGCGGGGGGGCCGAGATAGGCACCAGGTCGGCGGGCAATGTCCAGGCCGGTCGGTCGGCCGGCAATCCCCTCGTTTCGGGCCCCCCTGCTGGGTGAAGTCGGCTATTTCCCAAGGTCAGGCGGACCCGTCTGTCGCGGCCCGGGAAAGGGCTAGGATCCAGCGACATAGCTCGTTTTTCCCCTTTTTATTGCTGTGCAGCATATTAGGTGTATGGTCAAAACAAACTATTGACGAAACAGCATATACTCAGGATAATAACGTATTGTTGCATAGCAGCATAATCGGTGACAGTCAGGGCCGGGCAGCGGCCCAGAAAAGTGATTGCACCAAGGTAGCTCAACCACTAGAATTGGGCACCCTGGTAACTTAACCCACAACCTATTGTGGCGATGTTCCGGCCTGCTGAAAACCGAAGGGTCGCGTTATCGCGCAGTAGCAAACCCTGGCTGGCCCGGGTCAAATCCGGAGGCAGGGGAAAGGTGGTTAGCGTGCGTACAGGCAAGTCTGGAATGACTCCAAACGACGGAATGCCTCTGGATATCGGGGGGCAGTGGGGCCGCAGGCTGGTCTCAACCCTGGTCTTGCTCGCCAGCTTGGCGGCTTTGACCCTCATCGTGACCGACCATGGCCATAGACCCCGCTTCCTGCCCGCCGAGGCCAGTGTCGCCGCGCCGATCCCGTCCCCGGTCGCAAGCGAGCGGGCACGGGAGCCGGTTACGGACACGGCAGTGATGCAGGCTGAGGAGGCCCGCTATCGCGCCCTGTCAGGGTTCGTGGCGAATCGCTACCGGGTATCGCAGGACGTAGCATTTGACCTGGTCACGGTGGCGCACCGCGCCGGACATCAGCTCAAGCTCGATCCGCTGCTGATCATCGCGGTGATCGCCATCGAGTCTCGCTTCAACCCGATAGCAGAAAGCCCGGCAGGCGCGAAGGGGTTGATGCAGATCATTCCCAAGTATCACGGCGACAAGCTGGAGGAGTTCGGGGGCGAGCAGGCCGTGTTCGAGCCCGAGGCCAACATCCATGTCGGCGCCAGGATCCTGAAGGAATACTTGCGCCGGACCGGCAATCTCGGCATCGCGTTACAGATGTATGCCGGCGCGCTGAGCGACAACGAGGACCAGTACACCCGCAAGGTGCTGAACGAGCGTCAGCGGCTGCAGCAGGTGGTAGCGCCTGCGCGCCAGCGTCCCGCCGCCCCGGTTCCGGTGCGAACCGCCACCGCTCCGGTCAGCTACCCCAACGCCCTGCCCTCCGCGCTCGACTGATCGCTGGCCGTGACCGGCGGATGGCGCGGGTTCGAATTGCCTGGCAGGGCGGTGAAGTAACCGCTCACTTACGGGACACGCCTACCGCAAGGCAGCTGCTCGCCGTCTTGCCTTGCGACGCCGGTGCGCACACGTGGGGCGACGAGGTCTATTTCGAAGTGCCGCTCGTCGCACGGCACGAACCGGACGCCCGGCAGGTCGTGGATCCCGGAACGGTGTGCTTCTGGGTGGAGGGGAACGCGCTCGCGCTGCCCTACGGCCCCACTCCCGTGTCGCAGGGCCACGAGTGCCGGCTCGTTACCCGCTGCAACGTGCTCGGGAAGATCGAAGGCGATCCGCGCCGCTTGAACACAGTGAAGCGGGGAGCGCGGATTCGCGTCGAGCTCATTGATGCCTCGTCACAGCTTGTGTGAGCCGATCATCAGCCGCTTGAATACCGAGTAGCGCTCGCCCACGCCGTCCGCGGTCGGCTCGCGCCTGACCGTGATCCACACCTCGGCGGGAAAGCCGCCTGCCAGCTCCGCAGTGTAGGCGCACTCCTCGGCCGCTGCCGACCGCGCCGCCTCCAGCGTAGGGGCCCCGAGCTCGGCCAGGAAGAACTGCGCCAGATCTTCCTTCAATCGCTCGAGCTCGGGTTCGCCGATCTCGGCGACCTCGGCAATGGTGCAGCGGCGGCGCGCACCGGCAGCGACGAAAGTGGTGTCGCAATGGCAGTGCAGGGTGCGGTGCCCGCGCGCAAGATCGCACACGGCATATCCCCCCGAGACAACCCATTCGCCGTCCTCAGCCGCGCCGCCTTCCTGCGCGAGAATGCGGGCATCCGAATCATCGAGTCGCATCGCCTTGAGAAATTTCATTTCAGTACCAGTCACGCCGGTTGGTGAGCGCGAGTTGAGCGGCGATGAGCCCGTCCACTCGAACTCGCGCAGGTCAATCGGCGGCTTGTCGTCCGATTGACCCTATAATAGTCGAGGACGACGCGGCGGGACAGGAGCGCACGATGGCACAGCAACCGGAATTGCCGAAGGACTGGCTAGAATTCATGCAGAAGATGTGGAACCCGATGTCGTTCCCCATGCCGGGCATGGCGATGCCCACCGTCGACGTGGGCGAGGTCGAAAGGAAGATCGCCGAGCTGAAGGCGGTGGAGAACTGGCTCACGCTGCAGGTGGGCTTCGTGCAGATGACGGTGAAGACGCTCGAGATGCAGAAGGCAGCGCTGGAATCGCTCGCCGCCGCCGCGCCCAAGGGGAAGCCCGAGAGGAAAGGCTGAACGCGGGCGGCAAGCCCGCCGCTTCCGCGCGGCGCCCCTGCGGTCAGGCGGCGAGGCTCGCCGGGTCGAAAAACGGCCGATCGCCCCGGATCTGCGTGCGGTGCATGAGCCTTCGGGACCCGGCGTCGAATGAGTCTCGCCGATGCATGGTGCACCGGTTGTCCCACATGACCAGGTCGCCCACCTTCCAGCTCTGGTACCACGCGAACTCCGGCTTGCTCGCATGCGCCCACAGCTGGTTCAGCAGCTCTTCGCTCTCCGCGAGCGGCAGCCCCACGATGTAGGCGCTGCGCCGGCGTCCGAGGAATAGCGCGTTGCGGCGCGTCGCCGGGTGCGTGCGGATGATGGGGTGGACGGCGCCGGGCGCCTCGCGCGGATCGGTGACGTCCTGGAACCCCTTGCGCAGATCGCCGACGCTGTTTCGGCTCGAGTCGTGCTTGCAGGATCTGCCGGTGATCGCGCGTTTCAGCTCCGCCGGCAGCGTCTCGTACGCGCGGTACATGTTGCTGAAACCGGTATCGCCGCCCGCCGGCGGAACTTCCAGCGCATAGAGCAGGCTGCCGATGGGCGTCGTGTCGTTGTACGACATGTCGGTGTGCCATTCCGCCTCGTAGTGGCCGAGATTGCCGATCGGCTTGCCGTCCACCTTGATGTTCGACATCACGGTAATCTCGGGGTAGGGATCGTCGTCGGCGTCGCCCACGGCATGGACCGGAGCCCTGTCGAGATCTCCGAAGCGCCGCGCGAAAGCGAGCAGGCCGGGATCGTCGAGCCGCTGCGCGCGGAACCGCAGCACGAGGTGCTGGTGCCAGGCCGCTTCGATGGCCTCGAAGGTGGCGGCAGCGAGCGGCTTTGCGAGGTCGACGCCCGCCACGTCGGCGCCGAGCGCGGCCCCGGTGGGTATGACGGTGATGCCCGTGCGTCGAGGCAAGTCCATGGTTTCGCTCCGGCTGGATATGGACGCATGCTAACGCCGCGCGGCCTGTCCCGCAACCCGCGTGCGCTCGCAACGCGGGGAGAGCATACTATCCGACCCCTTCTACCGAACTTTCAAAGGAGGCAACCATGGCCACCACCGTACGGAAGTCCGCCTATTTCAGCATGAAGACACCCAACCGCGCCGGCCAGGGCGCGCGGCTCCTGAGCGCGCTCGCCGCGCACGGCGTGAACCTCCTCGCCTTCACCGGTTTTCCCAGCGCGGGGCGCGCGCAGGTGGATTTCATTCCCTCCGATGTCTCCAAGTTCACCACCGCCGCCCGCAAGCTCGGGATGAAGGTGAGCAAGCGGAAGACCGTATTCCTCGCGCAGGGCACGGACAAGGCGGGTGCGTGCGCCGGCATCTGCAACAAGCTCGCCAAGGCCGGCATCAACATGATCGCGATGGATGCGGTCGCTGCCGGAAGAGGGCGCTTCGGCGCGATGTTCTGGGTGAAGCCGCGCGATGTCGCGCGCGCCTCGCGGGTGCTGCGCGCGCGGTAGCAATGTGGTTAAATCACGCGCTCCAATCACGGCGATACAGCAAGGAGCACTCCCATGCCTCACGCGATGCGAATCCACGAATACGGCGGCCCCGAGAAGCTGCGCTGGGAGGAGGTGCAGGCCGGCGCGCCCGGGGAGGGCCAAGTGCTGGTGCGGAACACCGCCATCGGGCTGAACTTCGTGGACACCTACCAGCGCAGCGGCCTCTATCCCATGCAGCTTCCGTTTACGCCGGGGTCGGAGGGCGCGGGCGTGGTCGAGGCGGTCGGCCCCAAGGTCAAGGAGCTCAAGGTCGGCGACCGCGTGGCCTATGCCGGCCCGGCCGGCGCCTATGCCGAGGTGCTGCTGCGTCCCGCCGACAGGCTGGTAAAGATCCCGGCCGGCATCGATGACAGAACAGCGGCGGCGATGATGCTGAAGGGCATGACCGCCCAGTACCTTCTGCGCCGCACTTACCGCGTCAAGAAGGGCGAGACCATTCTCGTGCACGCGGCGGCCGGCGGCGTGGGGCAGATCCTGTGCCAGTGGGCAAAGGCGCTCGGCGCCACCGTGATCGGTACCGTGGGCAGCGACGAAAAGGCGGCGCTGGCGCAGAGGGCCGGATGCAAGCATGTGATCGTCAGTTCGCGGGAGAAGATCTCGCAGCGCGTGAAGGAGATCACCAAGGGCAAGGGCGTGCCGGTGGTCTACGACGGCGTCGGCAAAGACACGTTCATGGAATCCCTCGACTGCCTGCAGCCGCTGGGACTGGAGGTGTACTTCGGAAACGCCTCCGGCGCGGTGCCGCCCTTCAACCTGCTCACCCTGTCTCAGAAGGGCTCGCTCTACGTTACCCGGCCGACGCTCGGGACCTACACCGCATCGCGGGAGGACCTGGTGAAGACCGCGCGCGATCTCTTCGCGGTGGTGAAGAGCGGCAAGGTGAAGATCGCGGTCAACCAGACCTACCCGTTGCGCGAAGCGGCGCAGGCGCAGCGCGACCTCGAATCCCGCAAGACGACGGGATCCACGGTGCTGATTCCTTAGTTTCTGAAAAAGCGCGCGCTAACGCTTGGTTTTGAAGCGTTCCGTCGCGCGCACCAGCTCGGCGCTGATGCCGGGCTCCCACGCGGAGTGGCCGGCGTCGGCAACCACGATGTATTCGGCCTCGGGCCACGCCCGGCGCACCTCGTCGGCGGTGACGATCGGGCACACCGCGTCGTAGCGTCCCTGCACGATCACGCACGGAAGGTGGCGCAGGCGGTGGAGGTTTTCGAGCAGCGCGTTCTCCGGCAGGAAGATCCCGTGGCTGAAGTAGTGCGCCTCCATGCGCGCGAGCCCGAGCGACACGACGTCGCCCGCGAAGTGCGCCACCGTTTCGGGACTCGGCAGCAGCGTGGAGCATATTCCCTCGTAGGTACTCCAGGCCCGCGCCGCGGGCACGTGCACGGCGGGGTCGGGATCCGCGAGGCGCCGGTAGTAGGCGGCGAGAAGATCGCCGCGCTCGGGCGCGGGGATGACCTCGGCGAAAGTGCGCCACGCCTCGGGAAAGAGCGTGCGCAGCCCGTAGAGAAACCAGTCGATCTCGCTCCTGCGGCACAGGAAAACCCCGCGCAGGATGAACCCGGCGCAGCGCTCGGGATGCGCCTCGCCGTACGCGAGCGCGAGCGTGCTGCCCCACGAGCCGCCGAAGACGAGCCAGCGCTCGATCCCGAGATGGCCGCGCAGCCGCTCGATGTCGGCCACGAGATGCGGGGTGGTGTTCTCGCGCAGCTCCCCGAGCGGCGTCGAGCGCCCGGCTCCGCGCTGATCGAAGATCACGATGCGGTAATGCGCCGGATCGAAGAAGCGCCGGTGCGCGGGTGAGGCGCCTGCGCCCGGGCCGCCGTGCAGGAACAGGACCGGCGCGCCTTCCGGATTGCCGGACTGCTCCCAGTACATCGTGTGCACGCTGTCGAGCCCGAGGTTGCCCCTGCTGTAGGGCTCGATCTCGGGATAGAGCTCGGCGCGCGGCCTGGCGGCGATATCGGCCATGGCGAAGGATTCTATAATAGCCGCCAGGAGCTCTCGAAGATGGACGACCAGCTACGCAAAGCGGCGCTCGACTACCATCGGCTGCCGGGTCCCGGCAAGATCTCGGTGGTTCCCACCAAGGGGCTCGTCAATCAGCGTGACCTCGCGCTTGCCTACACGCCGGGCGTCGCGATCGCCTGCCAGGAGATCGCTGCCGACCCGGGCGAGGCGCGGAACCTGACCGCGCGCGGCAATCTCGTCGCGGTGGTGACCAACGGCACCGCGGTGCTGGGGCTCGGCGCGATCGGCCCGCTCGCCGCGAAGCCGGTGATGGAAGGGAAAAGCGTGCTGTTCCGCAAGTTCGCGGGCATCGACGCTTTCGACATCGAGGTCAACGAGCGCGACCCGGAGAAGCTGGTCGACATCATCGCGAGCCTCGAGCCCACCTTCGGCGGCATCAATCTCGAGGACATCAAGGCGCCCGAGTGCTTCATCGTGGAGCGCAAGCTCCGCGCCCGCATGAAGATTCCCGTGTTCCACGACGACCAGCACGGCACCGCCATTACCGTGGGCGCGGCGATCCTCAACGGCCTCAAGGTGGTCGGCAAGGACATCGGAAAGGTGAAGCTCGTCGTCTCCGGCGCCGGCGCGGCGGCGATCGCCTGCCTCGACCTCCTGGTGGAGATGGGTCTCGCGCGCTCCAACATCGTCGTCACCGACATCAAGGGCGTCGTCTACCGGGGGCGCAGGGAGGAGATGGACCCCGAGAAGGAGCGCTTCGCGGTCGAGACGCGGGCGCGCACCCTGAATGACGTGATCGACGGCGCCGACGTCTTCCTCGGACTCTCCGCGGGCGGCGTGCTGAAGCCGGAGATGGTGAAGCGCATGGCGGCGCGCCCGCTGATCCTCGCGCTCGCCAATCCGGATCCCGAGATCCGGCCCGAGGTGGCGAAACAGGCCAAGCCCGACGCCGTGATCGCGACCGGGCGCTCCGACTACCCGAACCAGGTCAACAACGTGCTGTGCTTTCCCTTCGTCTTCCGCGGCGCGCTCGATGTCGGCGCGACCACGATCACGCGCGAGATGGAAGTCGCGGCGGTCACGGCGATCGCCGAGCTCGCGCAGGCGGAGCAGTCGGACATCGTCGCCCGCGCCTACGGCGAGCAGCACCTCGCCTTCGGCCCCGAATACCTGATCCCGCGGCCCTTCGACCCGCGCCTGATCGGAAAGGTCGCGCCGGCGGTGGCGCGCGCCGCGATGGCGAGCGGGGTTGCGGCGCGCCCGATCGCCGATCTGGAGGCCTACCGCGAGCGCCTGAACCAGTTCGTCTACCAATCCGGCCTCATCATGAAGCCGGTGTTCGAGGCGGCAAAGGCTTCTCCCCGGCGCGTGGTCTATACCGAGGGCGAGGACGAGCGCGTGCTGCGCGCGGCTCAGGTGGTGGTGGACGAGCGCATGGCGCGCCCGACCCTCGTCGGCCGCCGCGAGGTCGTCACCGCGCGCATCGAGCGGCTGGGCCTGCGGCTCAAGGCGGGCGAAAATTTCGATCTGGTGGATCCAAACAATGATCCGCGCTATCGCGAGTACTCGATGGCCTACCACAGGCTCGCGGAACGCAAAGGGGTGACGCCCCAGATCGCCCGGCTCGAAATGCGCCGCCGCACCACGCTGATCGGCGCAATGCTCGTGCACAGGGAGGAGGCGGACGCGATGCTGTGCGGCATGGTCGGCCACTATGACAGCCACCTGCGCTACATCGACGAGGTCATCGGCTTGAGCTCCGGCGTCCGGAATTACGCGGCGATGAACATGCTGCTCCTGCCGAATCGCACCGTGTTCATCTGCGATACCTACGTCAATTACGATCCGACCGCCGAGCAGGTGGCGGAGATGACCGTGCTCGCGGTCGAGGAGATCCGGCGCTTCGGCATCACGCCCAGGGTCGCGCTGCTGTCGCATTCGAGCTTCGGCACCGCCAGCACCCCGACCGCGGCCAAGATGCGCCGGGCGCTCGGGCTGATCGAGAGCCTCGCCCCGGGCCTCGAGGTCGAGGGCGAAATGCAGGGCGACGCCGCGCTCTCGCAGGAAATCCGCGACCGGGTGTTTCCGAACGCGCGCCTGAAGGGAGAGGCGAATTTGCTGGTAATGCCGACGCTCGACGCCGCCAATATCGCCTTCAACCTGCTCAAGACCGCGGCGGGCGACGGCATCACGGTGGGGCCCATCCTCCTCGGCGTCGCGCGGCCGGTGCATATCCTGACGCCCTCCGCCACCGTGCGCCGCATCGTCAACATGACGGCGTTGACCGTGGTCGACGCCGCGGCGCAGCGGGGCGCGCAGAAGTCGCTCCTCTAGAAGCGCTTTCTTATCCTCCGCCACGGGAGGTTGGCCATGACGAAGCACAAAACCCGCATTGAGCGCGATTCCATGGGGCCCATCGCCGTGCCCGCCGAGCGGCTGTGGGGCGCACAGACCCAGAGAAGCCTCCATCACTTCCGCTTTCCCGGCGAAACCATGCCGCTCGAGGTGGTGCGTGCGCAGGTGCTGGTCAAGAAGGCCGCCGCGCTCACCAACATGGCGCTCGGCGCCCTCGACGCGAGTACGGGCCGGGCGATCGTGCAGGCGGCCGACGAAGCGCTGCGCGGCCTTCTGGACGAGCACTTCCCGCTCACCACCTGGCAGACCGGGTCGGGCACCCAGACCAACATGAACGTCAACGAGGTGCTCGCGAACCGCGCCTCCGAGATCCTGGGCGGCGGCCGCGGCGGCAAGCGCCTGGTGCATCCCAACGACGATGTCAACAAGGGACAATCCTCCAACGACACCTTTCCGACCGCGATGCATGTCGCGGCGGTAATCGCGCTCGAGCGCGACCTCGAACCTGCGGTGAGGAAGCTCCGCGGCACGCTGGCGAAGAAAGCCGCGGCGTTCGCGAAAATCGTCAAGATCGGCCGAACGCATCTGCAGGACGCGACGCCGATCACCTTGGGACAGGAATTCTCCGGCTACGTCTCGCAGCTCGACCACGGGCTCGCGCACGTGGATGCAGCCCTGCCGCATCTGTGCGAGCTTGCGCTCGGCGGCACCGCGGTCGGCACCGGCCTCAATACCCATCCCGAATTCGCGGTGAAGGTGGCGGCCGAGCTGGCGCGCCTGACGAAGCTGCCGTTCGTCACCGCCCCCAACAAGTTCGAGGCGCTTGCCTCCTGCGACGCGGTGGTGCACGCGCACGGCGCATTGAAGACGCTCGCCGGCTCGCTCATGAAGATCGCGAACGACGTGCGCTGGCTTGCTTCGGGGCCGCGCAGCGGCATCGGCGAGCTCCTGCTCCCGGAAAACGAGCCGGGCAGCTCGATCATGCCGGGCAAGGTCAACCCCACCCAGTCCGAATCCATGACGATGGTGTGCTGCCAGGTGCTCGGCAACGACGTCGCGATCAACCTCGGTGGCGCTTCCGGCAATTTCGAGTTGAACGTGTTCCGCCCGCTCGTCATCCGCAATTTTCTCCACAGCGCGCGGCTCATTGCCCGCGCCTGCGAGAACTTCGACGCGCACTGCGCGTCCGGGATCCAGGCGAACCGCCGCCGCATCGACAAGCTCCTGCGCGAATCGCTGATGCTAGTGACCGCGCTGAATCCCCGCATCGGCTACGACAAGGCGGCGGCGATCGCCAAGAAGGCGCACCAGGACGGCACGACGTTGAAGCAGGCGGCGCTGAAGCTCGGCTACGTCACGGAAAAGCAGTTCGACGAATGGGTCCGGCCCGAGAAGATGGTCGGCAAGCTCTGAGCGGCGTGACAGGCAATGGGGAATTGCCGGCACCGTCCCAGCCTGCGGCGTTGCGAAAACGCCAAGCCCCGAAGTGACTAACGCGTTGATTCGGCGTAAAGTTTCGATTCGACATTGGGAACAGACCGAAGTTTGTCGTATATGCCGTTGATTATCATTGGGTTTCGTTCTAGAGGAGCCAGATCATGAAGCGAATCGTGATGGCGGCGATAGTCGCGGTGCTGGCTTCCGGGACCGTCTACGGCCAGGCGCCGGCCGACAAGCCCGCAGCCGCTCCGGCAGGCGGGATGAAGGAGGAAATGAAGCCCGCGCCGCAGAAGGAGATAGCGATCGTGCAGGGTCCCGGGCAATCCACCGTCAAGGAGGACGCCCGGCACTGCCTGGAGCAATCGACGAACACCGACATCATCAAGTGCGCGGAGCCGTACCTGCCGTTGAAGCTGTTGAAGAAGTAGCAGGCGCGGCTGGCTTCCCCCTCCAGCCGCGAATCCGGCCGTCTTCGAAGACGGCAGGCGTACAAAAAAATCCCCGCCGCGCGGGCGGGGATGCGGGAGCTGAAAACCCGCCTTACATCTTGATGCCGAGGATCTTCTCCGCCTTGGCCAGGGCCGCCAGCGACTCGCTGTGCTTGCCGGCCTTGTGCAGGCTCTCGCCTTCATCGCGGTACTTCTTCACATCCGCCTTCTGCGCGTCGGTGAGCTTGGCCTTGGGCATTGCCGCGTCGATCGCCTTTATGTGCTTCGGGCAGTCACCGGCGAACGCGACGCTGCTGGTCAAAGCAAACAAGGTTGCAACTAGGATGGTGCGGAACTTCATGCGGATCTCCCTCTCTTGGTGATAAAAGAATGCCGGCCGGAAGCCGGCGCCTTGCCATCTACGTGCCGGGAACTCCACCGGATGCATGGCCTGCCGAGCCCGGGTAAGATTCCCTGCAGCAACAGGACATTGGCAATTATAGCGTGGCTTCCCGACAGTTAACACGAACGCACGCCCGGCTATTCCCGTTGACACGGGAGGGCATCGCCGAAGGGCTCGCGCAGCCGGCACCGTCGCCGGAGCCCGACGATCTGCACGTGATCGCCCTTCAGGAAGGCATGCGCGTCACCGAGGCAGCCGTGCTGGTGCCGCTCGTCGACCGCTCCGGCCGGGTGCAGGTGCTGTTCACCCAGCGCACGGCGCACCTCGACGATCACGCCGGACAGATCAGCTTTCCCGGCGGGCGGGTGGAGGAGGGCGACGCGAGCCGCGAGGAGACCGCATTGCGCGAGACCGAGGAGGAAATCGGCCTGGCGTCCGGCTCCGTCACGGTGCTCGGGCGGCTGCCCGAATATGAAATCCCCTCCGGATTCCGGATTACGCCGGTGGTGGGCTGGATCGAAGTGCCGTTCGCGCTCAATCCCGATCCCTTCGAGGTGGCGGCGGTATTCGAGGCGCCGCTCGAGCACTTCCTCGATGCCGCCCGCTACCAGCGCCGGCAGTTCCGGTTCCGCGGCCGGCATCGACACTACCTGGCGATCCCGTTCGAGGGGCGTTACATCTGGGGCGCGACGGCGGGCATGCTCTACAGCCTGTGCCGCCTGCTGCGGGGCTGAGGTGCGGCGAACGTGACGGGCGGGCGGCCGAAAGTCGGGCTGATCATGACCGGCGGCGGCGCGCGGGCCGCCTACCAGGTCGGTGTCCTGCGGGCGCTGACGGAGCTGCTGCCGGACGAAGCGCGCACGCCCTTTCCCATCATCTGCGGAACCTCCGCGGGCGCGATCAACGCGGCGGTGCTGGCGATGGACGCAGGCGACTTCCGGCGCGGCGTGCGGCGGCTCATGATGGTTTGGAAGAACTTCCGCGTGCACCATGTCTACCGCGCGGACCCGTGGGGCGCGATCGGCAACAGCGCCCGCTGGATCTACACCGCGCTGACAGGCGGCGCATTCAGCCGCCGGCCGGTCTCGCTGCTCGACAACGCGCCGCTGGTTACACTCCTCGGGCGCTATCTCGACTTCTCGGCGATCCAGCGCTCGATCGACGCCGGCCATCTCACCGCCTTCAGCGTCACCTGCTCCGGATATACCTCGGGGCAGTCGGTGACTTTCTTCCAGGGCGTTTCCGGCCTGCAGCCGTGGCAGCGCGCGCGGCGCATCGGCGTGCCGATGACGATCACGCTCGATCACCTGATCGCCTCCAGCGCGCTGCCGTTCATCTTCCCGCCGGTGCACATCAACCGCGAGTACTTCGGCGACGGCTCGATGCGCCAGATCGCGCCCGTGAGCCCGGCGCTGCACCTCGGGGCGGACCGCCTGTTCGTGATCGGCGTGGGACGCCACCAGCAGCAGCCCGCGGAGCGGGTCCGGATCGAGACCTACCCTTCCCTCGCGCAGATCGCGGGCCACGCGCTGAACAGCATCTTCCTCGACGGCCTCGAGGTGGATCTCGAGCGGCTGCAGCGGATCAACCGCACGATCGAGATGATTCCGCGGGACACGCTCGAGCGTAACAACTATCCCCTGCATCACGTGGATTTCCGGGTGATCTCGCCAAGCGAGGAGCCGGAGCGCATCGCCGTGGCGCACTCGGACGAGCTGCCGTACACGATCCGCGCGCTGCTCTACACGGTGGGCGCGTTGCGGCGCAGCGGCGCCAACCTGCTGTCCTACCTGCTGTTCGAGCGGTCGTACTGCCGGGCGCTCATAAGGCTCGGCTACCAGGACACCATCGAGCGCAGGGACGAGCTCGCGGCATTCCTCGGGTACTGAGACCGGGCGCGTGACGGCACGGCAGGGGCGGGCTGCAGCGCGGCTGTTGCTTCGCGTCCGAAGTGCCGGTATAACTACCGTTAACCGGGACGCTTCGCGCCCGGTTAACCCGCCGAGATGCACCGGGCATCAGCAATCCCGATGCCGGTGATCTCGGCGATTTTCCTTTCAATCTCGGGTGGGCCATGAGTCGAGCCTTCACCAAGGAAAGCGTCGACGATCTGGCGGCGGGCGAACTGCCCGAGCGGCCGCTGCCCGCGCATCCCAATTACGTCACGCCCCACGGTCTCGAGCAGCTGCAGGCGCGGGCGCGCGAGCTGCAGGCGGCTCACGAGACGCTCGCCGCGCAATCGGCCGACGATTCGGCCGCCAAGCAGAAATTGCGTGAGATCGAGCGCGACCAGCGCTACGTCAAGGCCCAGCTCGAGCGCGCCGAAGTCGTGGACCCGGTCGGACAGCCGCGCGACGCGGTGCACTTCGGCGCCACGGTGACGATACTCGACGAGGACGGAAAGGAACACCGCTTCACGCTGGTCGGGGACGACGAGGCCGACGTCACGGCCGGCAGGATCAGCTGGGCGTCGCCCCTGGCGAAGGCGATGATCGGCGCGAAGGTCGGCGACTCCGTGAAGTGGCACCGGCCGGCCGGAGACGCCGAGGTCGAGATCGCCGGGATCGTTTACCCCGAGAGCGCGTGACTGATGAAGCGTCACGAATGACCCAACGGTCAGGCATGACGAGTCACGTAGTACCAGTCACGCAGCTTCAGTCACGCAGTTTCAATCACGCACCATGACCTTCCTGTCGGTGTTGGCGGCGCTGCTGGCGGAGCAGGCCTGGCCGCTGCGCGAGAATAACCGCCCGCTCGAGTGGTACGAGCGTTATGCCGTCGCTCTCGAGGGCAGCCTGAACGGGGGGCAGTACCGGCACGGGGTGCTGGCCTGGGCGCTCGCCGCGGGACCGGTGCTCGCGGCGACGGCGGCCATCCAGTACCTGCTGGGCGAGATGAGCCTGGTTGCCGAGTTGGCGTGGAACATCGCGGTGCTCTACGCCGCCATGGGTTTCCGCCGCTTCGGCCGCGAGTTCTCCGAGATCGAGCATGCGCTGCGCGCGGGCGAGCTTGCGGCCGCGCGCGACCGGCTGGGGAAGTGGCACCGCGGAAGCGCCGCGGAACTGGACGCCGGGGAGGCCGCGCGGGTGGCGATCGAGCAGGGGCTGGTCGCATCCCATCGCCGCATGTTCGGCCCCATCGCGTGGTTCATCGTGCTGGGCCCGGCTGGCGCCGTGCTCTATCGCGCCGGTGCCGTGCTGTCCGGGCTCTGGGGCGCCCGCAACGATCCGGATTTCGGAGCGTTCGGGCGCTTCGCCGCGCGCGCGTTCCTCTGGATCGACTGGATCCCGCTGCGGCTCACCGCCGCGAGCTTCGCGGTCGCCGGCGATTTCGCCGACGCGGTCTACTGCTGGCGCGCCCAGGCCTCGGGCTGGGACCCGCCGGCGGACGGCATCATTCTCGCGAGCGGCGGGGGAGCGCTCGGCGTGCGTCTCGGCGACCCGCTGCACCAGGATGACGGCCCGCGCTACCGTCCCGAGCTCGGCACCGGCGAGGAGGCGGAAGTGGAGCACATGCAGCAGGCCGCTGGCCTCGTCTGGCGCGCCCTAGTGCTCTGGATGTTCCTGATCTTCGTCGTGAGCGTGGCTCACGCGCTCGGCTGACCGCACAATCACTCCTCTCCTGCCGGAGGGTGAGGCGGGGTTTCGAAGAAGGTGCCTGCGTACCTTCGAGCCGCCGAACGCCAGCCGCCTCTGTGCGGCTGGACGGGCGGGGTGGCGCGTAGCGCCGGGGTGGTGGGAGGAAATTGGCCCACGCTCCTCGGCAGCGAACAGTGACGCAGCCTAACTCGATATTCCTGCAGCCAGTGGCCGAAATCGACTGCATGAACGCCTGCATCATGCTGAATTTCCACGAGTCGTTTCAGGCAAGTGCCATAATAGGCTGCATTTCGGAAGCTCACTATACGTTAGAGCGCACGATTTGCGTCCCCCCTCAATTCTGGCTATAATCTGGCCAGAATGCGTTTCGCGATAGTCCTCGCCCCGGAAGCCGTAGAGGATCTTCGACGCCTCAAAGCCAATCTACGTGCTGCCGTACGGGGGGCACTCGAGACGCATCTGAGGCACGAACCTACGAAGACTAGCCGCAGCCGTATCAAGCGACTGCGAGGCCTGTCGAGGCCGCAATACCGGCTGCGGGTGGACGAGGTTCGGGTGTTCTATGACGTTTCGGGCTCGACCGTCGAGGTGCTGGCGATCGTGGCCAAATCGGAGGCTGAATCATGGCTGGCGCAATTC
>Ga0187893_10001362_pt1 | contig 59270 bp, 32 predicted proteins | sample MA1701074metaG_FD_139574 | JGI IMG/M metagenome (GOLD analysis project Ga0187893, IMG submission 139574) | White microbial mat communities from a basaltic lava cave in the Kipuka Kanohina Cave System on the Island of Hawaii, USA - MA170107-4 metaG ...
AGTCGTGCAAGGCTTGTTGGCGTTCGAACCGGAGCCGCCGCATAGCCTGCAATCCGCGGCCACTTCGCAGTGGTGACCAGCATGGTCGCCGTTGGTGCACGTGCCGTTGGAGTTGGTGTCCCATGTCGTAAAGTTCTTCGGTAAGGGGTTGGCGCTGGGCTGGTATCCGGGCACGGGGTGCTCCAGGTCCACCGATATGATCTGGATGGCCGCGGTTCCCGATGTGCCTGTCGCCGCCACTGGCGGGTCCACACTGAAGATCAGCGTTCGAGTGGTGCGGCCGAGGCTGAGTGGGTCGGAGTCCCAACTGATTGTAGGCGGCGGGTCATTGGCGTAGACCTCAACTGTCAATTGCGCGGTCGCCTGACTATCGAATAGGTCTGTCACCGTTGCTGTTACGTCATAAATACCCGGAACAGTGTAGGTATGCGGGCGCAGTGTGGGGCTAGTGGCGGGATCGACAACTACGTCTGTTGAGCCGTCGCCGAAGTCGAAGGTGACCACGTCCGTATCGCCGGCGTTGTCATCGAAGACCACTTCGAAATCGACCTCTTCGCCAACCGCAACCGACAGCGATGAAGCGTTAAAGTCCGTAATCGCAGGTATTGTGGTGTCAACCGGCGAACCGGGCGGGAAAATGACGTTGCCGTTGACGGTGACCGCTCCGGGGAGAGAGTCGAGGCTTACCGTGACCTCCAAGCCACGGGCAAGCTCAACGATCGTGGCGTTGCCGCCGGTGCTTACCTCAATTGCCTGAGAGAGATTGCCCGGAAACTCGAATGCTGCGTTGGCGACGCCTTGCCCGACTTTGACGCCGACGGGGCCACTGCCTCCGGCAACCGCTCCCCCCGGAGGGCAGGTAATCACATGCCGCCCAGGTCCGAATGGTGCGGGCGTGAATGAGAATTCGCCCGCGCTTCCACAGGCCTGAATGGTGGCATTATCAGGTCCATCGACGATCAACAGGACGCCCAAAAGCGGACGATAAACGTCCCGGACCAGGAAGGTATCCGGGGTTCCCGTTACAACACCAAAAGTCGTGCCGTCGGAGAAATCTCCGGACGAGACTACGTCATCGGGGTCCAATTCAACGACTACACCGTCTCCATCTGCGTCTGTCTCACAATACACGTTTATTTGGCCAGCCCCCTTTTGGGAAGGGGCGAAGCCCGACACGCGAATTGTGTATTCGGTCGTCGCCACGGCTCGGATGGTGACCTCTCCCGGACCGCCGCTGCAGGAAACTATTTCGCAGGTTTCGCAGCTTTCGTCATCGCTCATCAGCTCATCACCGGGGGGGCACGTGGCGCCAGCGTAAACACTCACAATCGAGTCGAAATGCCACGGCTCCTCGCACAGGCTCACGGTCAATGGGCACGTGGAGGGGGAAGTGTACGTATACCAGATGTCGTTGTAAGCGGGCGTCCCCAAAGAGTGAAAGTCGGTGTGGACGATCTCCGGCCCGTCATCGGTTGCGCTTTCTGTGTCGAATGTAACGGGGAATGTAGCTCCTGTCAGGTCGATGGCATCGGCGCAATCGTCGTTAGGCGCGGGCGTCAATGGCGCCCTCGCGGAAAGGTGGATTTCGTAGGGGTGCAAATTGTCGCTGCATGGGAATCCCGGATCGCAGTCTTCATTAACGCTGCAGACCGCTCCCGTGTTGCCGCATCGTTTGTCGCCGGGAATGGTGAAGACGGGGTAATAGTAAATATCAGGCGCAAGATTCAGGAACGTAAGAGTGAGGTTGACGTCTCCACAGGTCGTGCGATTAGAGGAATCGTTCGGGACGGAGCCTACACACATGCAGTCGGTATGGAGGAAGGCCCAACCGGGCCGCATCACCGGATCGGTTCCACAGAAATCAATGATCACTTCGGCCGGATCCGTTATCTCGAAGGCCTCCCACCATCCGACGTCGCCAGGGTTCGGTAAACAGTCCGTACCAGACGCCGCGCTGTTGTCGCCCAAAACGGTGACTATGGTCGGCTCATTGCGCGGTCCCACGGGAAGGTTGATGACTGATGCGCTTCCGCAGTCGTCCGCACCGCTATTCACGATACAGGTCCGATCGGCGCAGGTTTCCAGCGCCCACGAGCCATCCACGCAATCACTGCTTTCAACGTCATCGGTGCAGCTTTCATCATACGCGCAGCAGCTTCCCAAAGGCTGCTCGGCGGAAATATGAATCTGATACGGATGAAGATTGTCGCTGCAGGGGAACCCTCCGGTACAGTCCAAGTCGGTGGAGCAGGACAGGTTGGTGTTGGCGCATCGCTTGTAGCCGGGAATCGTAAAGACGGGGTAGTAGTACGTACCGGGCGCAACACGGAGAAACGTAAGGGTGACGTTGACGTCGCCACAGGTCGTGCGATCAGAGGAATCGGACAGGATGAAGTCCTCGCACCGGCACGAGGGGTAGATGATGGCCCAGGTCGGTCGATTCACCGGATCGGTTCCGCAGAAATCAATCGTCACCTCGGCCGCCTCCGCAATCTCGAAGGGCACCCACCAGCCGACATCGCCTAGGTTCGGCAGACAATCCGTGCCCGATGCGTCGCTGTTGTCGCCAAGAATCGTAACCGTTTCCGGGCTGCCCCGCGGGCCGACGGGGACGCTTGTCACAGGAGCGGTACTGCAGTTGTCCCCCGCGCACACGGGAACACCGACGCAGTCCGAGTCTGCACAGTCGATGAATGAGTCGCAATCATCATCGGCGCCGTTGGCGCAGGCCGTCTCCGTTGAAGTGGGCGACCCGCAATCTGCTGGACAAGAACACGTCGTCTCGCCCCCACATATGCCGTCGCCGCAGATAACGCAAGTGCAGAACTCGCTGCAAGCACTCGCACCCGGACAGTATCCCATGGCGCTACCGTCGCAATGCTCGCTCGCGGTGTGCAAGGAGTTGTTTCCACAAAACGGCAGTCCTTCAATCTTGAACAGGTTATCGCTCAAGGCGCCCGTTACATACACTCGTCCGCTGGAGTCTACGACCAAACCTTCAGGCTGGTCGAGTGCATACTCAATCCCGTCAATGAGCTCAAAAATAGGTTGAGTAGCCTCGATCACTCGGTCAGTCCCCGGATCTGCTTTATATATGTTTCCCGGACCGAAGACGGCTACGTTCCCTCCCCCTCCACCGGGCAATCGGGCAAATCGCCCATCGGGCGATAAACGCCAAAGGTCATTTTGATCTAGTATGTAGACGTTGTCGGCGGAATCCACAAACAATCCAAGTAGCTGAGCAAACGAGAATGGATCTGGAGCGAGAATTTCTGTCCAAATTCCGGCAGGGGTCACCTTCGCAACTCCGTTGTTCCCAATACATCTTACGTAGAGGTTGTCAACGCTGTCCACGACGATGGAGCTAGGAATGGGGCAAAAGACCAAAAAATCAATAACGACGACAGTGCCTCCCGGCGTGATCTTGAAGATCTTTATCTCTGGGAGTGCTGGTGGGTCATATATTACTCCCTGGATGTACACGTTCTCGGCGCTGTCCACCGCAATTTCCGATGGAGACAACAGCTGGGAGGAGGTGTTGCTGATGATCTCCGTTATTGTGCCCGAGGGGGTGATTCGGAATGCGTTGTGACTAGCATTTCCGGTGACGTACACGTTTCCGCTCGGGCTCACCGCGAGCCGCCGGGGAGAGCTCAGCGCATGGCCGGCGCCATCACCCGTCGAATCAATAATCTCTGTGATCGTCCCGCCAGGGGTGATCTTGAATACATTGTTACTGGCATCGCCGGAGACGAAAACGTTCCCCGCACTGTCCAGGGCGAGGTCTAGGGGAGCATCGAGGATATTTCCGGCGCCGTCTCCGGAGGGGCCGATGATCTGCGTGATGGTCAGATCGCAGGTGCCTTCGGTGTCTATACACACACCAACATCGACACATTCAGAGTCTGCACAGTCGGTGAATGAGTCGCAATCATCATCGACGCCGTTGTGGCAGTCAGTCTCTGTTGACGATGGCGACCCGCAATCCTGTGGACAGGAACACATCGTCTCGCCCGCACCGCATGTGCTGTCGCCGCAGATTATGCAAGTGCAGAACTCGCTGCAAGCACCCGAACAGGATCCCGTTGCGGTGCCGTCGCACTCCTCGCTCGGGATGTTTCTGATGCTATCCCCACAAAACGGCAGTCCCTCAATCCGGAACACGTTGTCGCTCACCAGCCCCGCTACGTACAACCGTCCAGCGGAATCGACTGCCAAACTCATAGGCGAGTCGAGCAAGTGCCCCATCCCGTCGCCCGACCCGATAATGGGCTCGAACACAGGCTCTGTGATCTCGATCACTCGGTCGCCGGATGGATCTGTTCGATAGATATTTCCCGGACCGAAGGCGGCTGTGTCTTCACCTCCTGGCCAACCCAAATCGACAATCTGCCCATCCGGCGATATACGCCAGAATCCTGCGACAGATCCCCCGTAGACATTGTCGGCGGAGTCTAGAGATACTAGCGAAAAACCCCCTGGGAGGGGGTACCTTGTCGTCGCTCCGCCAGGGGACACCTTCAAGAGATGGGAAGGCGCCCCGAAGAACACAGGGGCACAGACTGTAAGGAGGTTGTCGGAGCTGTCCACGGCGACGCGGGCGGGTCTACAACCGCCCAGACAAAGAACGCTGACGGTTCCTCCCGGCGTGATCTTGAAGATCTTTGGCGTTGACGGCCCTGGTGGGTTCTCGTCTAGCCCTCCCGAGATGTACACGTTCTCAGCGCTGTCCACCGCGATCCTCGTTGGGGACAACAGCAGGGAGGAGGCGTAGCTGATGATCTCCGTAATGGTGCCCGAGGGCGTGATTCGGAATGCGTTGTGACTTTCGCTTCCGGTGACGTACACGTTTCCGCTCGGGCCCACCGCGAGCCGCCAGGGCATGCTCAGTGAATGTCCGGCGCCGTCACCCGTCGAATCGATGAGCTCCGTGATCGTCCCGCCGGGCGTGATCTTGAATACGTTGTTGCTCGTAAAGCCAGCGACGAAGACGTTTCCCGCGCTGTCGACGACGACGTCTTCGGGGGCATCCAGGATATTTCCGGCGCCGTCTCCGGAGGGGCCGATGATCTGCGTGATGCAGGGGCCTCCGGTAGCTAAACAGCACACAAGAACACAGTCTGAGTCTGCACAGTCTGTCAATGAGTCGCAATCATCATCGTTGCCGTCCTCGCAAGCAGTCTCCGTTGACGGCGGGGCCCCGCAATCCGCCGGACAGGAACACTTCGTCTCGCCCGCACCGCATGTGCTGTCGCCGCAGGTTACGGGCGGTGCGATCTGGATCGTGGCGGGAACCAGAGGGTTAAGCGCGATCAGGTTAAAGTTCTGGTCGTTTAGATACGTCTGCGACGGATCGAATTGTATGACATAGGTCCCACTTGCACCCGGCGGAATTTGCAGCACGAAGGTCACGCCGTAGTGCTGCATGCCATCGTCCGCAAGGTACGGGGCGGAGAAGTCGATAGAGAAGGCCCGCAGGTCCTCACTGCCGATCGCCACTCCGTTAATCCCCCCGGAAATCACGAAGTCGGGGCGCGAGGTCTGCATTAAGGCGGGGCTGCACTGGTTGGCTGTCTGAGAACCACATTCCGAACCCGAACCCTGGCCGACCTGGTTTTCGCAATCCGAGTTCACCGAACATGAGGGCCGGTACGTATTCAGCGGCGTACCTCCGCCGCTCGAGTAACTAGGCGAGTCCAACTCAACTTGCCATAGACCAAGTTGGGACGGCCCCCAACCACTGATGCGAACTTCCAGCCAGACCGCAGGTGTGCCCTCGGGAACGGTGATCTGGTTTCCGCTGATGACTGTCCCCGAAGGATATGGGGGTGCGGTCAACCCTTGCGGCGGGACCGGTTTTAACTGAACCGTCGCCGCACCGAATGCCGACGTGCTGACGAATGTCACCGCGAGTGAAAAGGCCGCTACGCTACACCTGCCGTTAATAGACCACTCCTCTTAGAAATGGATCAATCTTTCGACCAGCCTAAGATTCCCGCCTCCGCTGAAAAAGGGCAGCCGTTACTGTACCGAATTAAACTTTCGCACTGCAATACTGAAGTTCTTCTAGGGTGTTTGACATTATCCACTAAGCTGAACCGGTGTTTCCATTCGCTCGCCTCATGGTGTCAACGAATTGCACCAAGAGGGCGAGCCGGCTTTGCACTCCTATCCGCTTGTAAAGCCCGTCGGTATAGACCCTTACGGTTCCCTCAGAGAGCCGAAGGCGATCGGCGATGGCCTCGTTGGTGCAGCCACGGCAAATCAGGCGGGCGATCTCCGCTTGCCGCCTCGACAACTCGAATTGCTCTGCAAACCAGCCCCATTCGAGATTGGTGAACAAGTCCGGGAGCAGTGGTCGCTCTGGCTGGCGCTTTGCACACACGATCAGGGGCTTCTCCGTAATCACGCTCGTAGGTGCCATGAGCGTTTCCACCAACCATCAACAACAGCATTCAAGTCAATGCCAGGTCATCCGGCCTTGGTATGTAAGCCGTAACTAATGCCGTTACTCACGCGAGAAACGCTTTTTTCTTCGTGATAGCGATGTTTCAAGGGAGGATTGAATCAGGTAACGGAAGTTGATACGCTGTGAATTGACCGGAAAATGGGTAGGAGAGGTTATGGTTCCCGCGCCTCCGCAGGACAGATTGGTCGAGCGCGCCGTGAGCGGCGATCAAGACGCGCTGACACGGCTGATCGCGCTGCACGAGCCGACCGATGTTGCGAAGCAAGTTTCACGATCAGATTCCGGCACGATGGCGGACGCTGCTCAGCCTCGACGATCTGCTCCAGGAGACCTACACCGACGCCTTTCTTGATATTGCGGGTTTTGAAGACCGCAGCCCGGAGTCGTTCGAGCACTGGCTCGCCGCCATCGGGAAGAACAACTTACTGAACGCCGTCCAAAGCCTGGAGGCCGAAAAACGCGGCGGCGGGCGAAAGCCCTTTTCGCCGGCGCAGCAGGATGACTCCTATGCCGCGCTTCATGAGTTGCTAAGCTGCTCGACCACCTCGCCCAGCGGCCGGGCCGCCAAGGGCGAGGCGAGGGCGGCACTCGAACAAGCCATAGGCCGGCTCCCACGAGACTACCAAATCGTGGTTCGGCTGTACGACATCGAGGGACATCCGGTAGAGGACGTCTCCGCCACGATGCGCCGCAGCCCTGGGGCCGTGTTCATGCTTCGAGCCAGGGCCCATAAGGCGCTACGCCGGCTGCTTGGGGCGGCACTCAAGTATTTCAGCGATCCGGCGTGAGTCGGGGGTCCAGAATCGGCTTAGTATCTCAGGGACTGACGGGCCGGAGGACGGCCTGTTGTCAGGTATGCGCAGAAATGAACGTCCAGACAGAGTTTGAACCGGCGGGGCCGCGGGCGCTGATCGAGTGTGCGCGGGACGCAGCCAACGAGCTGACCTCGGCGCTGGTCGGGACGGTACTGCCCCAGGACGCACAGCCTGGTTACCGCATCGTGCGTGAGGTTCATCGCGGCGGGCAGGGGGTCGTCTACCGGGGAGTCCGCCTGGCCACCGGACGGCAGGTCGCTATCAAAGTGATGCGCGACGGGCCTTTCGGCGGTCCGCGGGACACGGCGCGTTTTGAGCGCGAGGTCCGCATTCTTGCCCAGCTTCGCCATCCGAACATCGTAGGCATCCACGACCGCGGAGAAGCCAACGGCTGTCATTTCTTCGTGATGGATTACATCAGCGGGTTGGCCCTGGATGAGTACCTTGAGGATCGTCGGCCATCCCTCTCCGAACGCCTTGAACTATTCATCAAGATATGTCACGCAATACACGCCGCGCATCTGCGCGGCGTCATTCATCGTGACCTGAAGCCGACCAACGTCCGTATCGACGAACGCGGCGAACCGCACGTGCTTGACTTTGGCCTTGCCAAGGAATCAGACCCTCTGCTGGGCACTTCGTCGCGCCGAGCCATGACCATCACCGGCCAGTTCCTCGGTTCGCTGCCCTGGGCAAGTCCTGAGCAGGCGGGCGGATCACTGGAGGGAATCGACTTACGCACTGACGTGTACTCCTTGGGGATCATGCTGTTCTATGCACTGACCCAGCGGTTCCCATATCCCGTGACGGGTCCGATGCACGAGGTCTTCACGCATATCCTCGAGTCGTCGCCGGCGCAGCCCCGCACCTTTTCCCGGGAGTTCGACGCAGACCTGGAGGTGATTGTCCTCAAGGCTTTGGAGAAGGACCCCGCTCGCCGGTACCAGTCCGCGGCCGACCTGGCCGCGGACCTCCGCCGATATCTTCAACATGAACCGATCGCAGCCCGGCCCCCGAGCATGGCTTATCAGTTCCGCGCATTCGCTCGCCGCAACCGGGCGCTGGTCGTCGGGATCGTCGCCGTTTTCATCGCCCTGGTGCTGGGGATGGTGGGGACCACCTGGCAGGCCAGACGCGCCCGGCAGGAAGCAGACACGGCGCAGGCAATCAAGGAATTTCTCATTAACGACTTGCTGGCATCGGGTAAGCCCGAACTGGTTCAAGGCCGGAAGGTGACCGTCGAGGAAGTGCTGGCAAACGCAACCCGGCGCATTGACGGCGCCTTCAAACAGCGGCCGGAGACCGAGGCCGCGATTCGCGCAACCCTTGGGCAGGTTTACATGAGCCTGGGGCTTTACCCGGAGGCCGAAAAGCAGTTCAAGGTGGCGGTTTCTCTCCTTTCAGAGACGCATGGCGCGATGCATCCGGAGACGCTGGGCTTGCGAAGTCAGTGGATCGGCGCTGGGCTGTCCTGCAGTTTGGACTGGAACGCCGACGAGGCGACCGAAGCGTTTCTCCAGGACTGCCAGGGCGCGATGGGCGAAACGCATGAATTGACCATTCATGCCGGCATGCAACGCGCATTGGCTCTCGCCTCGCGCGGAAACTGGGCCGCTGGAGTTCAGAAGCTGAGTGAAGTGCTCGACACATCCCGACGGGTCTATGGCGAAGACCATCCGCTGACCATTGGGGCGCACACGGCATGGGCCGAATGGACGCTGCGCACGGTCGCACGCCGCGCGGAGTTGGAATCCATGCTCAGAGAAAGCTTGGATCGCAGCCGTCGAGCTCTCGGCGCTGATCATCCCGATACGTTTCAAGCCATGGTCAATCTTGGAAGCATTCTTTCGGAACAGCGCCGTTTCGCCGAGGCGGAACCGTTTTTGCGCGAGGGCTACGACGGACTCCGCCGCGTTCTGGGCGAAACGAACCCTCGCCTGATCGGCGCGATGTGCCGCCTGGCTTTGCAGGCTCGCGAAAAGGGCCTGGTCCGGGAGGCCATCGCGCTAAGCCGCAGAGCCGCGTCTATTGCTCGCAGCGTTCTCGGCGACGACAACCCGACCACTTTGGAAGCGAAGTACAACCTCGGCACCAGCTTGTTTCGCTGCGGATGTCATTGCGAGGCCGAGGAAGTCTCACGAGAACTGCTGGAAACCTACCGCCGAACGCAGGGCGATGATTCCATGAGGACCGCTCATTTGCTGGAGGTTCATTCGTTGGGATTGATGAAACTGGGGCGATACACCGAAGCAGAAGCGGAGCTGCGACAAGCTGACGAGGCTCTAATTCGAAACAACGGCGTAGGCGATGCCTGGGGCCTGCGACAACTGATTCTCGCTTTGGCGGCCCTGGGACGCCCCGAGGAAGCGCGGCCGTTCGCGGAACGACTGCTTGAAATGCGGCGCGAGCCTGCCTTGTTGCCCGATGCGGACGCCTATGCGCTCAATAGTTACGCCTATGACCTGCTCACCGTCCACCCGACGGAGTTGCGAGATCCATCGGAAGGCCTGCGCGTTGCTCTGCTTGGATTTGAACGAAGCGATGACGAATACCACTTTAACCGTTTCACGCTCGCCCTGGCTTACGAGGCGAACGAGCTCTATGCCGAGGCGATTGAATTTGCCCGCCGGGCACTCGCGCACTCTCCCCTCGAACATTCCACCGAACGCGCTGATTATGAAGCGATCCTAGTGCGCTGCCTGGAACAAACCGGCGACATGGAAGGCGCCGAACAGGTCTATCGCGACACGCTCGCCGCCCGCAGGATCGCCGATTCAGCAAACGATCACGATGTTTCCGTCTCGCTTTTTGACCTCGGAAATCTATTGCTCAAGCATGGGAAGCACGCAAAGGCGGAGCCGGTGCTGCAGGAGTGTCTGGACAAACAACAGGAATTGCTCGGCGAACGGGACGACCTCGCCTGCCCGCTCACCCTTGATTGTGAATTGAGTCGAACGATGATGTCCTACGGAAACAACCAGCTCGCCAAAGGAGATTACGTGAACGCTGAGTTGTATCTAGTTGAGGCATATGATCGGTTTTCACGATCAACCGCCTGTCACGTAGATTATCTTCCTGAGAATGCGAAACTGCTTATTGACTTGTACAACAATTCGGGACGCCCGGATCACGCCATGCGATACACGACTGCTTTGTCTGAAAGCGCGCAACATATCCGCCCATAGCGCGCTTCTCGTCGAATAGGAGCAATCCAGCAGTTGTGCTATTTGCTTCGTGGCCTCACGATCGGGCTTGTAGCCCTCGGAACGCCCCTTGCCGACTACCGTTTTTTGCGTTCGATACCGCGTCAGAACGCGAGTAAACGCGACGAAATGCGAAGCCTTGCGAAAGTCACCAGCCACCGTAACATAGTCATTGTAAAGGACTTACGCGGTTTCGGCCCGGATTTGTGGCTTTGCCTTCCAAGCTGAATGTTGCGCGTTCGAGCCGCGTCGCCCGTTTTTTGGATTTCTATTTGCGAGAGGCAGATGCAGCTCTTAGTCATGGTATTGAATCAGAAAAAACTCAAGCTGCTGGCTGTCGCCCTGGTCGTCTCTGCCGCATGTCGCAAGGCCGAAGATACCGCTTCGAGTCCCGGGCCATCGGAATCGGGTAAACGGACGATCGGAGTATCTTTGTTGACGATGCAGCATCAGTTCTACCAGGATTTGAGGGCAGGCCTCGAGGAGGCCGCGGCGTCGCACGGTTATTCACTGATCATCAGCGCTGCGGAATTCGATGCCACTCGCCAGGCCAACCAGATTGATGAGTTCATCGTCCAGAAAATGGATGCCATCGTCGTCTGTCCTTGCGACTCCCGAAGTGTCGGTGCAAGCATCGTAGCGGCCAACAACGCGAGAATTCCCGTGTTTACCGCGGATATCGCCAATACCTCGCCCATCGGAAAAGTTGTTTCACACATTGCCTCGGACAATGTGCAGGGCGGCAGGATGGCCGCACGACTCCTCATCGCGGCCGTGGGAGGCAAGGGCAAGCTGGCTATCTTGTCCCATCCCGAAGTAGCAAGCGTCAGCGATCGAGTGCGTGGTTTCATGGAAGAGCTTGCCGGGCGAGCCGACCTGCTCATCGTTGCGGAACTCTCTTCGGAAGGAAAGCGTGACAAGGCTTATCGCGTGATGGAAGACCTATTGGCGGCTCATTCCGACCTGAATGGCCTATTTGCGATCAACGACGACACTGCCCTGGGGGCGCTTGCCGCGATCGAGGCGTCGGGGAAAGCGGGCAGGATACAGGTCGTCGGTTATGATGCTACGCCGGAGGCGCGGGCGAAAATCGCCGCTCGTGTCCTTTACGGAGATGTGGTTCAAAAACCAAAGCGCATCGGCTTGCTGACCATCGAAGCCGTTCATGACCATTTCTCAGGAAAACCGCCGCCTGCGCTGATTCCCGTGGAAGTAGAGACCTTCACGGCGCAATTACCTTAAGGTCGTCGCCAAGTGGCTCATGGCCCATACCGTTCCAAGAGTCCAACTAGCCGGCGTCAGTAAACTCTATCCGGGAGTGCAGGCGCTGGAAGAGGTAAGCTTCGAAATCGCAGCGGGCCAGGTGCATGCGCTGGTGGGCGAGAACGGCGCCGGAAAGAGCACGCTGGTAAGAATATTGGCCGGAGTGACCCGCCCTGATGCCGGTAAGATTTTCATCGATGGACACATGGTCGAGATACTCGGCGCGCGACTCTCCGCATCACTGGGTATCTCAGTCGTCCATCAGGAGTTCAGTCTTGCCGACGATCTCAGCGTTGCCGAGAACGTGTTCCTTGGACGCTGGCCTCGCGGGCGATGGGGAGCGGTCGATTTTCGCACACTCCATAGACGAGCGGAGTCGTTGTTCCAGTCGCTCGGGGTTCAGCTTCCCCTCGACCTCGTGACGAGAGATCTGAGTGTCGCCCAGCAGCAAATGGTTGAAATTGCCCGCGCTTTGAGCATGGACGCGAGGCTGCTGGTTCTCGACGAACCTTCGGCCGTCTTGTCTCCGACGGAAGTCGCCGCGCTTTTTCGCATCGTTCGTCGCCTGACTGCCCGGTCTGTTAGCGTCCTTTATGTCTCCCATCGGCTCGACGAAATCTTCGACCAGTGCGATCAGGTCACGGTATTACGTGATGGGAGGCATATCATCACGCGGGCGGTCTCGGAGACCAACCGAGAGTTGCTGATTCGAGAGATGGTGGGTAGACCGATCGACCAGGAGTTTCCCGTCCGAAGTTCAAAGAAAGGCAAGACCGTGGTTCGTGTCGATGGCCTATCTGCGCCGCGTCGCTTTCAAGATGTGTCGTTCGAGGTACGCTCGGGTGAGGTGTTCGCGCTGACGGGCCTAGTGGGATCGGGCCGCAGTTCCGTGGGAAATGCGGTGTTCGGAGCAGTTCCCAATGTTAAAGGCGATCTCCACGTTGGCGGGGTGAAGGGCAAGTTTCGCTCGCCTCGCCAGGCAAAGAGCGCGGGAATAGCGCTTGTGCCGGAGGATCGCCGGCGTCAGGGGCTGATGCTGGAACGATCGCTCAGTCAGAATATGAGCTTAGCCGACTACGGCGCGGTTTCTCGTTTTGGCATCCTCCGCGTTGGAAGAGAGCGAAATCTGACGCAACGCTGGATACGGGAGCTGCAAATTAAAGCGACCGGTCCGGACGTCGCGACGGCTACGCTCAGCGGCGGCAACCAACAGAAAGTAATGATCGCCCGATGGCTGGGTAAACCTTGCCGGGTCATGATCCTTGATGAGCCGACTCGCGGCGTGGACGTAGGCGCAAAGACCGAAATCTATTCGATCATCAATGACCAGGCGTCGCGAGGCACTGCCGTGATCCTCATTACTTCGGAGCTTCCGGAGGCCGTCGGAATGGCGGACCGAATCGGCGTCATGGCAAGCGGGCGGTTGAGGGGGATTCTGGACAATGGCAATCACTCCATAACACAGGAGATGATACTCGAGCTTGCGGTCCCGACGTCTGCGCGGGCGGAGTTACCTTCGCAAGGAGAACCAGCGCCATGAGCGAAGCGCCAAGGCATACGGTTTTCTCGGTGCTTGCTGCGATTCGCATGCCCATCATCCTGCTATTGCTGGTGACCACCTCCGCAATTCTCACCGAAGGGCGGTTCCTACAGATAGACAACCTTGTAAACGTGTTTCGACAAGTATCATTGGAGAGCCTGATTGCGTTCGGGATGACGCTGGTCATTGTGACGGGCGGCATCGATCTGTCAGTGGGGTCGCTGGTGGCGCTTTCCGGTGTCGCGGCCGCCGCCGTTATGGAATCACTTGGGACCTGGTCGCCGACGATGAGAATCGCGAGCGGTGCGCTTTGCGGAGTGATGGTCGGAGCAACATTCGGGGGCTTGTCGGGCGCGGTGATTGCAAGGCTGGCGATTCCTCCGTTCATTGTCACCCTGGCGGCCATGCTCGTCGCCCGCGGATCGGCGTTCATCATCTGCGGCGGCCAGCCGGTTTATGAGCTGCCCGAAGAATTGATGTGGTGGGGACGGGGGTTTGTGCTCGAATTACGGTTAGGCCGTCTGCTGCCCGTGCCCGTGTTGATCATGGCTGCGGCGTATCTGCTCTTTCTTTTCTTGTATACTCGTACCGTTTGGGGCCGCTGCGTGATTGCCGTGGGCAGCAATGAGACGGCGGCCTACCTCGCTGGGATTCCCGTCCGCGCCGTGAAGTGGTCCGTGTACGTCGTGACCGGGGCCCTCAGCGGATTGGCCGGCGTCCTGCACGACGCCAAGCTGATGGCCGGCGATCCCAAGGTGGGGGAGATGTGGGAGCTGAACGTGATTGCCGCCGTCGTCGTCGGTGGAACGAGTCTCTTTGGGGGACGCGGGACGATCAGCGGCACTCTGGTCGGGGCGCTGATCATTGGCGTTTTGAACAACAGCCTGAATCTGCTGCACGTCGAGCACTTTTGGCAAAACGTCGTCCTAGGCCTGGTGATTCTCGGCGCCAGCCTCCTGGACGCAGGTTTGCGGCGATTGAGTACAACGTGACCTGAGACGGCGGATCATCGTTGACCGAATCGGAGTTTGGTATGAAACGAGTTACCTACTTGGCCATGCTCGCAGTCTTCCTTGATGGTCGGTCTGCGCTCGGCGAGTCTCGACGCTTCGATTTGTCGCGGGAACACGTTCTCTATTGCGTCGGCTATGCGCATCTGGATACGCAGTGGCGATGGGATTTTCGCACCACCATCGATCGCTACGTGAGCGATACGCTCCATCAGAACTTTGCGCGTTTTGAGAAGTTTCCGGGATACGTCTTCAATTTCACAGGATCGGTGCGCTACGAAATGATGAAGGAGTACTATCCCCGTGACTATGAACGGCTTAAAGAGCACATTGCGGCCGGCCGCTGGTTCGTGTCCGGCTCGTCCGTAGACGAGGGCGATGTGAATGTACCTTCGGCGGAGGCCGTGATCCGTCAGGTGCTCTACGGGAATCAATTCTTTCGCCGGGAATTCGGCAAGGAAAGCGTCGACTTTATGTTGCCGGATTGCTTTGGTTTTCCGGCCTCCATGCCGTCCATTTGGGCGCATTGCGGACTGAAAGGCTTTTCAACTCAAAAACTGACTTGGGGATCAGCCGTCGGCATTCCTTTCAAAGTCGGAGTGTGGGAGGGGCCGGATGGTAAGTCGGTGATCGCGGCGCTCGATCCCGGACCGTACGTGGGCGCCATCGAAGGTCGCGTCGACCTGAACCCAACCTGGGTAGAGCGAGTGCGTGAGAACGGACGACGCTACGGCGTCTGGGCGGATTTTCATTATTACGGCGTGGGCGATCAGGGCGGAGCGCCCAAAGAGGAAGACGTAAGGAACTACCTGGCCAGCGTCGATCAACCCGACAGTCTCATTAAAGTAGCTCTCGTATCGTCCGATCAGATGTTCAAGGACATCACCGACGAACAGAAGGACCGCCTGCCGCGATACCGGGGAGACATGCTCCTCACCGAGCACTCGGCCGGGACGCTCACTTCGCAAGCCTACATGAAGCGTTGGAACCGCAAGAACGAAATCCTGGCCGACGCGGCGGAGCGGGCCGCGACGGCCGCAGCGTGGTTGGGAAGTGCCGCCTACCCACGTGAGAAACTGTACAAGTCGTGGGTGCGGCTGCTGGCCAATCAGATGCACGATATCCTTCCCGGCACGAGCATTCCCCGCGCCTACACCTATTCATGGAACGACGAGATCGTGGCGTTCAACGGATTTGCGGCCGTATTGAACGATTCCGTCGGAGCGATCGCCGCCCTGATGAACACAAGGTCCGAAGGCGTCCCGCTCATCGTCTACAATCCGCTGGCTATCGAGCGGGAGGATGTCGCGGAAGTGATCTTGGCGTCATCTGCGCCGAGAGGCCGTGAACTGTGCGTTTTCGACGCGGAAGGTACACAAGTAGCTTCGCAAACGGTCGAAGAATTGCCGGAGGGCCATCGAATCCTGTTCTTGGCGAAAACCCCTCCCGTTTCCTGGTCGGTGTATGAGATTCGGGCCTGCGATCAGCAGCTTCCGCCCGACACGACGCTTTCGGCATCGGAAGTCGGACTGGAGAATGAACACTACCGCGTGGCCATCAACGAGGATGGCGACATTGCAAGCGTGATCGACAAGCTCAACGGCAACCGCGAGCTTTTGGCTGCGCCGGCGAAGTTGGAATTCACTTTTGAACGGCCGCAAAACTGGCCGGCATGGAACATGGACTGGTTCGACCGCTCGAAACCGCCCATCGACGCCGTTCGCGGTCCGGCTAAAGTCACAGTCACGGAGCGCTGCCCCGTAAGAGTCGCCGTTCAAATTGAGCGCCAGGCGCGCAACTCCATCTTCCGACAAACCGTCCGTCTGGCCCGGGGTGACGCCGGGCGTCGCGTGGAGATTGCCGCCGATATCGACTGGCAATCAGATCGCTGCGCTTTGAAGGCCGCCTTCCCTTTGGCTGTGTCCAATCCTAAGGCGACCTACAACTGGGGCATGGGCACCATTGAGCGCGGAAACAATGAGCCGACGAAGTATGAAGTGCCGTCTCATGAGTGGTTCGACCTCACCGATAGCGGCGGCGAGTACGGGGTGTCGATCCTCGAGGACTGCAAGTTCGGATCGGACAAGCCGACCGACAATACGGTGCGTCTCACGCTGCTTTATACCCCCGGCGTGCGCTCCAGCTATCTGGATCAGCACAGTCAGGACTGGGGCCGGCACGAAATGGTCTACGCGTTGTACGGCCACGCGGGAGACTGGCGGACGGCGGCGACGGAATGGCACGCCCGGCGATTGAATCAACCGCTCCGGGTTTGGCGAACGAAAGCTCATGACGGGCCGCTGGGGAGATCCTTTTCCTATCTGCGCAGCAACACCGCTCAGGTGGATGTTCGCGCGGTGAAACTCGCCGAGGAGTCGGATCACGTCGTCGTCCGGGTGCAGGAACTATGGGGTCGAAGCGCGGACCATGTGGAAATCGATCTGGCAACACCAATCCTTGCGGGCCACGAAGTGGATGGGCAGGAGCGGCAAATCGGCACGGCCGAAATCCGCGATGGAAAACTGCGCACGAACCTGACCGCCTATAGTCCTCGTACGTTTGCGCTTCGAACGGCGAACGCGACCATTCGCTCGACGCCTCCTCATTCCGTCCCCTTGGCGATTGCCTATAACTCGGACGTGGTTTCGCGGGACGGCAATTTCGCCGACGGACGATTCGATGCAGAGGGGCGGACGATGCCGGCGGAAATGCTGCCCCCTCGCGTGGTCTCCGAAGGCATCGAATTTCGCCTCGGCTCCACCGCCGACGGTGCAAACAATGGTCTGACGTGCCGTGGGCAATCCCTGGAAATCCCCCCCGGTAGTTATCAAAAACTCTACTTGCTCGCCGCGGCTGAGGAAGACGTGATGGCGACGTTTCGCATCGAGGGTCGAACCGTAAGTCTGGCCGTTCCCTCGTGGACCGGTTTCATAGGGCAATGGGACGATCGCATTTGGGATCGGTCGTTCGGCGAGGTGGACCATATTTGCGAGGGAAAGGTGATCGGCATTCGCACCGGCTTTATCAATCGCGAGCCGATCGCCTGGTTCTGTACGCATCGCCACCATCCGGTGAACGGCAACGAAGCCTATCTGTTCAGCTATCTGTTTATCCGAGCCTTGGATCTTCGTTCCGGCGATCGCGAAGTGCGGTTGCCCGATGATCCGCGAATCAAAATCCTGGCGGCCACCGTCGCCCGAAATGTGCACGACGACGTCGTTCCCGCCGCGCCCCTATATGACGACTTCACGGGTCGAGAGCCGGTGACGTTGCGGCACGTCTATCCTCCCCCTCCCGTGCCTGTGCATGAGGGGTTGACGCCGATCGCTCGGGTGCGGATGGAGCGAAAGGAGAGTTTTGCGGACCTCTTGATCGGTCCGCCGACGTCAGCCGACGAAGCCGATCGATCGTCGGGACGCAGCCTGGAGTTTCGATTCTTTGGCGGCAACGGCGACTACCTGCCTCACGGCAGGTCCGGAGTCGTGGGCGATACGCTGCCGCGTATCAACGACGGCGAGCTTGCCCAGACCGACGACGACACCAAACGCTGCGTATGGTATGACAACGAGGGCCGGTTTTTCATCGACCTTCGTCAAAGCCGGCCCCTGTCTCGCATCAACACTTATTCCTGGCATCGAGGGAACCGCGCGCGGCAGAGTTTCTCGTTGTGGGGCAGCGACGCGGATGAAATGCCCAGCCCCGCCTTCGGGCACGGTTCGCACGGCGCTTGGAAGCTGATCGCCGTGGTGGAGACCCAGGAGCTGGGCGAGGGCGGCATTCACGCGACTTCCGTCGTCCCCAATGAAGACAAGACGGCGATCGGGCCGTTCAGGCACTTGCTTTGGATTACCCATGACATTGGCCAGGGCACGTTCTTTACCGAGATTGATATTCATGCGGCCAAATAGGGCGCGATGCGAACCATCTCGTCGTCGATCCTGGACCCGATGGTGCGCCTGCATCGCCACGGCGGTGATGAATGCTCCGCTCGAGGGGCACAATTTGTCCGTTTCACGCGGCGAAGCCTTGATTAAGGACGGTCGGATCGTCGTAATGCTCAACGTCTGGCTGGAGGACCTTGTACATTTGTACGCCCTCGCCCCTGCAGACGACGGCGTGTTTTCCGCGTCGGCGATCCGTGAGGCCGCGACGCGCTATGCCGCGGACCTTTCCGCGTCTTTCAAGATTTGGGACGGCGCAGGTGAAGAACTTGCCGGCAGTCCATTTCAGTCGGACCTCGACTCTCTGAGTTCCAAAGGGCTTGCTGAGGACGAGTTTCGCGTTGCCCGGCTGAAGTACGAAGCATCCTATGCCCTAAAAAACCAACGCCGATTCCTTTCCTTCCGCTTTTCGCCGGTAGACGGGCGGCCAGGATTGGCCCGTCAATTTGCGATCAACGTACACGGCGTCAATGACCCGGCCTCGCGGACGATTCCTTTGACAAGTCGCGGGAACGTCGAGACGGTCGAGGTCGAATGGCGAGATTCATTGGCTCGGATACGGTCGGACGTTTTGTCTCAACAAAGAGATGGGCTGGCGTGCACGGCGTTCGGCGATCGTGGTCCCGCGCGCTTTAGAGAGGCCTTCGTTGACGTGAATATGCGGGCCGAATCGATCGTGGCGTCGATCAGCGTACCCTTGGCGTTGCTGGAAACATGGATGCCCGTGCCTCGCCGGACGGAGGGCGCGCTCGATCCCCAGGAACAACAGGCCGTCAGTCGGATGGCTCGCTCACTGATGGAATCGGCCTTGCTAGCCGAAAGCGGCGGCACACAGCTTCCTTGCGAGCTTGTTGAGCTGGAGGCGCTTGGCGCCGCAGAGTCGGCGCCTCCGGCGCCGGCAACCACGATCGGGTTCTTCAGTTCGCGGCTTCAGGCCCTGTTACGCTGTTCGGCAAGCAAGCCGTTGGACTCCGTGAACTTCCGGTGGAAGCTGCTGAACAGCTCCGTGCTTTCCGTTCCGGTGGCGATCCACTCGGACGGCCGCTGCGAGGCCGGGGAATTCTCAACCTATCAGCCGAAAATCGAGTGGCAGCGCCGCCGCGACCAATCTTCGCTTGGGCGGTAACAAAAGTCTATTTCGGCTGACCGCCTCCGGTTTCACTCGCGGGCTTCTTGTCCAAATCCCCCGCGTAGACCACGACCAGCTTGTCGGGCGCCAGGTACTTGCGGGCCGCGGCGGTTACTTCTGCCGGCGTGAGAGCCTTGATCTTCGCGATCCGGTCCTCGAGGAACTTCATGGTTCGGTCGAGGTAGAGATTGCGTGTGAGCATCCCGGCCACGGCCCCGTCGTTCGACAGGCTGACCTTCAGATCTTCCAGGTATCCTTTGCGGGCGTTATCGAGCTCCTCCTGCGTCACGCCTTCCTTAGCGAGCTTTTCCAATTCCTCGCGCGCGCAGGTGATCGCTTTGACCGCGTTTTCAGGAGCGGCAATGCCGCCGATCGTGAACGTCCCGGACGGCTCGTGCGGACTGGCCTGCACGTTGGAGCTTACGCCGTAGGAGAGACCTTCCTTTTGCCGAATACGATTGATCAAGCGCGAGTTGCCGCTGCCTCCGGTGATATAGTTGGCCATGAACAACGCCGGGAACTCTGCATCGTCGTCCTTCAACGCCAGATTGATCCCCATGGTGAACAACGCATTGCTCTTGTCGGGAGTCTTGATCTCCACGCGATCCGGCTTGACCTCCCGATAGGGCATGGCGATCCGCTCAAAAGGCTTCGGGCTCTTCCAGTTGGCAAACACATTATTGAGCTGGCTGCTCAGGTCGTTGGCATCGAAGTCGCCCACGGCCGCGCCCTCGGCGAACCCCGCCCCGACGAATCCCTTGTAGATCGCCTTCACGTCGTCGAGCTTGACGGCCTTGACGCGCTCGATCTGCTCCTGCACCGTTCGGACGTAGCGAATGTCGTCCTGGGAGACAGGGGTCAGCTTGCGTCGCAGTTCAATAGGAGCAAGCGCCATCGGCTCGGAAAGCTGCTGCTCTAAACCGGCGAGCAATTCCTTCCGCTGTTTTTCAAACTCTTCTTCAGGGAAAGTGGATTCCCGGAGGCACTCTCCGACTAGATCGAGAACGGCGGAAAAATTGGGGCGGATGGTCTCGATCGACACATTGATCGACCCCGCTCCGCCGCCGCCGCCCCTCGTGAAACGTCCGCCACCGCCGCCGCCGCCGCCCTCGGAAATGCGCACATTGGCCTTGAGCTTGTCAAACGTATCCTGGATATCGCGACGCGAGTGTTTACCGGTGCCCATCGTGAGCATGCCGGGCACAAACGACGCCGAATCAGTCTTGCCTTTCAGTTCTGCCTCACTTCCGTAGTGGAGCGTCAGGTTCACGTTTACGCGCTCCCCGCGAGTCTTCTTGGGGAGCAAGGCCAGCTTCATGCCCACGTCCGTTTTCGATCGCTTGGTGCGCGATTCGATGTTGGCGGGCGTAGCTTCAAACTCCTCGCCCTGGGCAAGGCCCTCGCTGCCGCGATAGTCCTTGAACAATGCCGCGAGGTCCGGCGTGGGCGGGATGATCGAGCGATCAATGTCTCTGCTGGGGGTGAAGATGCCGAGCGTTCGGTTGCTCGGTTTCAGGTAGGCGCCGGCCACTCGCTTCACGTCGGCGGGCGTCACTTTCTTGATCCGATCACGATGCAGGAACATCATCCGCCAATCGCCCGCCGCCGCGGATTCGGAGAGCCGGATGCCCACCCGCCCGCTGTCGTTCATCATCAGGTCAAATCGACGGGCGAAGGCATTCTTGGCCCGATCGACCTCGGCCTCGGTGATCTCAGTCTTGCCCAGGCCTTCCACGACTTCGAGGAGAACCTTGCGAACTTGATCGAGCGACTTCTCTTTGCGTACCTCGGCGTCAATCTCCAGGTAACCGGGATCATGAAGCACCGGTGCAAACGCGGAGACGCGAGTAGCAAGCTGGGTCTCAACGAGAGCCTTATACAGCCGCCCCGTCTGATCGGCGGTGAGCACGTCGGTTAAAACGTCGACGGCGGGCATGTCCTCATGCGGCCCTGCGCATACGTGATAAACGACATTCAGCGCCTGAACATCGCCCACCCGCTGAAGGGTGACTTCCCGCTCGCCGTCCTGGGTCGGTTCGACCGTATAGGTCTTTTCTAGGGTGCGCGAAGGTTTGGGAATCTTCCCATAGAGTTCATTGATCCGAGCCAGGGTCTTGGCTTCGTCGAACTTCCCGGCCACCACCAGGACGGCATTGTCCGGTTGATAGAACTTCTTGTAAAAAGCCTGCAAACGATCGATGGGCACGCGCTCGATGTCCTCGCGCGAGCCGATGGTGGACTTTCCGTAGTTGTGCCAGAGATACGCCGTGGACATGACGCGTTCCGAGAGCACACCCGCGGGATTGTTTTCACCCATCTCGAACTCGTTGCGCACGACGGTCATCTCCGAATCGAGGTCTTTCCGGGCGATGAAGCTGTTGACCATGCGATCGGCCTCAAGCTTGAGGGCGAAGTCGAGGTTCTCCTCCGACGCGGCCAGAGTCTCGAAATAATTCGTGCGATCAAGCCACGTCGACCCGTTGAATTGCGCTCCGTGCTCCTGGAGTGATTTCCAAATCTGCGGATGGTCCGGCGTCCCCTTGAATACAAGGTGCTCCAACAAGTGCGCCATGCCCGTCTCCCCGTATCCCTCATGCCGTGATCCGACGAGGTAGGTCAGGTTCACGGTCACCGTGGGTTTGGAAGGATCAGGGAAAAGCAAAACCTGCAGACCATTGTGAAGTCGGTATTCGGTGATCCCTTCAACCGTGGTTATTTTTTCCGGCTTCTTTTCGTCGGCCCGTACCGGCGGAGCTAGGATGCCGACCAATGCCAACAACCCCAACACTAAACCGCGAACTCTCAACGATGACATGTCAGATTCTCCAGGAAGGTGCCAAAAGGGGACTCACGCTGGAAATCTATTACCAGCGATATCAGATCGACTCACTCGGCGGCAATCGCCGAGCGATCCGCCATTCTACCGGGCACAAATAAGCCGTCCAGTGCAATTGGATTGAATTATTGATCCGCGAAATGTCGCTCAATGGCGTCGCAGATCAGATGATAGGCCAGTTGGTGGGCCTCTTGAACGCGGTCGGATTGGTCGTAGTCAACCTGGAAGCAATAGTCGCACAATTCCGCGAGCATCCCGCCGGACTTTCCAGTAAAGCCGATGATGGTCGAGCCAAGCTTTTTGGCCGAATGCAAGGCTCGTATCACATTGGGCGATTTGCCGGAGACGCTCAAGGCCCAGACTACGTCGCCCTTGGAAACCAGGGCTTCAACCTGCCTCGAGAACACCTGCTCAAACCCAATGTCGTTCGCTACGGCCGTCAGTGTCGAGGTGTCGGTCGTCAGGGCAATGGCGGGCAATGCCTTGCGATTTCGCTTAAATCGGCCCACTAGCTCAGCGGCGATATGTTGAGCATCCGCGGCGCTGCCTCCATTCCCAAAAAGGTACACCCGACCGCCGCCTTTGAAGCACGCGATCAAATGCTCCGCGATTCGTCCAAGCAGCGGCGTCTGCCCGACAATGCCTTCCACGATCCGGAGATGATCTTGGATTTGTTCCTTCATGGGAGCGCTTCCACTGCTAATGCGCGGACTAGAGACAACGCTATTTTTCTTTTCGAATGCGATCGATCAGCGTCGTGGTGCTCAAGCCTTCAACCAGTGGAAGCAGGACGACGCGGCCGCCTGCCGATTCCACGAACTCCCGCCCTACAACGCCCTTTTCGATCCAGTCCTCGCCTTTGATCAACACATCAGGTCGGACCTTACGGATGAGCGATTCCGGCGTCGCCTCTTCAAACTCTACGACGTAATCCACGCACTCCATCGCGCCTAATACAGCAGCTCGATGCTGGAAGTTGTTAATAGGACGATCCGCAGCCTTGTTAAGCCGCCGGACGGAAGCATCGCTGTTGAGCCCCACGACCAATAACGACGCCTCGCGGCGGCACCGCTTCAGGAAATCAACGTGCCCGGCGTGGAGGATATCAAAGCAGCCGTTGGTGAAGGCGACCGTCTCTCCTCGGTCGCGGCGGAGCTGCAACTCGGAAAGCAACTCCTCCGGCCCGCTAAGTTTTCCGTTGCGCAGCCTTTGCTCTAGGCGTAGTTCAGCGAGCACCTCGTCGGCCGTGATCGGCACGCAGCCGAACTTCTCGACTTCCAGGCCTCCGGCCACATTCGCCAGCCGAGTCGCATTGACCAGATCGGCCCCCGCGGCGACGGCCGCCGACAGCATAGCCAGCACCGCGTCGCCCGCTCCCGTATTGTCGTACACCGTGCGCGGGACAGTCGGTAAGTGTTGCGGAGCGTGTCCCCGTTCCACCAGCACGGCCCCGTCGCGGTCGATCGTCGCAACCACGGCTCGGAAACCATGTGACTCCAAGGCCGCTTGTGCCGCCTTCGAGACCGCGTCAACGGAGGCGCAGTCGCGCCCCGTGGCGATGGACAGTTCATCGCGATTGGGCGTGACGATGTCCGCGCTGCGGTAGCGCGAGTAATCACTCAACCTCGCCGGATCGACGATCACGGGGCGACCCAGGCGCTTCGCCTCACGGACCACGGTCGCAACCAGCGCCTCGCTGATCACCCCCTTGTCGTAATCTTCAATGCAAACCACATCGCAAGACGTGATTCGGGTCGACGCCTTTTCGATCAACTCCTTCGTCGCGTCGTCGGGAAGAGGACTCGCGTCTTCCTCGTCGACTCGCAAAAGCTGTTGGCGATGGCGGTGCTGCGCGAGACCCACGAGACGAGTCTTCGTGGTCGTCGGTCGGTCGCATCTGGTGATGACGGCTGCAGCGTCCACGTGGGACTCCTGGAGCAAATCGCGCAAAATCTCGCCATGTCGGTCGTTTCCGATGATTCCGCAGCAAACAACTTCACAACCCAGGGCCCGCAGACAGGCAGCAACATTGGCGGAGCCGCCTACCGCCTCCCGAGTTTCCACGGCGCGCAGCACCGGTACAGGTGCTTCCGGGCTAATTCGCTCCGCGTCCCCGTAGATATAGCGGTCGAGGATCAGGTCGCCGACGAGCAGCACTCGTTTACCGGGAAAAGTGCGTATCCAATGAGCTAGATCATGGGCCATCGAAGTGTTCCAACAACTCAATGTCAAGCAAAGATCATAAGGGTTTCAAGCGCGACAGTCAATTCTGCAATGGAAGGAGCTTAGGGTGGCATGGTCAAGTGCAGCTTGGCCGTGACTTGATTCGCGGTATCCGCGATCACGATATCGGTGCTTCGGACGGAATGCTCAAGCGGAAATGCGCCCCGCCGTATTGCGGGTGGTGTCGCGCCACCAAGTCGAGCCTGCCGCCCAGCAGCGCCGCCCAATTTCGAGCCAGCGACAAGCCTAATCCGATACCGCCTCGTGCCGTGGCGTCCGCGTCGCTACCTCGGCGGAACGGCTTGAAAATCGTGTGCGAATCCCTCAGCTCCACTCCCGGCCCGGAATCCATGACATCGAGAAACAGGCGGCCATTGTCGCCGCTCAATTGAACGACCACCTTCGGTTTGGACGAACCGCGGGCGTGGCGGCAAGCATTGTCAACCAAAACGGCCGTGATCTGGTTCACCAGGCTGACGTCCGTATGGATTGGGTGCGTGCCCAGCACGCTGTTACGAGTCTCGCCTTCGACGGCATTGGGCACGCAGCGCTTTTCGACGGTTTCCCCGACCACGCGCAGCAGGGAGACGGCGTCCGTCGCGGCCACGTGAAGCTTGACCTTGTGGTTTTCGAGTCGGGCGTATTCCAGCACCGACTCGACCAGGCTGGACAGGCGCTGCGACTCGCGATTCAGCGTGTCGAGGTATTCCTGTTTGGATTCTTCTGCAACCAGTCCGGCCGATAGCATGTCCGAGTAGAGCCGAAACGTAGTGAGCGGCGTGCGCAGTTCATGCGTCACGGCGTAAGCAAACTGCATTCTTCGCTCTGTGATCGCCACCAGATTCCGAACTCCCCACCCGGCCGTGATCAGGACTGCCAACGACGCAATCCAGGAGATAAGCAGAACTCCGCGAACCGATCGCCACGCTGCCGCAGCCGTACCGCCGGGAATGTCGTCCGGCACACGAAGGACCGCCGGCAAAGCGTGAAGTCTCATGCTTTCCGCATCGTCATCCAGTTCCACGTCGTTCGGCACGGGAACGAGTTCCGCTGTCGGAAACTGCTCTTCGACCGATCGAAGAAGCTCCGGCTTCAGGCGTTCCCAGTCCGCAATGAAGCCCTGATAGTTTACATCCGCGTCCTCGAGGCACTCACGGACAAAAGCGAGTTTGAGGCCGGGGCTTCGATCCGGATCGATCCAAAACGGCGGGGCGAACGGCCCCGGCTTGATGCGCACCGTCTTGGGCGGAGTGGAGGTTTCCTCGAATTCGCTGTCGATGGCCAGAGGCTCGCCGCGAACATGCCCGGCCGCAATCTGCTCGGAAACGCAGATCTCCGCAGGCACATGCCTGCGCTGTGCATCCGCGAGGGAAGTTCGCCGTCCCGCGTATTTCATGGCCCGCTGGGGCAGCCGCACCAATTGCGTCGCTTCGGGTTCAGCTCCCACGGACAACAGTTCCTCACCCCACAGCACCGCGCTCACCCGTGCTCGAAAATCGATGCCGGTGACCGCGGCTTGGAACCACCCCCAACTTTCCAACGCGCGCCTCTTCCAAAGATCCAACGAAGCCGGCCGAGTGAGGAACAACCTTTCTTCTTCTTCGTCAAACTGCGGCGACGAAGCTTTACCCTTATGGTTCATCACGAAATAGAGATCGATCCAGTCATACGGCGGCTTGGAGTCGGCTACCGCGAGCCGTGTGCGGAACACCACGTAAGCGACGTTCGATTCGCGCCCGTCTCGAGTAACGACGGCCTCGATGTTATCGGGGCCCAGGGCGTAGAAATCTCCATAGTCAATGGCGGGCCGGGACGCTTCCGAGTTCAAAAAACCCAGCACCATGCTGTCGATATGTCCCAGGGCGCGCAGCGCACGGGTCAATTGTTCCTCAGCCACCGTTTTTTTGGCAAGCTCAAAGCTGGAGAGAGTAGCCCAGGTCATGCCGCCCAGGACAACGGCGGAAATCAGTACAAACATGACGACTGCGGTGAGTGCGCTTTTCTTCGCGCTGGTCATGTGGGCTTGGGCGCCGCTTTGGCGTCCTCCGTGGTCAGCTCCAGATTGGGACCGAGCATGTAGCCCTTTCCGCGCACCGTCACGATCCACTCCAAAGAGGGGTCCGAGGAACCCGAGGTAAGCTTTTGCCGCAACCGCGTGATGTGCATGTCAATCGCCCGAGTCTCCACTCCGCCGTCGCGCAGCCCCCACACGCAAGCCAGCAGCTCCTCACGAGAAACCACACGGCCTGCGTGGGAGGCAAGTCGCTGGAGTATGTCCGCCTCCATCTCGGAGAGGGCCACCCGTTCCCGATCGCCATGACAAACTTCGCGGCGACCGCAGTCCACCGTCGTGTCGCCGGCGCTGATTCGGACCACCGGCGTCGGGCGTTCCGGACTTCGACGCAATACCGCATCCACTCGGGCGAGGAGTTCGCGGGCCGAGAAAGGCTTGATGACGTAATCATCCGCACCTGCGCGCAATCCTCGGACACGATCGTCTTCCGATCCCCGCGCCGTCAAAATAATCACCGGAAGCGATGGATTCGTGATTCGCAGCTCGCCGAGGACTTGAAAACCATCCATCTTCGGAAGGAGCAGGTCCAGCAGCACGAGGTCTACACCGGCGCGCCGAGCTTCCCTAAGTCCATCAACGCCGTCAGCGGCCTCGATCGGCTCGTACCCCGAAATCCGCAGCGCATCGACGATTCCTCGTCGAATCGCGTCCTCATCCTCTACCACCACAATGGTTCGTTTCTTAGCCATGACTCAGAAGCTCCATTGACAATTCTATCATAGTCGAGCTTCTGACCCCTGACGATGGTGGCGTTCGATCCTGATGAAGTTAATCAAGCGTTACAAACTGCGTCTTAGGAGCCACAAAGTGGCGATGAGGACTCCCGAGGCGTCGGCCAGCCAGTCGCCCAGGCTCATGGTCCGGCGGACGAATTGCTGCAGCCATTCGTCGAAAGCTGCGTACACGCAATACAGTGCCGCGTAGCGGAGCAGCGTTGCGGTGGAGGCTCTCTGCTTGGCGAATAGGTATCGGCCGCCCAGTAAAACAAGAAAAAAGTACGAAACGAAGTGGAAAACGTAATCGGAGTAACGGAAGCCGATTTTCCCCAGGCCGGAGGCCGGGACGTGCATGATGATGAATAATCCCAGCCAATAGCTCAGCCAGACCCATAGCTGCCAGTGTCGCCGCCGGACCGGCGAGGCGTCGATTTTCATCATCGGAAGCTCATTGAGCAGCGGCGGCAATCGCCCTCAAAGGGGGAGCGGCGGGTTGAGCAGCTCTTTCAACGGGTGTCGCGGCTTGTTCCAGCACGTCAGCGGCGAGGCGAGCGTAATCGACCGCGCCATGACTGCGCGGAGCATAGTCGAACACCGTCTGGCCGAAGGAGCATGACTCCGCGAGCTTGATGGTGCGGCGGATGCTGGTGGGATAGATGCGTGCGCCGGCCCAGGCGCTGGCCGTGCCGCGGGCGGCGTCGAGGAACTTGACCAGATCGTCCACCACTTCACCCGCGAGTCGCGTGGTCGATTCGTACATGCACAGCACGATTCCCCCCACATGAAGTTGTGGGTTGATTCGCTGGCGAACGAGGGTGACCGTGTCGAACAGCTTGCTCAAACCTTGCAGCGCAAAAAAGTGCGCTTGCAGGGGGATCATCACTTCCGTCGAGGCGACGAGGGCGTTGACGGTCAGGACGCCGAGGGACGGCGGGCAGTCGATGAGCATGATGTCGTATTCGTGTTCGATGGGGGTGAGGGCCTCGCGCAGGATCACCTCGCGGCCGGTCACGCTGATCAGCTCGGCCTCAGCACCGGCCAGATCGATGTCCGCGGGTATCAAGGTCACGCGATCGCGGACTTTGAGCAGGACATCGCGGACCGGGGTGGCCGCTGTGAGCACGTCATAGACGCTGGGTTGTCCGTCGCTGATTTCCGCGCCGTAGTGGAGAGTGAGGTGTCCCTGGGGATCGAGATCGACGAGCAGGACGCGAAGGCCGATGTTGGCCAGGGCGGCACCGAGGTTGGCCGTCGTGGTGGTCTTGCCCACCCCGCCCTTCTGGTTAATGACCGCGATCCGTCGCACGTGCCCGCCTCGCCTCCTGCGGTTTCGTAGTATAACAGCACGAGATTATGAGGCAATAGGCATTGGGCAATGGGCATTAGACCATAGGCCGTAGACCGTAGGCTGTAGGCAGAAGGCAACAGGCAATAGGCACGAAGGGAAGGACAGCTAAAAATTACGAATTACTAATTACGAATTCAGAAAGGCAGATTACCAATTACGAATTGCAAAGGGAACGGGCCCGGCGCGAGGGGAGGGTGGTTGTAAGGCCGCTTAACGTCACGCTCCTAATGATGCCAATATATGGCACTTGCCAACGGAGTGCGCTCCGCTGACCAGCGGCACACTTCGTCAGTGGCACCGAGCATGGCCACGCAAGCGTGGACCATGCTCGGTGCCGCTGCATCATTTTTTGGCATCGTCGTTTGGAGCGACATGGGGACCGCCATGCGAGGCATCGCCAGCGCCAAGGTTCCGTTTCAATGCAGCGAGTTTATCGCCAAATCCTTGAACACATTTCGAAAGGGAAGCTCGTAGTTCCTCCTTTTCGGCACTGCTCATCGGTTCTTTTGCGAGAACTTCGGCCTCCTCCACTAAGACCCCTAAACCAAGTTCCACCCGTTTAATGGTGAACGCTGTGTAGACCGCTTCGCTTGGGCCGCCGAGATTCGAAAGCAAATCTTCAACATATTTGCGCAGTTCAGCAACGAGCGTTTCGTCGAATGCGCGCGCCCGTGAAATCTGGCGCAGGTATTGCTCGGCGCTCGCGAGCAATTGCTGGACATTCCCCGGATAAGCCTTGTGCCCAGCCACAGGTTCCTGAAAAGCGGCTAACGCGTCGATCCAGGCTTGAACCTCCACCCTAAGCAATTTCTCATCCGTCGTATCAAAGAATTCTTCGTACATTCTGCGTTATCCGCAAAACAGGTCGTTAATTCTCCGTTGATATTCTCGTTGCAGTTTTTCAGCTTGTTCAAGTGACTCTCTCAATTTGTCTGCGCTCGCCGGGTCGGTAAAGTCTTCTAGCCGTTCTTTTACCCTCTCTTTGAATCGTTCCAGCGCATCTATTTGTTCTTTCAATCTGTTGGCCTTTGCAACGCGCTCTGCCGCGTCCATCAAAGCTACACCCGTGATGACGCCAATTGCGGCGGAACCCGCGACCTTTGCCACGTCACCGGCCATCGGACCCATGTCCCTCACAATTTCGACGACTATGCGCACGCCGGCCGGGGTGTGCCCGGCGGCTCCGCCGGGGTTGGTTGGTGCAAATCCAGCGACATCGACAAAGGCCGTCGGAATGTTGAATGTGTAGCTGAATACGTTCGGTCCACCGGCAATCCCGATGGGATCGCGCTGGAGGAAGCGCCCGGAAGAGGGATCGTAGTAACGCGCGCCGACGTGCTGGTATGGCATTTCCGAGTGCGACTGGTATCCAAACGCACCGACGTAGCCGAAACGATCGGAGGTGGCCTGCGTAATCTTCTCGCCAAACGCGGTGAAGACGGTGGCACTGCCAGTGATGATCGCGCCGGTGCTGTTCGTCCGGCGCTTCAACGTTCCAAGATGGTCATTGTGCAGATAAGAGACGCCTCCGCTCACGAGAGAACGCCACAATCCCGGTACGTACTTGTCGGTACTGGTTACCGTCCAGGGAAAGGCGGGCGCAACCGTGAAGTCCCCGTAGGTTTCGTCGCCGTCATAGTCGGACCAGACTGTGCCGAGGTCGAAAATCTCTCCTTGCATCACCTCCCCCGGATGGAGGTTGCGGTTCATGTATCTCGCGCGGCCCCCGTCGTAGCGGAACTCCCGGGCCCAATCTACACTGTAATTGTCGGGACACCCCGAGATTTCGTCCCAGGTCCAGCTTTCGCCATGGACGAAGGTCGCGGCTCGCCCGTTGTTGGCGTAGACGAAACGGACGGCGGAGTAAGCCGTGCTGCCGCCTCCACCGATGAGCATGGACGTGCCCTCACCCCTACCCTCTCCCGCCGAGGGAGAGGGAGTTGCGCCGCCCACTGTTGTACCAACAGGGCCGGCAGTCGGTGCCGCCGTGCCGCTCGTCGCTGAACCGCCGCTCATCGCCGACTGCTGCGGCGGCGGACCCGACTGCTCGGTAATGACCCGGGTGATGTTGCCATCGGAGCTGTACTCGTAGTACTTCGTGGAGATCACGTCCAGCGTGTCTGAATCGCGCAGCTCCTCGTACATCAGGCGATTGTTGTTGCTCTCATAGGACGCCGCGTTTTCCCAGTCGTAATAATACCAGACCTCCGTTGGGTCAGTCGGGTCAGGATCATACTTGCGCGTTCGGTTGCCGCCCTTGTCATAGACGTACCCGCGCTCGTAGGAGTTCTGTCCGGTGCGAGACTCGTTGATCAGGCGATTGCGGCGATCATAGGCGAACGTCGTCGTGGCCCGCGTCGTCCACACGCCGACAGGGTTGAGTTGATCCTTTTCCACGATCTGGCTGGGCAAGTCATTCGCTGTGTAGCTGTATTCCATCCGCAACATGGCCCAGCCAACGGCATTGCGGTGCTCGATGAACGTGACGCGGTTGGCCGAGTCGTAGAAATAGTGGATGGAAGCGCCGGGAAGGCCGCTGCCGTTGGTCCTCCTGTAGGTGATGCTCTCCACCGCTCCGTTGGCAAAGTGCGTGTAATCCGCACGCATCAAGAGAGCACCCGACGATGTCTTCCGCTCGATGTATTCAAGGTGATCGGCCCAGTCCATCTGGACTGTGGTCACATCATCGTCCGGTCCCGTGCGGGTGTAGGTCCCGGCCGCCACGTTGTAGCCGTAGTCGAAGGTCCGGGTTACGTTTGGGACGCCCGATTCGTCGCTCACCACCTGGGCGTGCGTTTGCCGACCCATGACGTCATATTCCGCGCTGTGACCGCGATTCCATTCATCATTAAGCCTCACGGGCTTGGCGCCGAACCCATTCCACGCCGTATACGTGGCATTGGAGAACTCAGCATATCGATTGGGCAGATCCGGTGCGTTGCACGGCAACGGAAAGGGCGGCCAATTCTGCTGCGAACCGCCACCGGCCGTCACCGCCAGAATGCAGGTGCTGCTGATGGGGTTTCCGTCGGCGTCGTTCTCCACGCTGCCTTCGTTGCCGCCCGAGGAACTGCCTCCGATTCCGAACCCGCCGCTGTCCTGATCGATCTCGCCGCCGCAGTTTGTTGCATCAGGGCCAGCCGTGGTTGGGGTATACTTGCCCTCCCGCCACCAATTGCGCTGTCCCCATTGGTCATAGGAAAACCCGCTCCAAACGCCGTTGGGGTCAGTGACCTCTTCCAATTGCCCGTGACAGCCGTATTCAAAGTCGAGAGTGTTACCTGTGGGCGTCCCGCAGCTGTTCTGCCCGGGCAGATAGTATTCCACTCGCGTGACGGGGAAGGTTCCCTCCTGTCCCGGAAGCTGGCCCGGCGGCGGGTTGGCGGAATCGCTTGGCTCGACGATGCGAGTCAATAGTGTGGGATAGGCAACATCGTCGTAGTAATAGCGAACTGTGTTTGCCGCCGCGTCGGTGTACGAAGTGAGGTTGTTAAGCGGGTCGTAGGTCCAGGTCTGGACGTGGCTCAGGGAGTCAGTCAGCGTCAACTGATTCCCGCGGGTGTCGTAGGTTGACTCCCATTCGTTGTAAACCGCGTCGGAGTACCACATCAGGTCGCGCCCGCCGCTGAAGTTGAAATACTGGGTCCCGGCAGGCTCTTCGATCCTTTGAAGGGTTCCATAATTCATCGGAACGGCAAGGGGAGCCGCTTCCGGATACCAATAGAGCTGTTCGTGGCTGCGGCGGTCGGTATACTCGGTGATCGTCTTTCGCTCTGATTGCGACGGTCCGTAGCAGGTAAAGGCAAACTCCTGTAAAAGCCCTCCACCGTCCCCCGCGGGATCGTAGATTTGCGTTGCTCGCCCGTCGGTGTAGTTGTAGGTCCAGGTCGGAGCGGTCGCGCCGCTATCATATCTATCGCTGATCGTCGCAATCCAACCATTTGAGTAGTAAGTCAAGTCGATAGGTTTGTCCCGCGGTCCCGTGAACTTGCTCATCCGTCCGCTTTGATACTGAAACGTCCAGGAGCGATTCGGGACGCCTCCCGAACCGTCTTGTGGGTCGAAAATGCGGGTCAGCAAATCGGAAGGACCGGACTCGTATTTGAATTGGATGTGTCGTTTAGCGGCCCACACTTCCTTGAGCCGAGTGTGGGGTGGAAGACCGTAGTTCTCGTAGGCCAATGTAGCCGCATTGCCAGTCGCGTCCACAATTTTTTCCAGTCTTGCGAAAGCATCCGATTCTACGAACCGTCGAAATTCATGGTAACCCTGACTCTTGTGTTTCACCTGCCACACGTCTTCCGAGACGCCAATGATGACGTCGTGGACGCCCGGCGGGCCCAGCCATCGTTGCTGAGTAGCGTTCCAAGTGAATTCGTCAAGGGTTCCGTCGGCCCGGACAAGAGTGATCTTGTTGGTCAGCGGCAACGCGTCGAGCAGTAGACGGTCGCTGTAGGAGGTGCTCCATCCCGGTCCGAGGTTGAACCCGACCGCTTGTGCGAAACTGCCGTCCGCAATGGCGGCAGAGTTGTGATAGAGCATCATGTTCATGTCGGGGCCTATTCCCGACCAACCCACCACCGGGATAGCGGTAAACAAGTTTCCATGGCGGGTGTTCACTTGCGAGTAGGTCGAAGCATCAATTCCGACTTCCCAGGATCGCGCCGGTCCTGGTTGCGGGGCTGGTGGGTAACACGGGTCGGGGACTGCGAGTGCAGGCCTGGGAGGCGCGGACAGAAACAGAAATATGGTTAGCCCGACGACCACGCCTGCGCCGGCAACGATCACCGCCGACCTGCCCAGCCTCCACGTCCTCGGATGGCGAGCCTTGACTTCCCTGGATTTTGTGAATGTGGACAGCATGGAATGCTCCCTTTCGTAAGGGCCAACCTAGAAGTCGGTGCGGTCCGACGACCGCTACCCGAATATAACCGAACTCCTCATTACATAAATGGGGATTTACTGGGCGTCATGTACGCGCAAAAAGATGAATTAGATAAAAAAGTTTGTATTAAAGCTCAGCACGATGCGACGGCGCGCGGGAGAGTTCGCGGGCCCAGCCGAGGCAAGTCAAGAAAAAAAGAGGCATTAGGCAATAGGCATCAGGCAGGAGGCAGAAGGCAATAGGCAATAGGCAATGGGCAATTAGACCATAGGCCGTAGACCGTAGGCAGAAGGCAACAGGCAATAGGCACTGAGATGTGAATTCAAACGCGCGAAGGCGCCGTCTTACGGGAAAGCTCAAAAAGCCAACCCAGGCCGGCCATCAGCAGTCCCGCCGCCGACAGGCAGACTCCGGTAAGGACTCGATCATGACCTTCGACGGAAGCATTAAGGAAGGCATCATATAATTGCGCCGGGCCGGCGTTGTGGGGAATGGTGAACAGTCCGGCGGCCAGCAGGAGCAAGCCCAGTGCGGCCACACACAGGCAAAACGGCGTGCGAGCGGGACGGCCGATGGCCCGGCCGATCACACTGCGGGAGTATCCGAAGCCGGTGTATACGGCCATGCCGAGGATCAGCCACCCGATGAATCGCCACCAGGAAGCGGGAGGCAAATAGCACATCAGTCCCACGCAGGAAACAGCGCCGAGCAAGGGCAGCAATAATGGACCGAAGGGGACGCGAAACGGTCTAGCTCGATGCGGGTCCTGATAGCGAAGGATGGGGATACCGATGCAGACGAGCATGAAAGCGAAGAGCGTCCCGATGTTGGTGAGGGCGACCATCTCACTGATGTTGGTCACGGAGGCGACGATACCGACCACCAGGCCGGTGAGAATCGTGGTCACATGCGGAGTGCGGAAGCGCGGATGAACGGAGGCGAACTTGGCGGGCAGCAGCCCGTCTCGGGCCATGGAGAAAAAGATGCGCGGCTGGCCCATCTGGAACACGAGGAGAACAGCGGTGTGGGCCACGACCGATCCGAAGGCGACGATGTTGGTGGCCCAGACCTGGTTGGGAGCGGCGCGATTCAAGGCCATGACCAATGGCTCGGCCTTTTCGCTGGCGAGCTTGGTGACCAGTTCGTTGTACGGGATCAGCCCGGTAAAGACCGCGGCCACGGCGATGTAAATGATCGTACATATGATCAACGATGCGATGATGCCAATGGGCAGATCGCGGGTGGGGCGGCGGGTCTCCTCGGCCACGGTGGAAACGGCGTCGAACCCGATGTAGGCGAAAAACACGACCGCGGCGCCGGCGAGAGTGCCGTTCCATCCCATCGGTTGGAAAGGCCGCCAGTTTTGGGCCATCTCCGACGGCGAAACGAAGTAGAGGGCGACGGCGACGAAGAAGGAGAGCACAATGAGCTTGACCACCACCATGCCCGCATTGAAAGCCGCCGACTCGCGAATGCCCCAGACGAGGACCACGGTCAACGCCGCGACGATGAAAAAAGCAAGGAGATTGAAGACGATGGGAATGCCGAGGATATTGGGGGCGGCGTCAAGAATGCTCGGATCGATCAGTTTCCCGGCCTCATCCACCGCCGCGGCCGTGCGGTAATCGATCGCCAGCCAGATGGGGAAATCAATCCCCAACCCGCTCAAAAGTGTGTGGAAATAATTGGCCCAACTGATGGCCACGGCCGTGTTGCCGACCGCGTATTCGAGGATGAGGTCCCATCCGATGATCCAGGCGATCAGTTCGCCGAGCGTGGCGTAAGCATAGGTATAGGCCGACCCGGAAATCGGCACCATCGAAGAAAACTCGGCATAGCATAAGGCAGTGAAGCCGCAAACCACGGCGGTTATGACAAAAGAGAGGATCAGGGAAGGGCCCGCGCCGGGCACGCCGCCGACTCCGGCAGCGGCCTCGCCGACCGTCGCGAAAATGCCCGCTCCGATAATGGCGCCGATGCCCAGCAAGGTGACATGTACGGGTCCGAGGCTTCGCCGCAGCGAAGTATGCGGCCGATCCGCGGCCGCGAGGATGTCATCAAGGCGTTTTGTCCGGAGCAAACCCTTCAACATCACGGTCGATCCTACGGGTGACCGCGGGCAATAGGCAATAGGCAATGCATTAGGCAATAGGCAATAGAGGGAGAATGCAGTATCGTCTTGTGGCGGCGGGCGATTAGCTCAATTGGTCAGAGCGCCGCCCTTACAAGGCGGAGGTTACACGTTCGAGTCGTGTATCGCCCAATAGAGGAAGGCGATAGGCAATAGGCATTAGGCAATAGGCATCAGGCTGGGTAGCGACGAGAAGGAAAATGGAAATCAAGACGTTCCGAGACCTGATCGCTTGGCAGAAAGCAATGCGATTAGCAAAGGAAGTGTACCAGGCTACGTCACTGATGCCGGACAGCGAACGATTCGGACTCACGGCGCAGATGCGACGGGCGGCTGTTTCGATATCTTCGAACATTGCAGAAGGATACGGACGGGAAAGCCTTTCAGACTACATCCGTTTCCTCAAGACCGCGCGCGGATCCCTGATGGAGCTGGAAACGCAATTGATCCTTGCCCAAGACTTGGAGTTTCTGCGGAGCTCGCTCGGGCTGAGCGAATTATTGAACGAAACCGGTCGTGTCCTCCAGGGTCTCATTGGCAGCCTCAAGGAGAAGTAGGCATTAGGCACCAGGCATTAGTAACCTCTAACGCTTTCCTAATGCCTGGTGCCTAATGCCTAGTGCCTATAACTGTACCTTTCCGGCCGTAGATTAACCGAAACAAAAAAAGGGCGCAGGATTTGCTCCCGCCCGATCCCATTTCGTATGTTTGATCTAAGTACATCCCGAAAGGCAAACCATTCGTAAGGATGGGACGCAAAGCGTTGAGTCCCGGTGCTGAAGAGCGTTGGGATTGTCGCGCCGCCCGGTACGCCGGCTTGCCCGGCACTGGAAGGGAGGAGGGAAAGGAAGACTCCTTAGGAGGGCGTCCCATGACTTTTTACTACCTACGTACAAAATGTGTTCGCCGGCGCGGGGCCACCGCAGTGTTCGTCGTGGTCATGCTTCCGGTCCTGTTTGGAATGGCCGCGTTAACGATCGACGTGGGCTATTTGTATAACACCCGGGCGGACTTGCAAAATGCCGCGGACGCGGGCGCACTTGCGGCCACCAACATCCTTGGGGATGATCGAAGCCCCGCCGGCGTCACAAGAGCGCGTCAGGCAGCGATCGACATCATCCAGCGCTATGCAACACTCGGTCAACCTTTGCAGATCGGTCCCGAGGACCTGGTGTTCGGCCGAATTGACTACGATCTCGATACGAATACCTACGGTTTCGCTCCTACTGAATTTTATCCGGATTCTGTCCGGATTTCGGTGAAAAGATCCACCGGTTCCGTCAATGGAGCGACTCCTCTCTTCTTCGCAAGTCTATTTGGAAAGCAAACCGCCGACCTGGAAGCATCCGCAACGGGCGGACTCACAGGAGCGCGGGACATTGCCGTGGTCATCGATCTGTCCGGCTCCATGAAATACGACAGCGAACTGCGCTTCTACAGGGACACACCTCAGATCAACATGCGCGACGTATGGGCGTCCCTGGACGGACCGGCCCCGACGAGAAATTACGTGCCCGGCCCTGAAGACCAGACCGAATACGCAACCGACACGGGTCCCACCATTGGCAACATGAACACGTGGGGTAACCCCATTACGACTTCGTATAATCCCACAACCGATCCGGGGCTCTGGTACATTCCCGACGACGCCCCTTGCACCATCGCGGCCATCACGGCGAGTCTGACCGCTCGTGGGTATAACGCGAGCCGACGCAACAGCATCATGAACAGCAGCAGCTCTTCGTCGTGGCCCAATCGCGTCGCGGTCATGATCGGCCTGGCGGAGTGGACTCCCAGCAGTGGAAGCGATACGTCGGTGAGCAGCAGCGAGCTGACCTGGCGAGCCTATCCGTCCTATCGCCGAGGCGGGTGGACGTGGGCGGAATACATCGATTGGTCCACGGGAGAAGACAACCGTCTGGTTGACGAGAATTCACAATTCAGGTTCCGATTCGGCGTGAAGACCTTCGTACAGTATCTCCTGGACCTCCGCTACGCGTACAGCGAGACCGATTTCAGGCATTCGCCGGTCGAGCCCATGCAAAGTGTAAAGGACGGATTGCAGGCCATGGTGGACCTCACCCGGTCGTTTGACCAGATGTCCCTGGAAGTCTTTGCGACCACCGCTCGGCACGAGATCGATCTTACGGACGACCGTCAATCCGTCCCGGACCGGCTGTACCTCATGCAGCCGAAATATTATGACAGCAGCACGAACATCGGCGGAGGCCTGCAAGAGGCGCTTAATGAGCTTTCCAGCATTCGAGCCCGCGACAATGCAAGGCCGATGATCGTGCTCATGTCCGACGGTGTTTCCAACGCCGGTCCGAACGCAATAACGGTGGCTCAACAAGCAGTCGATGCGGGGATACCGGTGTACACGATCAGCGTAGGTACTGAGGCGGATCGGTCTGTCATGCAGGAAATCGCCGAAATGACAGGTGGGCAGGAGTTTTATGCTCACGGGACCGGCGCCCAGTACACAGAGCAACTCCGGAGCATTTTCCGCACCATCGGCACCTTGGGATACGCAACGTTAGTCCATTAATTGGACTCAAAGCATGGCCGATTGAGCTTCATGCAATCCGACTCGGAATGCATGAAGCTCGTCGGCCTTCGCCTTTTGATGAAATAACGCCCACAACCACCATCTGAGAGTCCCTCGCATTCTGCGAAAAACTCCAGAATCCAGGACAGTCGGTCCGATAGAGCCCGCTAAGGGAGCGGTCGGACTGCGCGCCGCCAAAAGAAGAAAAAGGGAATAAACAGAAGCCAGAGCCATGGATGGCGCGTCTCGAATGTTGTCATTTCCCCATCAGGCTATTCAACAACGTTGCCTGATTCCCTGTTCGATCTTCCTGTGGATGTGTTTGGTTTGTCCGTCGCCGGCGATGGCCGATACGCCGGTGCAGATTGCCACCGGGCGGTTCACCGTTACGGGCGGCACAGGCAACCAGGCCATTACCGGCGTCGGGTTCCAGCCCAAGGCCTACGTGCTGATTTACACAAAGAACGCCACGGACGACGCGGATTCCACCGGAACGGGGAGCATTCTGTCGATCGGCATGGCCGACGGCACGACCCAGTTCTGCATGGCTTCCGGTTCTGAAAACGCCCAAGGCGCGGCCGACGTCGGTCGCCGCGGATTCAGCGATGAGGTGCTGTGTACGCATGATGCACAGACAGATCAGACTGTCCAAGGCGAAGCAAACCACGTCAGCATGGACGTTGACGGCTTTACGATCAACAAGGCGGTGGCCTTCACGGCTCCGGCAAGCCCGCTCGTACACTACATTGCTTTCGGCGGGGACGGGATCAGCGTGGACGTAGGCACGGTGGACCTGAACGACACACAAGACGCCCTCGTCGATGTGACGGCGCCGGGATTTGAGCCGGACCTCGTTCTTGCGTCGTATATCGGCGTTTTCCTGGATGCCACCGGCGACGGGAACAACGACGATCACAGCTTCTCGCTGGGCTGGGCGGTAAACCCCGCACGTCAGGCCGCCAACAATCAGTACAGCATGATGGTTGCGAGCGCGGATTCCGCCGATCCCACCGAAACCATTTCCCGTTTCGACAACGTGCGGGCAGGCACTTCCTATCGGGACGACGCCATCGACGCGAGTTTCGAAATCGGCAGCTTCGATGCGAGCGGGTTCAGCGTCACGACGCGGCTCACCGCGGCGACTACAAGCGAAATTATGGGCTATCTGGCCATCAACCTCGGACCCAGCCCCAAGGTGTATTCGGTGGCCCGGACGGCGCGCACGTCCACGGGAAACGACGTGGAATCCAGCGCCGGCTTTCAGCCGATCTTCCTGCTGGGCATGGGCAGCGCGGTGGTTACCGCCGCCAATACCAACACCAACGGCGCCTCGATGGCCATCGGCATCACGGACGGCACCGACACGTTCGCCATCATGCAGTACGATGAGGACAACAACACGACCAGCGACACGGCCAACCGAGTAACCAACACGCAGTTCATGTCGGCCAACCTGCACACCGGGGCCATCTCCTGGGAGGCTACGTTTACGTCGTTTGACTCCGGCGGCTGGACGATCAACTACGGCGATGCGGCCGGCTCCGCATACCAGAACGCATTCCTGGCGATCGGGCAGGGCGGCTGTTACGGAGAGAGGTTTACGACCTGGTCGGCCACGTCGGCGGATACCTGGCAGACGCAGACCCTGAGCGTGCCGGCCAACGCGGTCGTCGAGGTGGCCGTCAGGAATTCACGCGTCGACACCGAGCGGTACGGCGGCGTTCGCGCCGTCGGATCCAGTTTGGAGCGCCGTTTCTTGCTCTCCGAAGCTGAAGATGGCGGCGTGACGACCTTAATCATGCACGCGCAAACCAACTCCAGTTCGCAGATTCAGCATTACTCCGACGTCACCGCCGAGGTCACCTTTGCGTTGCTGGGTTACTGGATCTGCGGGACCTACGTGGAGCGGTTCGACACGTTCACCGCGGGGGCGAACACCACCTGGACGGATAAGAACCTTTGCTCCTACGGTGTCGGCCCCGGTCACGTTGCGGAAATCGTCTTGTCCAACGACGATACCGGAAACGAGCGCGAGGCCGGAGTGCGCACGAACGGCTCGTCTTTACAAAGACGACTGAACATTGTCGAATCGGAAGGCGGCGGCGTGGCAACAGGGACGATGTTCGTCGAGGCCGACACCTCCACAGGCTCAACGATCGAAGTGTATGCCCAGGATGACACCGACGTCGATTTCTATCTGGTGGGCTATTGGAGCGAAGCGCCGCTGGCGTACACGGAACTCTTTACCGACGTGGGCAGCCCCAGCTCCAGCGCTACCTGGCAGGATAGGGATTTGACCGCCAATGGACTTCCTGATTCCGCGGTTGCGGAATTCGTGCTGTCCAACGAAGACGCGGCCAACCAGCGGACCATGGGCGTTCGGACAAACGGCTCCGGCATCAATCGCTACCTGGACGTTGAGGAAGCCGAAGCCGGCGGCTGGAACATGGCAAGGATGCACGTCGCTTCGGACGCGACCGCTACGATCGAGCATTATCATTCCAACGTGGCCAGCGCCAACAGCTTCTATCTCACGGGCTATTGGGACTCGTGCGGATCGTCGAGCAGTTATGTGATCACTGATCTGGGGGCGATCACCGGCGCCAACCGGAGTCAGGCTTACCACATCAATGCTACGGCAAAAATAGCCGGGTTCGAAGAGAATGCGAGCGGTAATCCTTCCGCATGGTTCCAGAATTGCGGCACGTTTACGGCGCTGGGAACGTTGGGGGGATCCTATGCCGAGGCCCACGGGATCAATGCCACCAACCGGGTGGTCGGCTGGGCACAGAACGGGAGCGGCAAGCGGCGGGCGTTCACCTGGGTCAGCCCGACCATGACGGACCTGGGTGTAGTATCGGGCCGCACGGACAGCGAGGCGCTATCCGTGAACGCCAGCGCCGAAGTCGTGGGAACGGTGTTGAACTTCGGTTCCCCGCCAAAGAGCCGGCTCGCTTTCCTTTACCTTCCCGCGCCCGCGTACACGCTCAGCGCGGGCATGAACAGCCTGGGGACGCTCGGCGGCACGCAGAGTGTGGCGATGGACATCAGCGACTCGGGGCGGGTGGTGGGCGGGGCGCAAAATGCCGGTGGTAATTTCCGTCCTTTTCGATGGAACACGGGAACGATGACGGACCTGGGAACGCTGGGCGGCAACAGTGTGAAAGTGGATCATCGCGCCGAAGCGGTCAACAGCTCGGGAAACATCGCGGGTCGCTCGTACACTGCCGGCGGCGCTGCTCGCGCGTTCTACTGGAACGGGAGCATGACCGATCTCGGTGTCTTGACCGGCGGCACCGAAAGCTGGGCCTTCGGCCTGAATGACAGCAACGTCGTCGTGGGAACGTCGAACGTGACCGGGGGGGCGTTCCATGCGTTCGTCTGGGATAGCGTCAATGGCACGCGCGACTTGAACAACCTCATTCCCGGGGGCTCCGGCTGGACACTCACCCGCGCCACCGACGTCAACAACGATGGCTTCATCACAGGCTGGGGTACCAACGGCAGCGGCGATGTGCGGGCTTTCCTGCTCACACCGACGTGCAAGTCCGGAGGCGGCGCGGCGGCCAGTGCGCTGCTCGCGTTTGGCGAAGGCTTAACCGATGATAGCGGCGTATTTGACGGCGTGGCGGTGGACGTGACCGGGATTCCTCTGGCGACCGTCGAACTTATCGCGGAAGAAGCCGGCGTTATCGTGGAGTTTGAAGTGCTGGAATCGGGCGAAGTAGCGCCAGCGCCGGTGATTCTGCCTAACGAATCGGGGCTGGAGACGATCGAGGGCATTTCCCTGAAGCGGACCCTGAAAGTGAACGCGACGGAGAGCGCGGGCGACCTGGCCGTCACCGTGAGCATGAGTTTTTCCCTGGATGAGATTGCGTTCGTGGACGCCGATCCGGCTGAATTGCAGTTACTGGTGCTCGATCGGACGAGCGGCGAGCCTCCGGGGATCTGGATTCCCGCGGGCAAGAACATCGGCGAGAGCGCCCCAACGGGAATTGTCGGAGAGGCGGGCTACAACTTTACGGCCGAGGGCTCGGTTGACTACTGGGCGGTCCGTGATGTGGGCGGAACTTTCGCCGTCGCCCGGGCGGAAGCGGATGGCAACGGTCCGGGTTCGACACCGGGCGGGCCAAGCGTCTGCGGCGCGGCCATGATCGGGCCGCTGCTGCTTGGATTCCTCGTTCTGCTGGTTATGCGACTGAGATCGCGCCCCGCGTAGACTTACTGGTTGCTCGCGCAGACGCCCAGGTTGCACCTGCGGCTGCAGCAGTCCGTATCGGTCTCGCAAAGCCCGCCCGTGGCCACTCCCGTCGAGCACACGTCACTGGGATTGCTGCCCGCGGCGAAAGCCTGTTGCGCGGAAAATGTCACCACCGCCGGGGCGACGTAAGCCAGCTTGGCGCCCAGCCGCAGAGCCTCCCGTCGATTGAAGAGGGTGCTTCCGCCGAACCGCTGCGGCTGCCGCGGCGACGCCACGGAAGGCGTCATCCGTGCGGTTTTCGCCGCGGCGTCTTGCGCGGGTAGAGACAGGTGGTTCTCAAGCAGAGAGCATGTACTCTCGAGTTCGCCTGTGGTCAGACGGAAACACTCCGATTGCCGCACGGTCTTCGCTAGGACCTCCATCGAATCGCCGGCAAATGTCGGACGATTGAAAACACACCCGGCCAGCTCCAGAAGCGCGCGGCCGGGAGAAATGCTTTCCAGTTTAGGTACCGCGCCTTCCTCGTATTTCGGAAAGATGACGAAGCGCACGGGGGCTACACCGGCGGTTGCGTTGGGCCCAAGGGAAGCAGGGTTGATGTAGCCGACGCGTCCCTTGACTCCTTTAATGTGGTGCCTCTGTTGGGCGAAACGCAGCCCGAGTCGGCCGATGGCGTGAAAGGAACCCGCTTTGATGCACAACGCCTTTGGGAACGGGTGAAGGTGCAGCGTCCTGGGATCGATCAGCGCGAACTCGTCACTAAGATATCCCCAGCCTCGTGCAAGAAGTGCGGCGCTCAGCGTGGATTTCCCGCATCCTGAAGCTCCGGCGAAGATGCAGCCGTGTCCGTTGCGGACCATCGAGGCCGCATGAAGTTGTACGAATTGCGAATGCCGTTCGATGACTCGCAGATTGATTCCCCATTCCAGAAACGGGAACACTTCGGCCCGACGAAGCAGCCCTCCGATTTCCTCGCCGTCGCCGAAGACGCGGTAGAGCCGGCGGCCCAGGCGCGATCGACCCGCTTTTTTGACCTCCATTTGAATGATGTTGTCCGCGGGTCGATTACAGGATGGGGCCATGGGATATAAATGGGCGAACTCGGCATGAACGAATCGCGAGTCGCTGCGCATGCAAACGACGACATCGCCAATCTGGGACAGGATTGGAGTTTCGCAGGGCATTCAGGCTCCCTCTTCCAGTAATCCAGCGCCGGCGAACAGGGCCACAAGCTGCTCGACGTGGTCTCGCGCCGTTTCCGGGTCCACGTCGTATTCCCGGGTCAACTCGCCGGCGATAAGCGGCACCGTCGCTCGGCCATCACAGCGTTGCAATACCGTCAAGGCGGTCCGGTTCAGCAGCTGGATGTGTCCGCTGTGGACGTCGTGCAGGACGGACTCGCCGTCAAACTCATACACGCGAACATCGCGCCGCCTGGGCGGCAGTACGGCGTCGTGATTTGCGTCGCTGTGCCAAGCCATCATGCACCTGATTTTTGCAATGATCCGCGGACCACCGCTCGAACGTATGCGAGGGTAAACCCCAGGCCCGGCGTGCAGAGAAAGTTCACCAGTACGTGGGCGAGGGGGTGCGCCGCGTCGCGCGGGGCCTGCCACAGCGCCAACCGGTCTCGCCAGCTCGCGGACATACTTGAAAGGCGATTCCTGAAGCGAGGGGGGCAAATCGGCCCGTACTCCTGCTCCGCGCATTCCAGCCCCTTGCGAAAGGGTAGGGCCACGCCCCATTGCTCGATGGTCGCCAGCACAAGGGCCCAGTCGAGTTCCGCCTGATGCGACTCGCTCCATAGCTTGATATCCTGGAGCCAGACTCGACGAGAGCACCCGTGGTACGCGGCATGGACTGCGAGATGGATGAGCATGTCCTCGGTGCCGGGCACGAGAATCGTCGCCCCTCCAAGGGATAGCTGTCGGGCTCGCGCCCACAAGGCGTCGGGCGGGACCAGCCGCGAGCAGCGCAATGGACGGAAGGGCCTCACATGCAGGTCGATTTTGACGGGATAAACGTCGCCCATGCGAAATTCGGTTTCATAATAAAAGCGCGGGCAGAAATCGTTCGTCGGCAGGGCACGACCGGGAGAAGCGCCAATTTCGTGCAGAAGGCGGCGTGCCATCGGCAGGTGCTCAGGGTGGATCAGAAGATCAATGTCGTCCATCGGCCGGTCGTCGAGTTTGTAAAGGTCCAGCATGAGGGCGCAGCCCTTCATGACCAGCAGCGGCACCTCCGCCTCGTTGAACTTTGCGGCGACTCGTTCGAGCACTGTCTGCAGGCGGACGTTTCGGATCCCCACTCGTCCCAGGGGCAATGCTTGCCGCCTATTGAAACGGGCAGAAGGCGAGAATGTGAGCGTTTCCATCATTTTGCCACTCGTGTGCGCAGAGCAATGGTATATCGGACCATTGGATGGGGTTCTTTGGTAGGCTGAGGCGAGGGTATGGCCACCGTCGGGCCGGAGATCGGCCCGAGGCTACACCTGCTCGATTTCCTTGGATTTGGCAGCGACGACCGCGTCGATGTCGGTCTCGTGCTTATTGGTGACTTTCTGGATGCGGTCCTTGACTTCCTTGGCGTCGTCCTCGCTGACGGTCTTGGCTTTTTCGAGGGCGTCGATGGCCTTGTTGGCGTCACGGCGGGCATTGCGGACGGCGACCTTCTGAGCCTCGGCCATCTTCTTCACCTGTTGAAGCAATTGCTGCCGACGCTCGCCGGAAAGGGGGGGGATGGGAAGGCGGATGGCCTTGCCGTCGCTCTGGGGCGTGACGCCCAATGTCGAAGTCTGCAGGCCTTTTTCAATGTCCTTCAACGTGCCCGGATCGAACGGCTTGACCAGCAGAGTGCTGGGTTCGGGGACGCTGATGGTAGCCAGCTCCCGAAGCTCCATTGAACTGCCATAGGATGACACCTCGATCTTGATGTGTTCCACCAGGCCCGCGTGAGCGCGGCCGGTGCGAATGCCGCGCAGTTCCTGCTTGAGGAACTCCACGGCCTTGTCCATCTTGCCGGAACAGTCCTTTTCAATCGCCGTTACTGACATGATCCATCATCTCCCATCGCACGGTTCGTAGATTGAAACTCCGCGCGTGCTACGGCTTAGGACGAAAGCACCTTTTGCAATCGCGCGACGGCCCAGTCGAGTTCGTCCCCGGTGATGCAGAGCGGCGGGGCGAGGCGCATGGTCTGCTCGTGGGTGTCTTTGCAGAGCATCCCCTCCTGCATGAGTTTCTCACAGTACGTTCGGGCTTTGCCGGCGGCCTTATGAAACTCAATGCCCACCCACAGCCCGCGCCCGCGGATATCCTTGATCTTGTCGGTCTTGATGGCCCGGAGCTTACCGAACAGGTACTCACCGGCCTTTCGAGCGTTGTCCTGGTATCGGTTGGTCTTCAGAAGCTCGATGACTTTCCGGGCGATGGCACAGGCCAGGGGGTTGCCGCCGAAAGTGCTGCCGTGATCGCCGGGTGTGAAGACACTGAGGATTTCGCCTGAACTCACGATAGCGGAGACAGGCATGATGCCGCCGCCCAGGGCCTTACCCAGGATGTAGATATCCGGCTGCACGCTCTCGTGCTCGCAGGCAAAGGTATAACCCGTGCGTCCCAGGCCCGATTGAATCTCGTCGGCGATGAACAAGACGTTTCGTTGACTGCACACCTGCCGAACCTGCCGTAGAAATCCGTCCGGCGGTACGATGATCCCGGCCTCGCCCTGGATTGGTTCGACAAGGAACGCTACGGTGTTGTCGTCGATTGCTTTCTTGAGGGCGTCGATATCGCCGTACTTGATGATCTCAAACCCCGGTGTATAGGGCCCAAAGCCGTTTCGTGCCTGCGGGTCGGTGCTGAAGCTGACGATGGTCGTGGTGCGTCCGTGGAAGTTCTCGGAGCAGCAGATGATCTTGGCTTTTCCATCGGGCACTCGTTTCTTGGTGTAGCCCCATTTGCGGGCGGTTTTGATGGCTGTCTCGACGCCCTCTGCCCCGGTGTTCATGGGAAGCACCGCCTCCATCCCGCAAAGCTCAGCCAGGTCCTTGCACATGGGGCCGAGCTGGTCGTTGTGGAAGGCCCGCGAGGTGAGCGTCACGCGGTCGAGTTGTTCCTTGGCGGCGTCGATCAATTCGGGATGACGATGACCGAAGTTGACGGCGGAGTAAGCCGCCAGCATGTCCATATAGCGTTTGCCGTCTACGTCAGTGACCCAGACGCCCTCCGCTTCCGCTACCACGACAGGCAACGGGTGGTAGTTATGAGCTGCACTATGCTCAACAAGCTCGATGTGGTCTTGCCCGGTTGTTCGACTGCTCTTCATCGCCGTTTGCACGCTCATGGGTTGCACCTCGCTGCGAATCTCTTCAAGTCCTCGTACACGTCTTACCGTCGTGAATGCAGTATACCCGCGATTCGAGGTAGCTCGCAATGTATCGTAACACAGGGGTTCACGATTCGACGAGTCGAATTCTCGATGGACTTTGCGCCTCGCGTTCGACGAAACGAGGGATCAAGCCGTCATCGAGCTTGCGGTATAGGTCAACCACCTGTCGCGGATGATAGTCCATACGGAGGTAAAGGCGGGCGGTTGGAACTTTCCATTGCGTCACGGGCTTCAGCTCTCCACGGGTTAGACGATTCAGCACCTCGATCATCGCTTCGATTCCCGCCAGGATGGCCTTACATCCGATGGTGTGCGGGGCGTCGTTCGCGACAATGGTCGGTCGGGCGTGCCGCAGGATCGGACCGCTGTCGATACCCGCGTCGATAAGATGGATGGTCGCCCCGACGTACTGCGGCTCCTCGTTGAGCAACGGATAGAAGTTCGTGGCCGTACCGCGGTAGTACGGTGACAAGCCCAAGTGCAAGTTGATGATTCTTCCCGGCCAGCGGTTGAGCAGCACGGGCTTGAGCAGGTTCGTGCCGTAGACCACCAGCGTGTCCACTCCAAAGGAGTCAAGAAAATCCAACGTGTTGGGGGTATTGAGCCCGCCCGGGGCGATCATCCGCACGCCGCAAGTTCTCGTTTCGGAGATAAACTCGCTCTCGCGTCCGAAGTAGAGCTGCTCCTGGCGGGTGCGCTCGGCGAAATGCCCCCCCACGATTCGAGATTCGTCGGCGGTCAGGTCCGGCGCCGTCGTTGGGTCGTACCCCGTTTGTTCATAGCCAACGGCGGCGATGTTGAAATGTGATCGGAGAGCGTGGACGAAGTAACGATGCCGAACATCGACGCTCGTGAGAATGCCGAGTCGCGGAGCGCGTGCTTGCGATACTGGAGCATTGGGGCGCACAACGTTCTATCGGCTGATCGAGGATTTGGCGCACAAAAAAGCGCGGCGGCCGGTTTCCCGCCGCCGCGCCGTTCGGTTGGTATCGCAAGACGCTCGCCACGAACGGTGAGTGTCTGTAGGCCCGATCACGGAGGTGGTGCGGGAGTCAATCTACTCACCGGGCAGAGCGGAATACTGGCGCCATTCGCGATATCATATGTACCGGCGCCGTTGAGCAGGTCGACGACCCACAGCAAATCCGCCGACGTGCATAGGGCACTTCGGTCCGTGTCGCACTTTTCGATGGTCAAACCAAGGTTGCTCTGCAAGTTATCAAATATTTCAAAGGTATCGTCGGGTTGAGCGAACCGATTGCCGTCCGCGTCCCCCGGATGGCTGGCCATGCAACAGCGCTTGTTGCTCAGCTTATCGCGGACACAGGTCCAGCGTTGGGCTCGAATCCGCGACGTGAAAGTGACAGTCAACTGGTTCGCGGTGGGGCCTGTCCCCGGCGTCGCCGAAGCGAGGGTAAGCACGGGATCTGTTCCAACAACGGGAATACGGCTCGCCTCCAGATCAGTGGTCCCCATGCCCGCCGTGGGCTTGCTGAACGTCATTACCATGGTATTCGTGTTTTGGGTGTGTGCACCAGTAGGCGGCTGGGTTGGCAAGTGAGCGATCCGGGCGTCTTCATTGCAGTGCGAAGGACTACAAGACAAAAGCTGCCTGACACAATCAGCAACCGGAATCGTCAGTGTGAGGGGCACCGTAGTGGGATAATGGGAGCTCGGTACCGTGCAATTATCCGCAATAACGGTCGGCGTGCCATCACCTTTGATAAGATCGATGGTAAAGGTACCGCAAGCGATAGAAGACACTTTCAGAAACACCGTTGCGAGATACTTGGGTACGCCTGTATCCGCGATGTTCACTCGGGCTTTGGGAACTCCTGCGTACGTGTAGTTTAGCGATGAGACGTCGGTAGCAAAAATACTGGGGATATTGAAAAGAAGGAAGTCAGTACGCGTCGTATCCATGAAGGCGCAAGTTGCACATTCGGGGTCATGCCCCGCGCAGGTGCATCCAGGAAAGGGTTCAACGCACGTTGGGAATTCCGTCGGACAGGGTGTACCCGGACAGAGTATCGGGTCAAAATTCGCACACCAGCCTGACGGTAGAATTGTCCCGTTGTCGCCGCTCTTGTAGCTCGTTCGTCCGTCAATCCTTGCCTGGAATGAACGCAGCCCTTGATTCGTGCACCCTTGCGTCGGAGTGAAAGCATTGGCCCAACCGGACAAGTACAATTCCACCTGAATGGTGTCGTCAGGCTTCACGTTAAGGTTGGATTGGTTTGCCACGGGAACGTTAACGCCGTTCAGCTTCATCGCCTTGACAGAAATGACGGCCGCGTTAACGGAGGATCCCGCTACGAGGATTCCCAAGCCGAATACGCTCACCTTCCACCGCGCTACTGCGTTGAACATCATCTATCCCCTTCTTTGACAACCTCAGACTGTTTGACGCAAACTAAAGGTTTATTAGAGCTTCGCCAATCTTCCTAGTCTAGCCGAAATCAAAACCGGACTCAACCTAGTTTCAAAATCGTCGGGCTAGAGTAGCGAACACTGCGAATGCCTAAGTCAGCTACTTCGTCAATGCTGCCAGGGTCCAATAATGCGAAGTAGTCGCTGAGTGCTATTCCCCCTGTTCCCCCTAAAGTAGGCGGGCTAATCTCGACGCCCCACTATTCGGGGAATTATAGGTCAAAATGTCCTAGGTGTCTAGTGGTCTTAACGCCGAGAAATCAGCTAACTTTCGGCTTGGAGATCGCTTCGAATGGATGATCCCGTGCAGTTATCTTGACATACGCACCATGGTACCCAAGAATGAAGTCTGCAGGGCCGAACTCGCCCTTGGCAAACCGCCGAGATGGGACTTCCTGCCGGTCTTACAGCCTGGTCCATGAGGTTATCCGTGCTTCGGAATAATCTGAAGAATAACACGTAAAGGAGATTCAGATGGCCAAGGGTCAGCTACAGGGAGGCAACGCCGTTACCGTGGGCATGATCGTGGCCGTTGCCCTTTGGCTTACCTCGACGGTGTTCCTAGTCATCTTATACACCGGCCAAGAAGCCCTTAACAGCGAAAACGCCCGACTGCAATCGGCCAATCGTCGGTTAATGAGCCCTGCCGAGGAGAAAGCAATCGATTTGGCAAAGAACGCCCAAGAAACCGGTCCTACGGTAGTGGGCCTGTTGGAAGAGGCAAGAAGCCAGACCGCGACGCTGGCCACCGGGGCGGCTACGGACGATGCGGGCGCAATTCGGACCAAGCGAGACCAACTCCTGCGGCTCATACGCACGGAGAGTAAAATATCCAAGCCGGATGCCTTCGACGAAATCTCCTATCACGACGCGCTGGCCAGGCTTTACGAATCTTACAAGGCGGAGCACGACCTGCGGCAAGCGGCGGAAGATCGAACCGCACGACTTGAGTCGGAAGTGACCCAGCTTGTTGATGCAGGCGCGAATCAGAAGAACGACTTCGATAAGCGGGCTAAAGATACCTCCCAGCAACTGGAACAATGTGAAGCGGATCGGACTGCCTACCGTACCGAACGAGACAAGGGCGTGGAGAAACTGGAACGGGAATTCGACGACGGTCGCAAACGAAGTGACGCTGATTTGACGAAGGAGCGTCAGCAGCGAGCCGCCGCGGAAAAACGACTCGTGGCCCTGCAGAACCGAATTGCCGCCCAGCAGGAGAAGTTTGGCGGTCTTCTCGTGGGTCCCGAGAAGCTCTCCACTGCGCGACAGCCGGATGGCAAAGTTCTCACGGCGGTTCCCGGAGACGATGTCGTCTATATCAGCCTCGGTAGAGAGCATTCTCTCACGCTGGGGCTGCGATTTGCGGTGTATTCGGCTCGGACCGGTATTCCCGAAGATGGACGGGCCAAAGCTCAGATCGAGGTAGTGTCCATTTTTGAATCGTCCGCCGAATGCCGAATCGTCAATGTCGCTGGTAATGAAGTAGTTTTGGAAAACGACTTGATCGCCAATCCCGTTTACGATCCCTCGCGCTCCCTGACATTCGTCGTATTAGGCGAATTCGATCTCGATCACGATGGACTTCCCGATCGTGACGGGGCCGCAACCCTGGCATCCCTCATTTCGAATTGGGGTGGAAAAGTAGGAGCGGAATTGACGCCTTGGACTGATTTTGTGGTTCTCGGGGCCAGTCCGCGACGGCCAAGGCCTTCAGTCGAAGGGGTGGATCAAGCTGTTGCAACAACGTCTACTACGGCAAAAGAGCCTTCCCAAAGAGCTTGGGCAAGCTACAACGAAACACTCGAGTCGGCGAAGACGATGGCTATCCCCATGTTGACTCAGGATGTATTCCTAAATTTCCTGGGATATGGTGGCCGCAACATCCTCCGCTGAAACTTCCGCACTCATCGAGCGAGAAGATTTCACAACTCTTTACGCAACAAACGGTTCCGATTTGACCGTCCGAGAAATTCGTGGTATATTAGAATGGCGGGAGATATCGCCATTCTTTAACCATAAGTTTATTTTGTCGCGGCTGGGCGGAACCAGTTATCGAACGACAAGTCAACCAAATTCGCGGGGTCGCCGTGGGTGCTCTTTCTGTCTCCATTGGGTGGTGTCCGGTTGCACGAGTTTGAACAGGCCAAAAGACTAATCCTCGACCGCATCAACATTCAAGATGTCGTCGCCGAACACGTGAGCCTCAAGCGTCGCGGCACGCGCTGGGTAGGGTTGTGTCCATTCCACTCCGAAAAAACTCCCTCCTTTACTGTGAGTCCCGAACGCGGGTTGTTCAAGTGCTTCGGGTGCGGCCAAGGCGGCGACGTATTTACGTTTCTTCAGACGAGGGAAAGCCTCACTTTCATGGAGGCTTTGCGGCATCTCGCAGATCGTGCCGGCGTTGATCTGCGATTTTCAACGCATTCGCATTCCGCCGCGGCCGGCACGCCCGGTCGAGGCGATCTCGCCAAGGTCAACACATGGGCTTTGCAGTTTTTTCAGGCAAACTTGCGTGCCGAATCGATTGGCCGGTCGGCACGAGATTATCTTGCTGGTCGCGGCTTTTCCACCGAGACGATTAACCGTTTTGGCTTGGGGTTGGCGGTCGACGGCGGGTCGTCGTTGCGGACCTCCGCCGCACGCGCCGGGTTCGGGGAAGCGGTGCTCGTCGCCGCTGATTTGCTGAGAAGCGACAGCGAGAGCAACAGGACGTATGAGACGTTTCGAAGCCGATTGATGTTTCCCATCCGCGATGCGACGGGCAGAGTGGTGGGATTCGGCGGGCGCACACTCGTCGACGATCAAGCGAAGTACCTTAACACGCGTCAAACGGCACTTTTCGATAAGGGCCGAACTCTATATGGGATAGACCTGGCCAGAGAAGCCATCGTTTCTCGCCACCGTGCCATCGTCGTCGAAGGTTATACGGACTGCATGGCCTGCCATCAGGCGGGATTTACCGAGACGGTAGCAACGCTGGGCACGGCCCTCACTGACGCGCATGTGGATTTGCTGCGGCGCTTCGGGGAAGAAATGGTCCTCTTATTCGATTCCGACGCGGCCGGCGAGGCCGCCGCGGATCGTGCCATTGCGCTGGCATTGCCGCGTTGCGTCAAGGTGCGCCTGGGGCGGATTCCCGAAGGTAAGGACCCGAGCGATTTTCTCGGTCTGGCGACCGCAGCGCGCTTCTCGGACGTATTGAACAGTGCGATCGACGCGCTAGAATTCAAGTGGCTTAAGACGCTCGATCGGTACCGAGCTGATACATCCGACACACGGCGACGCGAAGCAGTTCTTGATTTCGTGCGTGTGGTTTCGCAGGCCGTGAACTCTGCCGCGGTGGACGCGATCCAGCGAGGCCTGCTCGTGAACCAGGTCGCACACCTGTTGCGGCTTGAACAGGGTGAAGTGTCGCGGCTGATGTGGGGATCGCGCTCCTCAAGGGGTGATCACAAGGCCGCGCCGAGCAGCGTCGCGGAGGTAAGGCAATCGAACCCGCCGCGAGACGAAGAACAGGCGGCCTGGACGCACCTGCTGGAGGTGTTGCTGAACGCTCCGAATTTGCCGGGTGTCGTCGATACGGAGCTGGATATCACAAGAATCGCCGATCCACGAGATCGGCGGATCGCAAAAGCGCTGTTTGAGGCTCGGCAGGACGGCACGACGCTTTCACTCGCCGATGTCTTTGCCCGATGTCACGATCTTGTTGACGGGCAACGAGTGACGGAGCTGGTGGAACGGGGGTCGGCGAGAGGGAACTTTGAGGCGACGTTGAAGCTCGCCTTGGCGCGTCTGGCGCTGGGAGCTCGGCTTGTCGCGGTCGACGAGTGCAGGAAACGCTTGCTCGAAGGCGAAAGCGGTCATGAGGACCGAGCGCTGAACGACGCCGTCAAGGAACATCGACATTTTGCGCCGCGCCGTCTGGTGCGGCAGGTGGTTCGAGGAAGCGAATGGGATTTGGGAGTATCGGAAGTCATCAACGCAAACACCGTGACGGAGAGACCATGAGCGACGTGATGGAACAACCTGTCGATCTGATTCAACAGGCCGTGGACGAACTGCTCGAACGCGGCAAGAAGCGAGGCTACGTCACCTGGGAGGAGATGAACGCGATCCTTCCCGATGACGCGATCGATCCCTCGCAACTTGAAATGATCATGATGCGCCTGGAAGAGGCGAAAATCGATACGCTCGATGAAATCGATGCCCATCGCTACGACCAAAAGCGAAAGGCCCCGGCCCCAAAGCGTGAGGTCCGCCGCGCGGAGGAAGCGTCCGCTGCCCCACTGCCGGCGTTGCCGGCGGATCCGGACGATCCAGAGGCCGACGTCGATGTGGTGGAACTGACTGAAGAGGTCGGGGCCAAGCGCATCGACGACCCCGTGAGGATGTATCTCACCCAGATGGGCGAGATCCCGTTGCTAACCCGCGACGAGGAGATCCGTCTGGCCAAGAAGATCGAACTGACCCGAATGGCGTTTCGCCAGAAGGTGCTGGAAAGCGATTATTGCGCGGGCTTGGCGATCGAGATTCTGCAGCAGGTCCACGACGGCGTGCTGCCGTTTGACCGAACGATGAAGATTTCGACTTCGGAGCACGCCGCCAAGTCGAGGATCAGCACGAGCATTCCATTCAACCTGCAGACCGTGCGGGCGCTCATGAAGCTGAACGAGCAGGCGTGGGCGCAGTTGCAGCCGGCGCGTCTGGCGGGCGCGACCCGTCGGCAGATCGCCGTGGAAATGCGCGACCGCCGACGGAAGATTTCCAAGCTGCTGGAAGAGCTGTCGCTGCGCACGAGCAGGATTCAGCCGCTGATGAAGAAGTTGCGCGGGCTTCATCGAAAGATGATGGAGTTGGAGCGCCGTCTTGCGGGCCAGGAAAAGCGGCGCACCTTGCCCGACGAAGACATCCAGGCGATGACCGAGGAACTCAGCGGAATCGAGTCCCTGTGTCTCGAAAAGTCGCCGGCGCTCAACGAGCGATTGACTTCCATCCAGCGTGTCTTCAGTGAATATGAAGACGCCAAGCGGAAGCTTTCCGGAGGCAACCTGCGCCTGGTGGTAAGCATCGCCAAGAAGTATCGCAATCGCGGCTTGAGCTTCCTTGACATTATTCAGGAAGGCAACACGGGCTTGATGCGGGCCGTGGACAAGTATGAATACAAGCGCGGCTACAAGTTCAGCACGTACGCGACGTGGTGGATCCGGCAAGCGATCACTCGGGCCATCGCAGACCACGCCAGGACCATTCGTATCCCCGTGCACATGATTGAAACCATGAGTCGGCTGCGCAATATCAGCAAGGAACTGCTGCAGACCATGGGCCGCGAGCCGACCATCGAGGAAATCGCCCGAAAGGCGAAAATGCCGGTCAGTGAATGTCGCCGCGTGCTCAAGATATCCCGGCATCCCATCTCCTTGGATCGGCCGGTCGGCGAGAGCGAAGATTCCTACTTCGGCGACTTTATCGAGGATGACACGGCGGAGTCGCCCGTGGGGACGGCCGGCGGCGGGATGCTCAAGGACCGTGTCGAGGAAGTGCTCAAGACGCTGACCTACCGCGAGCGTGAGATCATCAAGCTCCGTTACGGAATCGGGGATGGATATACCTACACGCTGGAAGAAGTCGGGAAGATCTTCAAGGTGACCCGTGAGCGCGTCCGTCAGGTCGAGGCCAAGGCCATCCGAAAGCTTCAGCACCCGGTTCGAGCTCGGAAGCTCGAAGGCTTCCTCGACCAAATGTCGCCCATGCAGTCCTCGGTGTGAGCTTATAGCTACAATAGCTGGACCGCCGCTTGGCGCTGGTCAATGGTGACCAGCGCCAAGCGGTTTTGCATTCCATCATCGGCGTCGAGTAGGGTAGCCGGCCTAGGGAGGCCGGTAAGTGGGCAAACAGCGACGCGGAACCAAGCGACAACATAAGACCGCCGATCTTTCGAAGGCGCCAACGGTCGCGCCTCGGTCAGGTGAGGGCCGTTCTGCGGTCCGGTGGGCGGCGATCACCCTGATCGCGGTCGCTATCGTCGTTTACGCGAACAGTCTGTGGGGCGTTTTCCTTTTCGATGACGCCCATGCGATTGTCAACAATGCTCGTATACGGCGGCTTCTGCCCGTTGAACGGTGGTTATCCACGGAACGGCCGGTGGTCGAGCTGTCCCTCGCGGTCAATTACGCCATCGGTGAACTGAACCCATTCGGCTATCACGTCTTCAACATCGCTGTACACGTCGCCGCGGCGCTCACGTTGTTCGGCATTGTGCGAAGGACCGTTAGCTTGAACGTGAAAAACGGAACTGCGCCCGCTCATCTGCAACCGGGCATTCACGATTCCGGATTCGCATTGGCATTCGCCGTCGCACTGCTTTGGCTTGTCCACCCGCTGCAGACCGAGAGCGTGACCTATTTGATTCAACGAGCCGAGTCGCTGATGGGGTTGTTTTACCTTTTGACGGTGTACTTCTTCATTCGCGGGGTGCAGTCGCCGCGATCCGCTCGATGGTACGGCGCGGCCGTTGTGTCATGCGCACTGGGAATGGCGAGCAAGGCGGTCATGGTTACAGCCCCCGGGCTAGTGCTCTTTTGCGATCGGTTTTTTTTCGCTCGGTCGTTTGGCGAAGCCTGGCGACGGAGGTGGATGCTGTACTTGGGTTTTGCCGCGACTTGGGGAGTGCTGTTTGCCTGTGGGATTGTGCAACATGTGTTTGCCCCGCTCAGCGAGCGCACGGCCGTTGGATTTGGATTCAAGGGCGTATCTCCGTGGGAGTATGCGCTGACTCAGTCGCAGGTCATGGTGCATTACTTGCGACTGGCGCTCTGGCCGTTTCCGCTTTGCCTGGATTACGCCTGGCCCGTGGCACGTACCATAGGTGATGTCATACTCCCGGGCGCTCTTGTTGTTGGCCTTTTGGTGCTGACTGCCTGGGCGTTCGTCCGCAGACATTGGACCGGCTTTGCGGGCGCCTGGTTCTTCCTGGTGCTTGCTCCCACTTCCTCGTTCATACCCGTTCGGGATATTGCCTTTGAGCATCGGATGTATCTGCCCTTGGCGGCTGTGGTCGTGCTGATTCTGGCCGGATGTCATGCTGTTTGGAACATCACCACTAGGTCGCTCTCGCTTCAAGGACCGTGGCGGAGGTGGGTTGAGGCGGCTGCCGTGTTGGGAATCGCCGGCCTCTGGGGAGCGGGAACAGTGCTGCGCAACCGCGATTATCACGATGAGCTGGGTATGTGGACGAAGGTGATCGCACAGCGCCCCCAAAATGCCCGTGCGCATGTTAATGTCGGCGTGCTCATGGAACGAGCCGGTCGGGCGGAAGAGGCGGTCGTGGAGTACCGGATCGCTTTGGGGCTGGAGCCCGATTACGCGGACGCCCACTACAATCTCGGCGTCGCCCTGATCCGACTCAGCCGCTTCGACGAAGCGGAGCAGGCTTTTCGCGAGGCCATTCGCCTGTCATCTTCTGATCCGCCTGCCCACATCAATTTGGCGATACTTCTGGGTCGAAAAAACAATTGGGACGCGGCGCTGGAAGAGTATCGTGAGGCTGTCCGCCTCGCTCCCTATGATCAGGATGCCCGGTTGGGTCTGGCGAGGGCGATGGTCATGACACGCCGGTTCGAAGATGCATTTGTGCAATACCGGCAAATGCTGGAAATCGCGCCGAATTCCGCCAACGTACACCTCAGCTTCGCCAACGCCCTGATACGCTATGGAGACTTCCCCGCCGCGATCTTGGAGTTCCGTGAGGCAGCTCGACTCAATCCCACGGACGTCATTTCACGGACGAATCTGGGTACCGCGTTATCCATGGAGGGCAAGACGGATGAAGCGGTTGTCGCGCTGCGTGATGCAGTTCGCGTGGCCCCCGGCGATTTCCGAGCTCACTTCAAGCTCGCCAAGGCGCTTGCCGAACAAGGAAATCTGCAGGAAGCCATCGGACATTTTACTGAAGCGCTGGCCATCGACCCGCAAAATCAGGAGGCCATTGCGGCTTTGGCTCAAGCCCGCTCTTTGCAGGACCAATAGGGTCGATCAATGTCGCGAGATACCCTTCGACATGAATCGTTCGCGGTTTGGCACCGTCTCCGATGGGACTAACCAGCAAGCCCTTGCGAGCCTTTATGTGGTTGAGCTATTTACGGTCGGGTGTTAACCGATCCCCAAGCCGGTCACGGCCCGGTCGCACGCGTCGCCGCGCTGCGAGCTCCCCACGCTGGCCAGGTTGAGCGAGCCTGACGGGACTCTCACCCGAATTGCGCGATGCAAGTCGCGCTACGGCCCGAACCCCCTGGATGGGATTTGCACCCGCTTCGACGAACGCGGCCTCACCGAGCGAAAGAACACATTGCTCGACAAGGTCTGTCTCCGTCGCCCCGTCAACTACGCGATCGGGTAGAACGTGAAGATTACTCCGAAAACGTTGAGATTTCGGGATTACTTTCACGAGCCTCCGTCGAGCCGGACGAGCACGTCTCCGTGCATCCGGCTCTACGGGTGACATCGTGGCAAGTGGTAAGCTCGCTCCCTTAGCCCGGTTGGTAAGACCGGGTTTACCCTTGACATGCGGCGTTGTTCATGCAAGTTGTCCGCAAGATGACACCGGGATTCGTGTACATACTACGTTGTTCCGACGGTCGCTATTACTACGGGAGCACGAACAATCTGATCCACCGTTTGGCGGAACACGAGAAGGGTCAGGTTCAGTCCACGAAATGGCGGCTACCGATTGAGCTTGTTTATTTCGATGAGTGCCAAACGCTGGATCAGGCTCTGCAAACGGAACGGTCTTTGAAAAATGGGCGCACTCGGCGGAAGGTGATCGAACGAATGATCACCAGCTTTTCGCCCGATCGGCTCGTTCCGTTTGCCGTGGCCGCACGTCAAGGGTTTACCGGGTGATGCGTCCCGTCTGAATGGCGTCACGGAAATCTCGACCGGCTCGATGGCGTCGTGCCGACGTGCGAACTTATTTTACTGCGGGAAGCACTTTCCGAACGCCACCAACAGCTTGAGCGGGCCTTCGAGCCGAATCTTTCGCCGCAGGAGAGCCCACACGACGTTTTTTTCCTTCCTCAGAAAGCCGATCCACGTTCGCGCGTCAGCGGTAACGTGCAGATCGGGCTGGCCGACATGGCCCTCTTTCACAATGATCTTCTGCTCCTGAATCACGACAGTTGCCTGCCGCTGCTCATGGCCCGTGAAGGTGAAGTGGAAAGTGGCATTCAATCCCGCCGACTTGCCGGGTTGGAAGACGTGCGGTATTCCGCTAAGGAAAGCCTCTATGGTCGTCGGCCGCAGGCTGTTGCCTACGTGCTTGATTGTCTTGTGGGGGAACCGTTTTGCGACATGGTCCTCAGCGTCGGAGTTCCTGGTGACGTAAATCGTCTCCTGCTTCTCTTGAAGCGGCCGCACGATTTCCTTGAGATGGACCTTCCGATCCGCCAGGTAAGGGCCGATCACGTCTTCTCCAGCCGGGCACACCGCCAGACAGTACGCCGCTTTGTAGTTCGCTCCATAGGACAGACTCTGCCACATCGAAGCCGACTCCGCATCGCTGACTCGACTGCGGTAGTCGCGGGCGTTCTTGCTGTCGGCCACCTGCTCAACCCAATCGGTGAAGCCACCCATGAACTCCCGGTAGTTATGGGTGTAGCAGGCCGAAACATTGAAATCTCCGTCCGGCGAGATGGCCCCCACAGGGCATGCGGCCACGCACAGTTTGCATTCTAGACAAGGGTTATAGTCAATCCGTTGGCTCGACTCTGAAACCTCGGTATCCAACAAGATGGTCCCCAGCAGGATGAAATTGCCGAACTTCGGATGAATTACGTTGCGGTGAATGCCCATCATTCCCAGCCCCGCCGCCACCGCAACCGGCTTGTGTGACACGACCCAGACCTTACCGGGGAACCGGTCCATCTCCATCGGGAAACCCATCGCCGGGTTCATCGCCCGGATTCCCCGGTCTTCCAGCGTCTGCACCACGCTCCGGGCAATGTCGTTGACCTCATCCCCGCTGTGGTGAAATTCGAGGTTGGAGACCGAGCGAGCCGGTGTCCGAATGGCCTCTCGATTCATGCGAACCACGAAGCTGATCAGTGTCTTGGTGTGCGGGAACGC
>Ga0187893_10001363_pt1 | contig 59211 bp, 48 predicted proteins | sample MA1701074metaG_FD_139574 | JGI IMG/M metagenome (GOLD analysis project Ga0187893, IMG submission 139574) | White microbial mat communities from a basaltic lava cave in the Kipuka Kanohina Cave System on the Island of Hawaii, USA - MA170107-4 metaG ...
TAGGAAGTTATCGGTCCGGAACCCAAGGTTACGGAACGTATCCCCATGCCAGAGGTGCGAGACAAGCAGGAGCAGCAGAATCAGCCAAACGGTTCCAGGCCACCTGGATTGCAAGCGCCAGATATACATTTGAACGAGCAAATAGATCAGGCTCAGTTCGATCAAGATCCATCGCGATCTGCTCGGTGGAATGGGCATGGAACCTTTGGAGATCCTTATTAGAGAATGCTGAGCGACCACTACCGAGGCTGTAAGGCACTCCTTATCCTACCTGAAGAACCCACGCCACACCGTATCTACCAACGTGTGAACAATCGCTGGCGCCAGGAGTCCCCGGGTTCGCTGGTATGCGTTGCCGTAGAACAAACCTGCGAGCGACGCCAACAGGAAATAACGCCAATCCGGACCGGGGCCGTTGTTCAAGTGCGCTGCGCCAAAAATCGCGGAAGTGGCGATGAGGGCGAAAGTCGGCCTGCGAACGGTTTTCTCCAGGAAATTCTGAATGATGCCACGAAACAAAAGTTCTTCGGGGATCGCAATCAAGAAGAAGATACCGAGTGCTGAGAGAAGCAACTCCCCTTTGGGGTGGCGGCTGGAGAACGTGATGAATCCTGTAACCAGACCAATCGGGATGGCGAGTGGGGCAAAAAGCAAAAAGTTGCGAAGGCCAATCCAGCCATCCAGCTTCTCGAAGTCACAACGATAGCCAACGCCTTCGAGACGTCGTACACAAACGAAGAGAAAGACCGCCAAGCCAGTTGCCAGGAGGCTATTCATTGAGTACGCCAGTGAATGGTTTGGCCAACCCCACACGTCGCGCATCCAACGGAAATCGAGCGGCAGCCAAAGTGCCAAAATCACCAGTGCGTCCTGCCACAGCAGCCGCTGCTCAGGCTTGCGGATTGTCAAGAGCAAGGCTGCCGGCAGCAGTACGTATGCAGTCAGCTTCAAGGCCGGCAGAATTCGCAAGGAATCAGTGCCCAGGGCGTAGACGAGGTGCAGCAGCAAGGTAAGGGATGGGAAGAGCCATGCGTCGTTGGGGTTGCGGTCTATCCGCGTCGTAAGCCACGACTGAATGTCGCGATGCGCTAGAAGCAGCAGGATTGCTAGAAAGCCATTCAAACACAGAATTGCGGTGACGAATCGTTTGTCGACTACCAGACGTCCGCCAGAGAATGCAAAGATCAGAGCGGTGGCCACCACCAGGAAGACAGCAACGCTTCCAAAGAAGAAGGTGAGCCCTTTGGGCTCCAGCACCAGCGGGGTATCCAGGCGAGCCTTCATGTGGGGTAAAGCTAGCATGAAAGCAGCTGAACTGCGAATGATTGACAATCAGTGGTTTGAGGGATGGTTTTGGAGCAAGGCGTGGACTAAACTTCGCCACTCCTTCTGGGCAAAACCAACACAAATGTTTCACAAGCAGAACAGGGCTGGTGCATTCAGCAGCGGCCCTGTTTGGGATGGGTTCTTGGACTGGAGCTTGGAATTCTAGGTCCAGAGTTCGTTGATGGGCCCGTACACGTCAGCTGGGCCAAAAGGCACGTACTCGAAGCCGCGCTTGAGTGGGTCGTCGTAGCGCACTGTCGTCCAGTCGATGCCCAAAGCTGAGTAGATTGTAGCTTCGACATCTTCCATGCGAATAGTGCGTCCGCGAGACCAGCCTGACTCGGCGACGTTGTTGCCGGTGGGGTCGGTGGAACCGATAGCGCGCCCACCTCGTACTCCTGCGCCAGCGAACACGCAGAACTGTTGCAGGTGGTGGTCACGTCCCCCGGCCGCGTTCACGTTGTTCACTGTACGCCCAAATTCACCCATCATCACTACCATGGTTTCATTCAGGAGACCCGTAGCTTCAAGATCAGCGAGCAATTCCGAAACCCCGTTGTCCAGCTCCAAGGTGCGCGCCGGCAGGGCATTGGCTGCATAGATGCCCGAGTGCATGTCCCATCCGCCGATATCGAGTTGGATGAAACGCGTGCCCTGATTCGATTGCAGAATCTGTTTCGCCAGCAGGCAGGAGTTTCCAAAACCGGTGTTCCCGTAGCGTGCCCGGTCCGCTGTGGAGAGTGTGAACGCCTGGGTCACCGTCGGGTTATACATCAGACCCTTCGCCTGGGCGTAAAAATCATCCAGATCCTCCATCTTCGTGCTGAACGGTGAACTGATGCGGAGGCTGTCATCCAGAAGGTGCAAGCCTGAATACGCTTGCTCGAAACGGGCTTGGCCGAACGAGCTAGTCGTGTTGGGTAAGGTGGTAGCTCCTGCGTTAACCTTGAACGGGGCGGTCGTGGCCGGGAAATAGCCCTGGCCTGAGACGTTGTTGGTCACGGAGAGGAATGTTGGGAAAACCTGGTTAGGCTGCCGGTCACCTCCCTTTTCCAAAGCCACTACGCTGCCGATGTGCGGCGCCACGTCTCCCAGCACTGCCGCCGGGTTTCGCCCGATTTGCTGCCAGCGACGGGCCAACTGATGCACGGCCGCCCAGGCTCGAATCGAACGAACAATCGACATCTTCGGAAGGTGATTCGCGAGCTTGGGCATGATCCCAACCGGCCAGTTGACGCCTCCGATCATTGTTGGATTAAAAGTTGCGGGCGTCACGCCGTTGTACACTTTGAGGTCGAAGGTGTCGACATGTGACATGGCGCCGTTGAACAGAATGTAGATGACGTTCTTCGCCCGGTTCTGAGTAGTAACGGCTGCTCTTTCGATGACCTCCAAGTCAGCAGCCCAGCCGCGCTGCGGCAAGAACGAGGCAGTGACTCCGGCTCCCATCAATTCCATGAATCTCCGCCGGGTCCAGTGCGGGCGGTCGTAAAATCGGCCCGTATGCGGCCGGCGCTGCAGAAAACGCTCGTATTTTTCCTGACCGAACATGGGGGCTCTCCTTAGTAATTGAAGATAAAGTCAACTTTGTTGTACAGCGACCAGAGCAGTTGTTCTGCCTTCTGGTTGCGCGTGCCGGTCTGCAGACTGGTAACGGCGGTGCTCTTTTCTGCAGCCGTTGGGTACCGAGACAGAACGGTCAGGAATAGGTGATCCACCAACTGGTCATTGGTCATGCTCAAACTTCTGGCCAGCAAACCGGCGGCGTTGCCGGCAGTGACGCGACTGGTCACGACACCGTTGTTCATCACGTTCAGTGCCTGCTGAATGGAAACTTCCTGTAGACGCTCCTCTTCATCCCGGTTGCCGTTCATGAAGTCTTTGACGAATTGGGTTGGAACAATGCGCGTTTCAGGGAACTGCATCGCCCAGCTCTTGGTGCCGTAGATTGTACCGAGGTTGTAGGTGGGAATGATTCCGCTGGATAGTACGAGCGAGTCATGGAGTTCCTCGCCCCACATGCGCCGAACCAGCTTCCGGGCAAAGAGCCGCTCCCAGGTGACATTCCAGGTGCCGTTGTAGCGTGACGACAACTGGTAAGCCTGCGAGTTCACCAGCTTGCGCATCAGGTCCTTCAGGTTATAACCGTTGCCAACGAAGTCCTGAGCCAATTCACGCAACAAGGCAGGATGCGATGGCTGGAGTGTCCAGGGTGCTGGAGGAGGATTGTTCTCGTCCAGACGCATGGGGTCGAAGAAATCCGGAGGATCGACGATGCCGATTCCGAAGAATTCTTTCCACAGGTAGTTCACTGCGGCACGCGCAAACTGGAAATCGGAAGTCACTTCCCGAGCCAGAGCCACTCGATAGTTTTCACCTGCGGCAGGGCCGCGTCCGCTAAATGGGTAGATCGGCGCCACAGTTGTTCGACCACCGAAAGCTGCCGGTTGGCGCGCCGGACGGTTGCCTGTAGTGGTGTTGAGCCGGTAGTCCTGCAGATAGTTGTTGGCGACCCCCGGGGTCGGGGCCTCACGCAATCCCCAAAATTGCTGCGTGGAAGTTCCAATAGTGATGTTTGTCGTGTATGCCTCGGTTCGCGAAAGGAATGACGCCAACTGCCAAAACTGGGTTCGCTTGGCGTCCTTGCCCCACAAGCTCAATGCGTCCAGGTGGCCCGCACCGTCGTGGCAGCCGATGCAATTGACATGCGCCATGCCCAGCAGGTGCTGACCCATTCTCGCCGTGCGGGCATCAATGTGATCCTGATAGGGGCCGCCACCCATGCTTCCCCCAACGAGCCAGTTGATCTGACCCACCTGATAGCTGTCGGTACCTTGCACAGCGATCAGCTCCCGGGCCATCTGGTCATAAGGTTTCCCGGTGGCAAGCGAATCGCGAATCCAGGTGTTCATGGCAACAACACCCTGCTGGAACATCGTTTGTTGTGTATTCTGGCTGGTGTTCTGGAACAGGTCGCCGTAATACATTGACCACTTGTCCAACCATTCTGGAGAATTGATGAGTTCGTCCACCAGTCGAGCGCGCTTGTCGGCTGAGCTGTCCGCAACAAAGCTCAGCACGCGATCCTTGGTCGGAATTCGGCCCGTCAGATCAAGCGTAACTCGCCGGATGAACTCATAATCGTTCGTTGGCTTTGCTGGAGGCACTCCTGCGGTGACTAGAGCTGGAAAGATATGGCGGTCGATCAGGTTGGTGTAGTTGCCTGTATCGTTTCCGTAGGGCGGCTCAAAGGGAAATTTGATTTCGGCCGAAGGCGACTGCGAGGGTAGCTTGGAAGTTACTTGCATTGTCAAAAAGCCCAGACGGCTGCCGCGGCCTGCTTGGCTGCGATCGTTGAAACGGGAACGAATACCTTCGCGAAGGCCAATGGCCGCTATTTTGTCGTGGTCGGCGCCAAAGAAACTACAGTCCGCATTCCCAGAATCCTCTGTCGAATGCTCAATAGTCGGCTCGGGGCTCAGTTCCGAGGGGTCTTGTGCAACCCTTCTCGCACGCCTCTCAGGTTGATCCAGACCGTCAACTCTGCCCTCTCTGGCGTAGAATAGTCCATACGCAGAAAACAAGAGAGTGGCCAATGTGCAGAACAGAACAACAGATTTTCTTTTCATAAGTTCAGTGGACCTCCCCGACATTTGAAAGCCGAGAGTGCAGCTTCCTATAGCTACTTGTAATGCTTCATTCGACAACCAACGGGGCTTCGCAGCCCTCAACAAAGCATGCAAGCTGCCAGTCGAGTGGATTGGAGTTAGGGGACATTATAGAACAAATCCGATACTCGCGAAGCTGCAGATCGGGACCTCTGATCAAGATGCAAATTGCTCCAACTATCTCGTTAGTTTTTAATGGCTTGCCGGCGATGACCTGGCAAGCACTCCAAACGCCTTCTCCGCTGACTGCTTCTCCACCAGACTGGGGTCCTTCCTGGTCAAACGGCTGAAGATTCGATCAGGTTTCAATGATGCCAGCGCCGTCGGCTTGGTGAAGTACCCACGAAGCCGGAAGTGAACTCTCCGTTACAGTCTTGTCAAGTTTGGTTTTGGCAAAAGCCCCTGTTCAGCTGGTGTTGAAACCCGGTATCTCGACATAAGTTGCGAGCGGGCCTTCAGAGAGTGGATTTGTTAGGGGTGGTTGCATCGAATCGTCCAACTCCCACGATGTCCGCCTTCGCGTAAAAGGATTGCCGGTCTCACTTTGGTTTGAGGCTTGCAAGATTGCTCGGGCGCGTTGCATGGGAAGCAAAGGTTGATTTGCCTGAGACGCTGGAGGTCAACTCTACAGCGTGGATGGCGTGGCAAAATCCTTAAGCGTTGATGAGGGAAATGACGATTTGGAAGCAGTGTCCCCAATATTGTCGTCCCGGCAGCGCCTTAAATTTTCTGCGACAAAGAGGCCTTCAATGAATCTTCGCAGCCAATGGATTCGGTTGGGTTCCCTGACTTTGATGCTTGGATGTCTAGCCAACCTAGACCCGGGCCCTGCCAATGCTTCAACTCGACCATTGGATGGCCAGCCCGGCAAGGCCCCAGGAAGCGAACTGGCTGGAAGCATTCAGCCGGCTTTCGAAGCGAATGAGGGACAGACCGATCCACGGGTGCGGTTTTTGTCACGGGGCCGCGGAGCACAGCTATTCCTGACTGCCAATGAAGCAGTGCTGAGGTTCGGAACCTCAGCCAGCGCGACATTGCGTCTGCGGTTGCTGGGTGCCAACAGTGACGTCGAGCCTGGCGGGCTTGATCCGCTCCCCGGGCACTCGAACTACTTTGTCGGCAATGACCCGCGGAACTGGCATGCTTCGATTGCGCACTTTGGCCGCGTGCGTTATCCCGAGGTATACCCGGGAATTGACTTGGCGTTTCACAGCGCGGGACGTGACTTTGAGTATGACTTCATCCTCCAGCCAGGTCGTAGTCCGCAGGTCATCACGGTTGACTTCGTTGGTCCAACACATGTGACGATGGACTCCGAAGGAAATCTTGTTCTCGCGACGCCGGCTGGCAACGTCAGCCAGAAAAAGCCCGTCGCCTACCAGATGAAACAAAACCGCCGGATCGCCGTCGATGCTTCCTATGTGCTGAAGGGACAGAACCGCGTCGGTTTTCGAGTGGGCCAATACGATCTGAGCTTGCCTCTGGTAATCGACCCGGTCCTGAGCTTCTCGGTATACCAGGGCGGAACAGGCCTCGATCAAGCCTACGGCATCGCCGTTGATGCTGCAGGCAACAGCTACGTTACTGGGACTACTGAATCGGTGAATTTTCCACTGCAGTCCCAGGCACTGGTCTATCCGAACGACAACCGCAAGAATGCTTTCGTCATGAAACTGAATACCCAGGGGACCGCTGTTCTGTATTCGACCTACCTGGGAGGCAGCGCCGATGACGAAGGGCTCGCAATCACCGTTGATGGTGCCGGCCAGGCTCTGGTGTCAGGCTACACGGATTCAACCAATTTCCCGACCGCGAGCCCGTATCAAGCAACGAACAACGGCGGCCGGGACGGTTTCATTACCCGCTTAAGCGCCACCGGGACCACTTTAGGCTACTCCACCTACCTGGGGGGTAGCGGTTCTGATCTCGCGTTTGCTATTGCTCTGGACGGTCAAGGTAACTGGTACGTGTCCGGGTCAACTACTTCGACCTCGTTCCCAACGGTGAGTCCTTACCAAGCCAGCTTGGTCGCGCTCCGCGATGCGTTTGTCGCCAAATTCAATCCCACAGGGTCGGCGCTTCTTTATTCTACTTATCTGGGAGGGAATGCCGACGACGTCAGCTATGGGATTGCGGTGGATACTTCTGGAAGTGCCTACGTTGCCGGCATCACTCAATCAAACAATTTTCCAACAGCCAACGCGATGCAGGCGACCTACGAAGGTGGAACCGATGTCTTCGTTACCAAGCTGAACTCTGCCGGTTCCACACTGGCATACTCAACCTATTTGGGTGCTGGCTTCTTTGAGGATTGCTACAGCATTGCGGTGGATGAACAGGGCAGCGCCTATGTGGCAGGTTCGACCGAATCGGCGACATTTCCGGTTACCAGTCCCTATCAAGTTTCCAAGCGAACGGGAGCCGATGTTTTTGTAACCAAGCTGACACCTTCCGGCAAGTCCCGGGCCTATTCGACGTTTCTGGGTGGAAACGCAGAAGATCGAGCCAATGCGATCGCCGTGGACCGGATGGGGAATGCCACCATTACTGGTTACACTTCGTCCTCTGATTTCCCAACCGCTGAACCGCTGCAGGGTGCTTACGGCGGCAGCCAGGATGCGTTCGTTGCCCGACTGAACGCCACAGGGTTGAGTCTTCTGTATTCCACGTACATGGGCGGAGCGGGTAGTGACACCGGTAGCGCAGTGGCTGTGGACGCAAGCGGCGCCGCTCATGTGGCGGGTACGACCTACTCTACAAATTTCACAGTGACAACTGGATCGCCAGCCTACCGTGGCGCTGGAGATGCCTTCGTCGCAAAGATCTCCGACACCAGCGCCCCGGTGCTGTTTGTTCCCATCATCATCTCGGCTTCAGGTATTGGCGGATCCTTCTATACCTCGGAACTGACGCTCACCAACCGTGGCACGCAGACGGCAACGGTCGAACTTTCCTATGTCGAAGCCTTCGCTGGCGGCGGCGGAACTGTGACCACCACTCTGGCGGCAGGTCAGCAGCGCATTGTTCCCGACGCTATCGCCTATCTGGTGTCGTTGGGCATGCCCATCCCTGCAACCGGGAACCGAGCCGGTACGTTGCGCGTTCGCTTTACGGGATTGTCTTCTCCATCGGATGGCGCAGCGACGGTGCGGACAGCCACCGCGGTTGCGTCTGGCCGCGCGGGCCTGGCGTATCCGGGAATTTCATCCATGCTCGCACTCACCGGAACCTCGTTTGTGCCCGGGTTGCGGCAGAACGCAACCGATCGGTCTAACCTTGCCGTCCAGCATGCCGGAACGGCTGCCCAGGGGACGATTACACTGCGTTTGACAGTCTTCTCAGGGAATCCTGGTTCGCCCTCCCAAACCACCTTACCTGACCTGACGTTGAGCGCGGGTGAGTTTTTACAACTGACACTCGTACTGCAATCCCAAGGGCTGAACCTCAACAACGGGTTTGTCAAAATCGACCGTACCTCCGGCACCGCTCCCTACTACGCTTACGGTGTGATCAACGACGGCAGCAATTCCGATGGATCGTTCATTCCAGCGATTCCAGAGTACGCCATGACAGGGAGGTCAGGACTGAGCCTCCCCGTGATCGTCGAAGGCGCGTTCACCAGTGAATTGGTTTTGACAAACTGGTCAACTCAGCAAAAGGTCGTTCGCTTCACCTACGTTGAGTCGGCGGTAACCAGTACCACAACGCCCACGTTCTCCATTACTCTGAATCCGAGTCAGCAAACCATCATCCCCAACATATTCCAGTATCTACGCAGCCTGAACACTCCTGGAGTAGGCCCGTTAGGTTTGACCTATGTGGGTGCTTTGTTTGCCACGGTCGATGGGGGTGATGCCGGTGGAATTTTTGTGGGAGCAAGAACTTCAACTCCAGGCGGAGGCGGTGCGTTTGGCCTTTTTTATGCGGCCGTGCCCCACGCAACGGCCTCGACGGGTAGCGCCTGGCTGTTTGGCTTGCAACAGAATGCAGAGAATCGCACGAACCTTGCACTGGTAAATACTGGCGAGGAAGGCAACACGCCCATTACTCTCAGCATCGACCTCTACGACGGAAACACCGGCGCCAAGGTGACCACTCTGACCGAGACTTTGAATGCCCGGTCCTGGAGGCAGCTTGGAACAGTCCTCGTCAACGCATCTGGCGTAACACAAGGTTATGCCCGTGTTACTCGGACCTCGGGGTCCAACCCATTCATCGCCTATGCCGTCATTAACGATGGCGGCCAACCCAATCAACGGAGCGGCGACGGTGCGTTCGTTGCCAGTGCCCCGTAACACGATTTGCCTGAACGGGTGAGAACCAAATTCTAACGAGTCGAATGTTTCATCAGGCGCTTCCATCAAGAGAGGGACTAGTCTTAAGAATGCAGGTCTGCTGCCTATGTGCGCCGTTCAGGACAGCACCCCGGCAAGTTGACCTCTTGAAGTGCATTTATCTCGGGCAAGGATCTCTACCGATAGGATTAACTGAGGCTGCATCCATCTTCTAGAGGAGCCACACCGTCTCATGCCAAATCGCAAACCATTCATATCTCTTGCTGTCAGTTTGATCGTGATTCTGAGCATCGCCGGAATCATCTTCGCCTTCGCGGGCGGGCCGCCTGTCGGTGCAACCGGATCGGTCATCTTCGGTCAGCAGAGCTGTGCACAGGCTGGATGTCACGCTGGCATGGCTGTGAATTCTTCCGCCGGTAGCCTCACGCTTGCTGGTGTTCCAGCCAACTACACGTTAGGACAGTCGTATGACTTGACCGTCACGATCAACCAGCCGAACATGCGGCGCTGGGGGTTCCAGCTTTCGGCACGGGCCAGAACGAGTACGAACTCGGTTGGTTCCTTCCAGTCTTTGGACGGATTTAGCCAGCTTCAGTCGCTGGCGGGCATCCAATACTTTGCGCACAATACTGCGGGAACACGTGCTGGCACCGCTGGTCCAGTGAGCTTTCAGGTGCGCTGGACCGCGCCGGCCACCAACGTCGGAGAAGTGGTTTTCAGCGTTGCTGGTAATGCCGCCAACAACGACAACAACAGCACAGGTGACTTCATTCACTTCCGCGAGATGTCGAGCCAGCCACCGGGATCGGCTGCGGGGCCAACGATTACGAGCATCAGCCCCAGCTCAGGCTCGGTGAACGGTGGAACTCCCGTGGTGATCACTGGGACGGGATTCGCTTCTGGTGCCACAGTTAGCATCGGAGGAGTGGCAGCCACGGGTGTCACCGTGGCGAGCGCCACTCAAATCAACGCAACCACGGGCGCGAGCGGAACACCGGGAACCGTGAACGTGGTGGTCACCGTGAGCGGCCAATCGGCCACGTTGACGGGGGGATTCACTTACAGCTCGTCAACGAGCATACCGGCGCCCACATCGTCCGCCCACATACTGCCCTTCGTGATTGATACCACGGCATTCAGGACGAATCTGATCATGAGCAACCTGACCGGCACGCAGGCGAACGTCACCGCTCATTTTATCGAGGCTGGAGGCACCATCTCGGGTACCAAGTCGTATACCGTTGCTGCCAACAACCTGAATCAAGTCAATCGAGTGGTTTCCGATATTCTGGGCCTCGCCTCACCAACCGGGCGACAGGGTTATCTCATCCTGGAGTCAGACCGGAAGATCGCTGCAGTGGTGTCCGTGATTGACAACGTCACCGTCGATTCTGCGGTGATTCCGAGCGGCCGGGGAACTTCCGGTCACCTGCTCTTTCCCACTTCAGTCTCCACGGCAACTTTCAAAACAACCCTGACGTTGGTTAGCGACAGTCTGAGTGCCAACACCGTCGAAGTGAAACTGAGGCCTTTTGACGGTGGAGCGACGGTCACAAAGACCGTCAGCCTTGCGCCGTACGGGCAGTTCCATACGGAGGATGCCTATGCCTTCCTGGGTGCTCCTTCAACGTTCGGTCCTATCGAGCTGACGTCGACAAACTCATCGCCACAGCCTTTCATTGGTGTGTCGCGCGTCTACTCGAACATCACTGTTTCAGCCCCGACCGTCGGAACTGGACAAACGAGCTCGTTCTTCAGTGCCGTGCCCTACTAGGTTCATCTGCGGTGGAGTTCCGGGCGTCCCTGACGGGCACGCCCCCAGGCTTCGGCACACCGTTAACTTTAATCTTAGTCGGTAGGGAAACTAGCTTGACGCCTGTTTGTGGGGGAACTCGTGGTGTCCGAGCGAAGAAGTTGAACTCGGGTTAATCCACCTTGAGCACGGCCAGGAAAGCTTCCTGCGGAATATCTACTCGACCCACGCGCTTCATGCGTTTCTTGCCTTCCTTCTGTTTCTCCAGCAGCTTGCGTTTGCGTGTGATGTCACCACCGTAGCACTTCGCCAGCACGTTCTTTTTCATGGCGCGCACCGTCTCGCGGGCGACAATCTTGCTTCCAATCGCCGCCTGTATCGTGACCTCAAACATCTGCCGGGGGATCAACTCCTTCATTTTCTCCGCCAGCGAACGGCCGCGGTTGTAAGCGAAATCGCGGTGGATGATGATGGAAAGGGCATCCACCGGTTCTCCGGAAACCAGGATGTCGAGCCGCACGAGGGGAGAAACCCAATAGTCTGAAATGTGGTAGTCCAGGGAAGCGTAGCCACGCGAAACCGACTTCAGCCGGTCGTAGAAATCCAGCACGATTTCGTTCAGTGGGAGTTCGTAGGTGATGAGTACGCGCTTGGTGGTGACGTAATCGAGGCCCTTTTGGATACCCCGCTTTTCCTCTGCCAGCTTCAGAATGGCGCCGACATACTCATCGTTCGTCATGATCAACGCCGTGATGACAGGCTCTTCAATCTTCGCAATTTCTGAAGGGGATGGCATCTTGGTAGGACTGTCGATCTCGATCACCTCACCATTGGTCTTGGTGATGCGGTACCGCACACCGGGCGCAGTCGTGATCAGCGAAAGGTCAAACTCGCGCTCCAGCCGTTCCTGGACAATTTCCATATGCAACAACCCGAGAAAGCCGCAACGAAAGCCGAAACCGAGGGCCATGGAGGTCTCGGGCTCATAGAAGAAGGAAGAGTCGTTCAGCCGCAGCTTTTCGAGGGCGTCGCGCAAAGCCTCATACTGATTGGGCTCGATGGGATACAGGCCCGAGAAAACCATAGGCTTGACTTCCTGAAAGCCCGGAAACGGGACGGTGGTGGGCCGCGCGTCTTCGGTAATCGTATCTCCAATCTTTGTGTCTGAAACTCTCTTGATGTTGGCGACTACGAACCCGACTTCGCCAACCGAAAGCTGGTCGACCTCCTGCATTTTGGGAGTCGACACGCCAACCTTCTCCACTTCGTAGGTTTGCCCGTTGGAAACGAGGCGAATCTTCATCCCGGGTTTGATGGTGCCATCAATCAAGCGCACCAGCATAATGACTCCACGATAGACATCGAACCAGGAATCAAAGATCAGAGCCTTCAGGGGGGCGTCATAACTGCCTTGGGGTGGCGGGATTTCTCGTACGACGGCGTCCAGCACCTCGCGGATGCCAATGCCTTGCTTGGCACTGACGAGGACGGCGTTTTGCGCGTCCAGCCCGATGATGCTTTCAATCTGCTCCTTGATGCGATCGGGTTCGGCGCTCGGGAGGTCAATCTTGTTGATAACCGGAACGATGGCTAGGTTGTGGTCGAGTGCCAGGTAGGTGTTCGCGAGTGTCTGAGCTTCCACGCCTTGCGACGCATCCACCACGAGCAGAGCACCCTCGCAGGCGGCAAGGCTGCGGGAGACCTCGTAAGAAAAGTCCACATGCCCGGGTGTGTCAATGAGGTTGAGGACGTAGTCTTCGCCAGCTTGGTTGCGGTAGTTCAAGCGGACAGAGTGGGCCTTGATCGTGATGCCGCGCTCGCGCTCCAGATCCATGTCGTCCAGTACCTGCGCAGACATCTCACGCTGGGAGAGGGCACCGGTAAACTCCAGCAGCCGATCGGCCAGGGTCGACTTGCCATGGTCGATATGGGCGATGATCGAGAAATTGCGAATGCGTGTTTGATCCATGTAACGAGGGGGTTCACTGCAGGCGAGCAAAGACCGCAGAGTTTTGCAGGGGAATCCTCAGAGAATCGCTTCCACCGACAACATGTCGCGCGCGAGTAACGATGAGCCGATGACTCCGGCGGCTGATCCCAAGGCGCTGGCAACGATTCGGCAGTCGTCGTAGGGCGGGGAAAGCGCATGGCGCTTAACTTCCTCAATCGTTGGCTTCAACAACACCTCGCCAGCTTCAATCACTCCGCCGCCCAGGACCACCATTTGCACGTTCAAAAGGTTGATGAGGTTCGCAATCGCCATGCCAAGATAGCGGCCAACTTCACCGATGATGACACAAGCCATCTTGTCGCCAACCAGCGCTGCCGCCGAGACATCCTGGGCATTGATCGGCCGGTCGGTGATGATCTGCAGGGCCGAGGATGGATTCAGCACAATCCTCTCTTCGACCCGCTGCGCGATTGAGGGTGCCGATACATAACGCTCGAGACAACCCGTGCCCCCACAGAAACATTTCTTGCCTTCAGGATCGACAGCAATGTGCCCGAGTTCTCCAGCAAAGCCACCTGCACCCTGGTAAACCCGCCGGTTGATCACCAGGCCCGCTCCAACCCGCGTCCCAATGGAAACATAGACGAAATCCTGCACGTCGCGAGCCGCGCCCCTCGACATCTCGCCGTAGGCGGCTACGTTGGCGTCATTCTCCAGCGACACCGGAAGCCCCAGCAAGTTTTCCATCTGAGACTTGAATTCAACACCATTCAAATAGGGCAGGCTCGGGGAGATCGAGATACGGGATTTCTTCTTGGATACGAGCGCTGGAACACCAATGCCGACGCCACGCACTTCGAGTCTGTTGTCTGCCTCTTTCAACTCAGCGACGATGGCTGCGATTTGTCGGGATAGCGAGGGGAGGCTTTCGTGTGCGATCGCCCGGTTGCGTTGCGCTCGAATCTTCCCTTCCGAATCGACAACTCCCGCCTTGATCGACGCGCCTCCGATGTCAATACCAATGTAGCAGTCTTGTTTGACTGAGGAGGACGATGAATTCATGGCCATGTCGAGAGGAGTGCCACTGGCTGGCAGGCCGGTCCGGAAAGAGCAAGATGTCGCAAGACCCGCGTTGCGCCACGAAAGTAGCCTACGAGACATTGTGATGTCAACCAATATCGCGGATATGACAATCCAAGTTTTCTCGGTAAACCCGCCCGGATCGTGCTGTTATAGGCAAGGAACCTGTTTGCAAACCACGATCCCGCAGCGTATTCTTTCGCCCTATAGAACAGAGAGGTGACCAAAGTCACGACAGCGAGAGTCAACGGGACAATCAGTGCGCTCTTGACGGCCCAGGCTTTGCATTGGTTCATTGCTGGGGAGTTGGTCGACCATTCAGCTCTCAGGATTCGGTTTGTAGTCTTGCAACTCATTTCTGGAGTGACTCTGATGATTCACACCTCGCTTCAAACTGCGAAGGAGTTGCGTGAGGCTTTCTGTCTGGTTACGGTCAGTCGATTCTCACATCTTTCTCGGCGCACGACTCGCAAATCGGGCCTCGCATTTCTGGATCAGTGCCACGGTCAGCACGCGACGCGAGGGAACGTAAGGATTTGGCTTTTCCTCGCTCCAGCGATTCCAGATGTTTATAGCCCTCTTTCAGCCTCCGCCAGAGCCTCCATGCACTCCCAAGCTTTGGAGTTGACACCCTAAATCGGCGGAGTCAGAATTCGCGCCGCTTGCCTACCGTCAGGGACCTGTCACCCGATTGGAGACGATGTCATGGCAACCGAGCAATTTAACAAGCCGAAGCTTTCAATCAACCGTGTTTACACCCGGAAAGGCGATGGCGGCGAAACACGTCTCGTCGGTGGACAAAGAGTGCCCAAAAATTCTCTTCGCATTGAAGCCTACGGCACCATCGATGAGCTGAATGCCTTTGTTGGCGCGGCCTGCGAGACCACTCGCGAAGCAATGGCGACATATCCACGGCTGCAACCGATGATCGGCATCCTGACCCGTGTGCAGCACGAGTTGTTCAATCTGGGATCCATTCTTGCCACGCTTCCCGAGGACATCCACTCCAAACAACCACGCGTCACCGACGCAAACATCGCTCAGTTGGAAGGTGAGATTGACTCGATGAACGAAGGCTTGCCAGCGCTCAAATCCTTCGTGCTCCCGGGCGGCTGCAGGTTGAATGTCGATCTGCACGTCTGTCGAACGGTCTGCCGGCGGGTCGAACGTCTCTGTGTGTCACTCGCCGGGGCGGAGTCTGTACCTGGGGAAGCCATTGCTTACCTCAACCGGCTGAGTGATGCTTTCTTCGTTTGGAGCCGCTGGTCAAGCCGGGTCATGAACGTGCCGGAAACGTTGTGGGATCCAAACGTGAAGGGGTGACACAATGAAAAGAGTTCTGTTGTCCTGGAGCAGCGGCAAAGACAGCGCCTGGTCTCTTTACCTGCTGCGTCAGGACCCCCGCTTCGAGGTGGTTGGACTGCTCACCACGCTGAACGAAGCCTTCGATCGAGTGGCCATGCACGCCGTGCGTCGCGAACTGTTGGAAGCACAGGCCAGAGCGGCGGGACTGCCGTTGCAAGTTGTTTCGATTCCATGGCCATGCTCCAACGAGGAATACGAGGGGATCATGGCGACTGTTTGCGCAAAGGCACGTCAGGCAGGCGTCGAGGCTGTTGCCTTTGGGGACTTATTCCTCAGAGATATTCGTGCCTACCGCGAGCGACAGCTTGAGGGTACTGGGCTCGAACCACTGTTTCCGCTCTGGAATATGAATACCCGTGAATTGGCACAAGCCATGATAGCCGGCGGGCTGCGTGCGAAGCTCACATGCGTGGACCCAAAACGCCTCTCTCCTGCCTTTGCAACGAGAGAGTTCGATCAACAACTCCTGGACGAGCTACCTGAGGGGACGGACCCTTGCGGAGAGAATGGAGAATTTCATTCCTTTGTCTACGCTGCCCCCGTTTTTGACCGACCTCTTCTGATCCGGATGGGTGACGTCGTCGAACGAGACGGGTTTGTTTTTGCCGACATGGTTCTGGAAGAGCGTGGGGTCAGTCACAACGCTGTCCCGGCTTGATACCGCGTGAGTGTGGCCTTTGACCTGGCTGCCGCCAAGCGTTGCCTCGACCGGTCTACTTCGTTCGTAGTACCTTCTCAAAGTCCTTCCATGATCTTCAAACCTTCGCAGATGCGCTCCTGTTCGTTTGCTGTCATCGCGGCCGCCCTGTTTGTTGCGGCAGCGATCCATGCACAATCCAACGTGTTCGACGTGGTGATCAGGAACGGCCGCGTCATCGACCCTGAGTCGAGGCTGGACGCGGTGCGCACCATCGGCATACGTGGTGGAAAGATTGCGGCCATCGGCGTCGGCGCGCTGCAGGGGAAGCAGGTCATCAATGCCAAGGGGCTTGTGGTTGCTCCGGGGTTCATCGACCTCCACGCGCATGGCCAGGACGACGAGAACTACCGCATCTTTGCGCAGGACGGCGTCACCACGGCGTTGGAGCTCGAGATTGGAACCGATGACGTGCCGGCCTTCTATGCCGAGCGTCAGGGCAAAGCGCTCATCAACTACGGTGTCTCGGCCGGACACATCAAAGCGCGCATGGCGGTGATGAAGGACGGCGGCATGCTGCTGCCGTTGGACAACGCCGGACACTCTGTGGCAAACGAAGCGCAGATCGCCGAGATCCGCCAGCACCTCGACAGGGGCCTGGCCGCCGGAGCTCTCGGAGTTGGAATGGGACTTCAGTACACACCGGCCGCCAGCAAGTTCGAGGTGCTCGAAGCGTTCCGCAGTGCGGCGAAGTATCGCGCGCCCGTGTTTGTCCACACCCGGTCTTTTAAGGAGACCGATCCCGGCAGTGCGGTGGAGTCTTATATGGAAGTGATTGCGGCGAGTGCGATCACCGGTGCGCCGCTCCACTTCGTCCACCTGAACAGCACGAGCCTTGCGTCCACGCCGAAGACCCTCGCCATGGTGAAGGAAGCGCGTGACCGAGGGCTCGATGTCACGGCCGAGGCGTATCCTTACAGCGCGGGGTATACGGAGATCAGCTCAGCGCTCCTCGACCAGTTCGTCAATGGACCGGACAGCGATTTTGCCAAGCTGATGCTTGTCAGTACCGGAGAGCGGCTGACGCGGGCGACCTTCACCGCCAACCGAAAGCCGGGCAACATGGTGATTCTCTTTCTCAATACGCCCGATATGGAGGCGCTGGCGATGACCAGTCCGCTTACGGCTGTTGCCAGCGACGGGCGGCTGGAGCGGGGGAAGGGCCATCCGCGCACTGCCGGCACCAGCGGACGGACGCTGGGCTACTACGTGCGCGAGACGAAGCAGATCAGTCTCATGGACGCCATCCGGAAGCTAAGCTTGATGCCTGCGCATCGGCTTGAGAAACTGGCACCCGCTTTCCGGAACAAGGGACGGCTCAAGGTCGGGGCCGACGCCGACATCACGGTGTTCAATCCGTCAACGGTGATCGACAAGTCCACCTACCAGCAGCCTGCGCTGCCATCGGTGGGTTTTCGGCACGTACTGGTGAATGGCGTGCCAGTGGTTGTCGATGGCGTCGTGAAAGAAGGCACGCGGCCGGGCCACGGCGCGCGCGCGCCGATTCGCTAACTGGACGCGAGAACCCATTCATTGTCTCGACTGTGGGTGATTAAGCAATACGAGAACGCCCAGTCTGGTTTGGAGTTGTCGCGCTGCGAGTTTCATCTTCTCCTTTCGACCCACTAGGCCGCAGTGCGCAATCTTTCTCCAATCGAATAGGGTAGAGATTGGGGACTACGCGCATACATTGCTCGCCCACAAGTTGTGAACCCACTAGGACGATGAACCGCGAAGTTCCAGAACACGATCAAGGCAGGATTTGTTTTGTGATCATGCCGTTCTCAATGTCTGCTAGCTGTACCGAACCAGAATGGACTCAAGTCTTCAATGAGGTGATCAAGCCCGCCGTCGAAGCAGCAAGTTACAGTTGTCGGCGCTCTACAGCAACACGAGGAAATCTGATTAAAGGGATCATCCAGGATCTCGATGGGTCGTGGGTCGTTCTGGCGGATTTGACGGATCGGAATCCAAACGTATTCTACGAACTGGGAGTTCGCCACGCGCTCAAGGATCGTACGATCCTTGTTGCCCAGAATCGCAAAGACATACCATTCGACCTTCAGTCCTAAGCGAATCACGTCTATGACTGACGAACCGACGTCGGTAGACGGGAGTTTGCCCACCGCATCAAAGCTCTCCTCGAAGATGTGGACCAGGGCGGAACCTTCTTACTGAGCGCGGTGCTGACCTTCTCGCTCGGGTTAGGAGCGCGAAGAAGACGATAATGCGAACGTGGGAGATGGTGACGGTAGAGCTCGATAGCTTGGCCGGCGAGGAAGCGCCGCCGGAATACGTTACGGTTGAAGAGGGGAAGCTTGCCTATGAAGCGTACCGCAAGGATTTCTCCAAGCGATATCGGAAACTACTTGAGCGCGACCTCTAACATGGTTGCTGGCCGGCCAAATGCTGGGTCCAGCAAAGGTGTGGATTCCTTGCTAGAGCAATTCAAAGCGACTAACATGATTCCCACGCAATTCCGAAATCCAGGTCACTCAAGGAGGGTCACCCATATGGGTATGGCGAAGGAGTTCAAGGAGTTTGCAATGAAGGGCAACATGTTGGACATGGCGATCGGCATCGTGATTGGTGCGGCCTTCGGCAAGATTGTGTCTTCTGTTGTCGCGGATGTGCTGATGCCCCCTCTTGGGCTATTGCTTGGTGGGGTAAACTTCACAGCCCTGAAACTTACCCTGAAGGAAGCCGTCGGCGAAACCGCTGCTGTCACCCTGAACTATGGTGCATTCCTCCAGACAGTGGTCGATTTCGTGATTGTGGCTTTCGCGATCTTTCTAATGATCAAGGGCATCAACAGCATGCGCAAGAAGCAGGAAGAGGCTCCGGCCGCTCCCGCTCCGCCGCCCAATCAAGAAGTCCTATTGGCCGAGATCCGCGATCTCCTGAAGAATCGTCCCCTCAGCGCAGGTTCCTCACGCTAGCTCCGGCTCCCTTGTCGCCAGGCAGCCAATGTGGTTTGCATCATTGCAACTCGTGTGGCTGCCTGGCAGAGTCGCAATGATCAGTTCACAACCAGTTCCCGCTCAGGTTTAGCCAAGCATCCCACAGAAAGACTGCCAAGTGCCCCGCATCGTATCCCTCATCGCCAGCGCCACCGAAATTGTTCACGCGCTAGGGATGGGTGACTTCATGCTCGCCCGCTCGCACGAATGTGATTTTCCCAGCTCTGTACTGTCCTTGCCTGCTTGCACATCGCCCAAGTTTGCCATCTCCGGCAACAGCCGGGAGATCGACACATTGGTGAAGCAGACGCTTCAGACAGCACTTTCGGTTTATGAGGTTGATGAGGAACTGCTGGAACGGTTGCAGCCCACTGTCATCATTACACAATCTCAATGCGACGTTTGCGCCGTCAGCCTCCGTGACGTGGAAGCCGCACTGAGCCGCCATCTCACCTGCCAACCTGAGGTCGTTTCGCTGCAGCCGAATGCTCTGGCAGACATCTGGAACGACATTCTGCGAGTAGCTTCTGCCCTCAACCTGGCGGCGGTTGGGGAACGGCTTGTTGAGAAATTGAATCACGATTTGAATGCAATTTCGGACCGGGCCCTTGCTTCTCCCCAAAGGCCTACGGTCGCTTGTCTGGAATGGATTGAACCTCTGATGGCCGGTGGGAATTGGGTTCCAGAACTGGTCGAGATGGCGGGAGCGACCAACCTGTTTGGGGTTGCCGGAAAGCATTCTCCCTGGCTGGAATGGAGCGATCTGTGCCGCCATGACCCGGACTGTCTGGTGGTGATGCCATGTGGCTTCGATCTGGATCGAACCGAGAAGGAGATGTACTGGCTGGCTGGGAGGCCGGAGTGGAAATCACTGCACGCTATCAGAGGTGGCCAAGTGTATCTTACGGATGGCAACCAGTACTTCAATCGGCCCGGACCGCGAGTGGTAGAGACCCTTCAAATTCTGGCTGAGATTCTTCACCCAGAACTCTTTCCGCCACAGCTCGAGGGAAAGGGATGGAAGAGGCTTGAGTAGTCAAGTTTGCATCAAGTACTGGAAGGTGGGAAGGTCAGACGGAGAGAGGGAACCCCGTGTGAAATCCATCGCGTGAATTTCAGAGGTGAACATTGACCATTCAGTTGGTTGTGCCTCGAGTACCGCATTCAGTGCTGCCTTCTTGCCCCGAATCGCTTCCTCCGAAGCTCACATTTCTTTCCTGTGAAAGGTCAATCCCCCAGTGTCATTCCTAACCCAACCAGTTGAGTCCGCGGCCCTCGCTCTGCCTGAACACCCCCATGCATAGTCTCAACCCCCTCTGCATCGCCTCTTCGTCAAGCAAGCATCTGCCGTCGCAACTCACCGCCTTGAGTAATTTGAATATAAGTCTATATAAATCAATATATTAATACTATAAATATAAAGATTTAGTTAACCATCATCTGAATGAAAGAGGATGTTGTAAAGAATTCAGCCGACTAGATCGATCAGTCTCTTGAAGGCGCAAGAACTGCGGATAGGGCTGACAATTGGTAGCGTTGACTTGGGAGAAACTAGAGGATGCAAACTTCCAAAACCACCAGAAGAGTGCTTTTCGTCGATGACGATGCTGCGTTGGGGAAGATGTTCGCAGATTTCCTGAGTGCTTCAGGGTACCACGCCCGCACGGCTGTAACGGGAGCCGAAGCCCTGCAACAGCTTGGCGAGTTCCAACCACATCTGGTGGTTTTGGACATTGGCCTTCCCGATATTTCGGGCTTGGAGATTCTTCGCCAGATCAGAATGAGTCCAGCGACCCAAGATATCGCGGTCATCCTCGTCACAGGCACATCTGGTTTGGAAATGAAGATCGAAGGGTTTCAGACTGGCGCCAACGACTACCTATCGAAGCCCATTACTCTTAGAGAGCTTCACCTCAAGGTCGAGCATTGCTTTGCGAGTTTGCAGGATCAGGAAACAGCAATCGCATTAAGGCAGAAAGAGATGCTGAGTTCGATCGTCCACACTCTGGGGCAGGGGCTCACAGCGCCTCTTGCAGCCGTTCGCAATGAGGTTCGGCTGTCGCAGCAAGAAGAACCGAGCGCAAGTTGGGTGGAGCGGATGAAGCGAATCGATGGATTTGTCCAGCAGGCCGAACAGATTCTCATCAAACTCCGGTCGACGGTGAACAATGGCGGATTCGAGCTCCTTCGTGAAGACTCGGAGGCGTTCAGGTCCAAGCGGACGAGAGAAGAGATCTGGCGGTAAACCACCAGCACCTGGCAGAGGCATGCAGGCAGAAACAGCATTTGATTCAGGCCCCAATGCAGAGCCCAGACGAGGAGGCACCGTAGCGACACTCAGAATGCTCGGTCGATCCAGGAATTGGGGGTTCAGCAGTAGGGACCCCATGAATGTGTTGCGAGAGCCAAACCGGCAAGCAAAACTGAATCAATAGGCTGTTCGGGCTGGGACAACTGTCGGAATCAGACTGCTGTCAAGTACCACTCGACGGGAGCCATCCCCACAGACAAACAGAGCTGCACCATAGTCGAAAAAACGGACAGACCTCCGGCCTCCAGAGTTTCTATCTCAACTATCTCTGTTTTCCCACATCAAGGCGTGAACACCTGTTTGTAGCCAAGGTTCACGATGTCCTGGAAACGCGGCGTGCCGGGCGGGATCAGATTTGGATTCAGAAAATCCGTGTCAAAATCGTATGAGCGGATTGGTGCGCCATATGTGGAGCCTGTAGCCAAGCCATGCGGCGCGACATTGTACTGCGCGAAATAAAGGCTGACGAGGGAACCCAGATAATAATGGTTGTTGCCACTCCAGCTCTCCAGGTAGCGCATAAAAGTCGTCATTCCCCCGTCAGTGCCAATGTGAGCGTCGCTACTCCACGATGCATCCGACTTAAGGAAAGCACGGTTCTTGCCTGCCGCGATGGCGCAGCGATGATAGGTTGTTGTGCCTGTACGGCTGCTAGGCGCTGTGGAGTTCGTAAAACTGTTTGGGTCACTCCAGTTGTTGGAAAGGGTGGTGACCGCGTCGGCGATGACTGCAGCGGCGGCATGAGGGTCACCAAAACCGCTGGCGTTTGCGTTATAGTTTCCACGAATATAGACGCCGTTCTCGGCCGCCACGGTGAAGCCGCCGGTGCCGTCCGGGTGGACCGGAAGATTTCCTCGAGATCCGTTGATCAGCTTCAAGCCATGTCTCGCACCCGTGACGCGGTTTTTTCGTGCGATAAGTCCACTCACTCGATACGTTGGCACGTCGTAGGTGCTGCTGTCGGTTCCTTGTGCCGAGACGTGAATGCCATCTCCCAAGTTGGCGCGCCCATAAACGTCCAACGTGTTGTTCTCGTTTGTGTCTTCAGCAGTCTGCAACACCCCATCCGGGACCCCGGCGCTGCTCGCCGGGTTGATGACGTCTTCAAATCCGTATTCCCCTGCGCGCACGCCGCTGCCGTTTAACAGCATACCGCGCCGGTCTGAGAAATACAGAATGTAACCATTCTGTGAGCTGCTTTCGACGAGCGTACCTGTCGTGCCGATTGTCCCCGCAAGCCACTTCTTCAGATTCCCCACGTCGAGTTCAGGGGTGTTCATGATGCCACCAACGTTGCAGTTGCCGTTGGTCCCGCTCGGTCGCAGTTCGCCTTCCCGCGAGTCGTACATGTTCGTAGGAAACCAATTGAAACGCCCGGCAGATCCCCAGGTCGTTGTACTTTCGCCAGCGTCAGCGAGGTCGCCATCTCCATTGCGGTCTGCCTGCAGCTGAAAGATCAGGATGGCATTAGGATGGACGCTGTTCGCGCTCGTGGTTTCGGTGTCAACCTTCGGAACCGCCAAACCGCGGGCGAACCCCAACTCCAGCCACTCCCGGGTCACAGCCAGATAGCTTCCATCTGACTGGCGAGCTTCTACGCGCAGAGCTCCCTTCAGGAGGGGCCACCTGTATCCAGACCCATGGACTACTGCGCCTCCGGAGGCGGGCTGCGTGATCCAACCGGCATCTACGAGGGTATTGACTGCAGTGTTAGTTCCTTCTGCAAAATAGGTCGGGTTAGCAACGCTGGGCACCGGAACGCCGCTTGAATAGTCGGGACCGGAACCTCCATTGGCGACGTTCTCCAGCCAGATGTTGCCCGAGTGTGCTGCGCCGCCAGGCAGGTCCGCTTTACTATCATCCAACAGGACGCGAACCTGAGCCAGATTGTAGAGTCGTGATCGTCCTACAGCAGAGCTTGCGCTCTCACCCGTCGGAGGTCTGTGGATGATTTCGATAGGACGAAGTGTGCTATTCACAAACGGTAGAGTCAGCGCCTTAGCGCCGGTTGAGCCGCTGGCGACCCAACTGTTATAGGTACTAGTCGAGAGGTTGTTCCAACTCGAAATGGTGGAGCCATTAGGAGGCACGGCGGTATAGCTGCCTTCCGATTCTGTCAAGTCGCGGCAGTTTGCGCCGGCGGTGTCGGAATTGCAGCCCCCAGCAGCGGTGGGGAAAAGTACCTCGCCGGTCCAGCCCATGGACGCCGTGTTATTTCGGTTTTGCATTTCGGCTCGAACTACCTCCACGGCAGCCGTCACTTTGGAACGAAAAACAATCTTCTGCGCAGATGTTGTGTGCATGTAGAGACTGCCGTTGGTGTGTACGCGGCCGGTGGAGACAAAGCCCTGCGACGGGAAGTAGGCCAGATCTTTATCTGAAAAGGCCGCAAACTGAAAGACGGGAATAAGGGCGATTTCGACATCGCGGGTCATCCGAACTTCCGCCCCATTTCCCGCACGACTGGTGGTCGCAAGCGTAATCGGCAACAATTGCGCCACGAGCCCTTGGTTGGCGCCACTGGAAATTGTCCTAACCGTGAAAGTCGGATTTCCTGAAACATTGGGAACCGTCACTTGGTATTCCGGAAACGTGTGTCCGGTGAACGTTGGCGGCGTAGCAGCGATTGCCTGAATCTCGGCTACCGTGGGTGACTGGTTGCTCAGGAACAGATTGTTAAGGTCCACCATCATTTTCTCCATACCCGCTTCCGCCACATAGTAGGCTTGGGTGTTCTGGAGGTCGGTTGTGTGGGTTTGGGTCTCGACGTTGGCCATGAAGACGATGGCAACGGAGAAAGCAGACAGCATCAGGAGCATGAGTAGGGCGGCGACCAAAGCAAATCCTCGGCTCGAATCGGGTGCTATCGGCATGATGATCTGCCTCCTGGAAGCAAGCATTGCGCCTTCGAGGCGGATCTTGTGAATGCAAGAAACTCGAAGTTGCAGGGACCGAAGGTCGCCATCGGTGGAGCTACTTCTGTGCCCAGATGGCAAGACTTGATTGTGACTCCGGAGACCTCTAAACGTCGAGCGCCAGGTTGTCATTGTCGTCCTCGGGGGTGTCAAGCAGGCCATTAGCGGCTCCTGCTGAATCGGGCAGGTTAGTTGTGTCCCTGTCCTACGGAGTGAAGACTTGGCTATAGCCCAAATTGACAAAGTCTTGGAAACGGGGAGTACCGGGGGGAATTTTGTTCGGATCGAGAAATTCAGTGTCGAAGGAGTAAATGCGGTTGGGCGAAGCGTAAACGGGATAGTTAAAGGATTTATAGATCCCCACTCCATACTCGCAAAAGAAGAGACTCGCCAAAGACCCCTTGTAGTACAAATTGCGGCGGGGGGCATTGTATTTCCAGTCCTCCAGCATGCGGAGAAAGTTATGCGTACCGCCATCCGTTCCGAAGTCATAGGCCGGACCCCAGGCGGGTTTGGTGAAAGCGATGTTTTTGCCTGCGGCTACCGCCATCCGGTACCAAGTATCGGTAGCAAACCGTCCTTGAGGTTCGGTGGGATCTTGGAAGCTCCACCGATCTTTCCAATTGTTCGAGAGTAACGTGACTGAATCGGCAATGATGGCGGCGGCAGCGTGGGGATCGCCGAAACCTGCGCTGTTAGCGTTGTAGTTGCCTTGTACATGCACCGGGTTTTCACTGGCCACGGTAAAGCCACCCGTACCACTTGGTTTGGTAGGGAGATTTCCGAGTGATCCGTTCACTAGCTTGAGAATATGGCGTGCCCCGCTGACCCGATTCTTTCGACCCACGTTCTTACTGACGCGGGTGGTAGGATTGTCATTGGCGTTGTTACTGCCCTGAGCGGCGGCGATGAAGCCATCACCCAAATTGGCCTTGCCGTAGACCTCCAGAGTGCCATTCTGGTTGACGTCCTCGGAAGGATCTAGGGCACCGTCTGGAGCGCCACTGGTTGATGAAGGGTTAATGACGTCTTCAAATCCATACTCGCCCACTTTCTGGCCTGAGGGGTTGGGCAGCATCCCGCGTCGGTCCGAGAAGTAAAGTATGTAGCCATTCTGGGAGGAGCTTTCAGCGGCCCCACCTGTTGTCCCGATAGTGCCGCCTAGCCACATTTTGAGGTTTTTGACATCCAGTTCAACCACATTCATGATGCCGCCAATAGCGACGTCACTATTATTTTGGACTTGGCGTACCTCTCCCTCTTGTGCGCTGTATAGATTGATGGGGAACCAATTATTGACGGGTCCGGTGCCTGTAATAGTGGTGGTTTCAGAAGCGTAATAGGTTCCACCGCTGGTGTAGGCCGCGTCAGTCAGGTCACCGTCCCCGTTTCGGTCTGCAAGTTGTTGCAGTATGAGGATAGCATTGGGATGAACAGTGTTGGTGGTTCCGGTTTCTGAATTCGGAACGTCTACACCACGCGCAAAGCCGAGCTGCAGCCATTCTTGCGTGACTGCGGTGTAGGAACCGTTCGACTGGCGAGCCTCGACTCGCAGGTATCCATCGATTAGTGGCCAAGAAGTGCAACCTGTCGCCGCTGGTGTTACTGGAGAAAGCCAGTCTGTATCCACTTTCACGCATCCGCCGGCATTGGTTGCGTAGTATTTTCCTTCCGCGAAATAGGTGTTCGACGCTCCAGGAACCGGCACCCCAGTAGCATAGGTGCCGACATTAGCTAGCCGGATATTTTGTGAATCACCCGCTCCACCAGGCAGCTCAGCGGGGTCGTCGCTTAGGAGTACCCGCACTTGGGCATCATTGTAAAGTCGCGCTTGCCCCACTGCAGAGCTCGGAGACTCCCCTGCCGGAGGGCGCTTAATGATCTGAATCGGCCGAATTGTGCTTGTAACAAAAGGGAGGGTGAGAGCGCGTGCTCCGGTTGCCCCGTTTACTATCAGGCTATTATATGTGTTGGTTGAGAGGTTATTCCAATTGGTATTGGTGGCACTGGTCGGCCCACCAACCTTGCTCCCCTCGTTTTCTTGCAAATCCCGACAATTTGGCATAGCGCCGTCGCAACCTAAAGCTGCTTTGGGTACCATGATAGGTCCATTCAAGGTACCGCTGCTCGTGGTCTCGCCGTTCGACAGTTGAGCCCGGATGATTTCTCCGGCAGCAGTGATTTTGGAATGAAATACCAACCCCGGAGGGGTGGTCGCTTCAGTGGCTAGAAAAAGATTGCCGTTGGTGTGCACTCGACCGGCAAAGTCAAAACTGGGTCCGGGACAAAAACTCAGGTCCGTTTCGGAAAACATCCCGAACTGGAAAACGGGAATGAGTGCGACTTCGATATTGCGGTTCATTCTCACCTCGGCTCCGCCATTTGTTCGGGCCGTGGTAGCCAGCGTTATGGGAAGGATCTGAGCGATCAATCCCTGGTTAGCCCCGCTCGAGATGGTGCGGGTTGTGTAGTCAGGTGTCCCTGCGGTATTGGGAACAATGAATTGGTAGGCTGGGAAGGTATAGCCGGGCAGCGAAGGCGGAGAACTCCCCAGAGCCTGAATCTCCGACAGGGTAGGCGTTTGTCTGCTTAAGTAGAGATTCGACAGGTCGACCATCATCTTTTCCATTCCTGCTTCCGCGACGTAATATGCCTGGGTGTTTTGCAGGTCGGTCGTGTGGGTTTGGGTCTCGGAGTTCGCCATGAAGACAATGGCAACGGAGAAGGCGGAAAGCATCAGAAGCATGAGTAAGGCAGCTACAAGAGCAAAACCACGGTTTGAGTCGGACGATGCTGTCATTCGTATCTCCAAAAAACTAAACATAGCGGTCGTTAAAACTTAGATTTCGGATACTGACTGAAGTCCTGGCGGCGAATCGATCATAGCGGCCGTTTCGGGTCTCAGGTTGAGGAGAACGCACATTGATCGAGATGTTGACCTTTCGAATCTGATTGGGTACACCGCCCGCTGTCGGCAGATTGGCCGTTGCCGCCAGAGTCGCATCGTCAAACGTGTCATAGGTGATCTGCAGGTTCTCGACCGTTTCGGCTACCGGCACAGGTGCGAACGCATTCAACTGCCGCATCAGGCGCATGGTCGTGGACTCGACAAAGTACGAGATCACAAAGATTCGATAAGCGGTTGTTGGGGGAAATACGCCGGAGTTTGAGATCGCTTTGATATTACCAACCGAAATCGAAGACTGGTTATAGTTGAGAGAATCGCCGGCCGCAAAATTGATCTGATTCGAGCCGGTATTGACGCTGGTCACCACGCCAGCAGCACAACCGAGAGAGTTGCAGAGCATCAACACATCGTTTGCTACTACGCTAGCCGTTCCTCCTGCTTGAGTCGTGATTTGCGTTCCCGTCGCGTTCACACTGGCCAGGGTCGCGGCACTGAGCGTAGTGAGGTCGGGGTCCCGATAGACCAGACTGACCATGTCAGTGACAGAACCGCCAATCGTGGGTCCCAAGCCATCCCCTGGGGTGATTGCATACATCCGGTCGTCGGTCAAATAGTCCCAGGTACCGCAGGACGAACTGGAACAGCCGCGCTTTGGGTTAGATGATCCGGTTCCCGTGGGCAATTGGATGCCTCCGTCCACAAAGCCCGTGCCAGCGATGCTGAAATCCTGAGACATCAGATTCAGGGCGACCCGCGCGTTCTGTTGCATCTCAAAACGCTGCGTCGACGCTGAATGGATGTTGATGCCTTGGCGGAAGAGCTCCATCACGCCCCCCATCACGAGCGAGCACAACGCCACCGTCACCAGCATTTCGACAAGACTGAAGCCCTTTTGCGATAGCGGTTCCTGACTGCTCAAGATTTGTTCCTCCCTGTACTCTGCTTCTAGCGAAAACGTGATATGTAAGAGCTCACCTGATAGTTGCGCACAAAGCCGCGACTGGGGCTATAGCGCAGCGTTACCGTGATCTGGCGGAGATCCGCGTTCAAGGTGGTGATGGCGATCTGGCGCTGGAATTCGTTCAAGGTCAGCGTTTTGTCGTCCGATGTCCCAAGAAGTCCGTCATTGCCCGCAAGCACCATCGTCTCCACCGCGCCGTCATCGGAAGTCCCCACCAATCCGTCGGCGCCCGGCACCTTCAGAGACTGAAGTCCATCGAGGAAGACCCCACTGTTTGAGACGTTTCGAATCTGATCGAACGCCACCTGGGCCGTGTTGCGTGCGGTGAAGATGCTCTCGATCGCTTCGCGGGCTTTCTGTTTGGCAATCAGGTTTTGCTCGGCAAATCTCAGCGAGAGGAGCGTATGACCGAAAAGCGACAACACTCCCAGCAAGCCGATGAGCAGCACGACGGTGGCAATCAAGAATTCAACCATTCCAAACCCTTGCTCGGTACCGTTGGCTCCATCTTTTGTTGCAGACAGATATTTGGTCCTCATTTCCACACCCACGCTCCTCCGCTGGGGGCGTATCTAAACCCCTTTGAGCGGCCCGTACTGCCAAACAAAGTCACGGCTCGGGTTGTTTCAATCCGCCCCGAAATACCCATGTAAGCCACTCCGTTGCACAGATTGCTGGAAGCGTCGACGCCAGCGCCTTGCGGGTTAAAACTGAAAGTACCCCCCGAACCGCAAAACGTAAACGCGCTGCTGCTCGAGAAGCCATCCGGTTCGCTGCTAATCGAATTGCGAGTGAATGAGACGTCGGAAGGTAAAGTAATGAGGCTGACTTGAACGTCAGGGTTGCCGCCGGTCTCGATGCGCGTCACTGTGAGAGTACGCGGCGATGTGAAGGTCACTCTGTGAGTGCGGCGCCGGTCCATCGCAAGTTGACGAGCGCGCCGCATCTCTCCAACCACACTGACCAGAGCCGTCTGGACGCGGCTCTCACGCAAGGCGCTTTCGATTCGGGGCACCGCAACCGTCGCCACAATGGCCATGATCGCTATGGCAACTAGGAGTTCAAGAATTGTGAATCCGCCTTCCTCTCTTCCTCTCATTTCTGTCATTCTCCGGTCCGCGCATGCTGCAACCATCAAGAGCAAGTTGCCCGAGATGGGCTTCACCATTGTTCTGTTCGGCATGGCAGGCTCGTAACTTTAAGTTGGGCCGAACGATAGCTATGAGCCTTCTCCTTCGCCGGTCTACACAAGTTGTCAGCCGCCTTGCGTACCGGCAGGAAGAACTGTCTCAAAACATTCAACGCATCTAGGCATCCAAACCCAACAGGGTTTCCAGCGATGCAAACAAGGAGCTTACTCCGAGGCTCGAAAGGCTGGGTGACACGGTTCGTCACGTACAAAGACAAAAATCGACACCTGAAGCTCTAGAAGAGTCGAGTTAGTCCATTCTTCAACAGCGAACAAATAAGCTTCGTGAGTTGCTCGCAGCTTTCCTAAGTGGCTCTCATTTGCGGTGTTGAGTCATGACCGAGATGGGTAAGCACTGACTGGACTTACGATCTTAGGTACTAGTAAAAAAAGATGTTAACTAGGATCTGGCGAATAGCTGCGCTTTCGGACTGCAGTTGAGAAGGTTTAACCGCCCAACTACTGGCAGGAGAGACAGTCGACGGGTCGCAGCATCCGTGCCTGGTCGACCTGGAACTGTTTCCTATTTTGTCTCCCGCACGAATATGGATGTCGGCCACTTCCTGTGATTTGTCCCTACCGCTTCAGGAGTTCACTCAGAAAGGCCGTCAGCTTGTACGTTCTAAATTTTTGGCAGCAAGCTCAAGACAGCCCATGGCAAGAGGCAACCCAGTGGACAGTCTTATCCATTAGCTTAGCATGCCACTTGACGTTTCTGACGCTTCAGATCTTAGACCTTGTGCTGTTCTCAGTCGTTGCAGATTCCCCTTCTTTGGTATGCCCCACAGCGGCGACCTCAAAAACCCTTGCCGCGGCCTCCAACTGTGCGGTCCACAACTGCAGTTCTAATCTGCCCCGACAAGACGGTCAACGTTGACGACAGGACGGCGCTTGATGCTCCAAAACGGATAGCAGACTGACAAGATGGGTGGCGAATACTTGTGTGAAGTCGTGCTAATGATTTCACCTCCATTATCCGATTTCTTAGTGTGCTATGAGCTTGCTGTTCAAACGGCAGACGGTACCGCTGGGGCTCGTTGCCGACGGGTTGGCAACGATAATACTTCGCGAGAGCTCGCGAAAGAGGGTGGGCGAAGTCTTTGCCGGAACGCTGCGGGATCAAGAAGAAATCGACGAACGAGCGCGGCGCGAGTTGTTGGCCCTGAAAATGTTCTGTGCCACTAGAGCTGCGTCGGATACCCTCGATAGGCCAGGCAGTGCAGAGAGGTTGTTGGACCTTCTGCATGAGAAAATCTTCCTGAGCGAGTCGAGTACCGCGGATGAACGCGCCCGTTTTGAACAGCAGCTTCGGGAGCGGTACAAGTCGTATCACAGCATATTGAACGGATCGGGCGACCCTGTGAGGTGCTTGGGAACATTCTTTGCTGACAAGTTTCTCAGTACGAACGATGCCGCGATTGTCCATCTAACCGCTCAAACATTCTTTCGCCAGCTTGACCTGATACGTACTGCCCTTGGGCAAATCTTCTCCGAGTTCGACTTGGAGTAGTCCCTTCCGCAATTCGCGCTGTCGGATAGCCGGGAGTCGCGAATCCCTCTTGCACACATTCTGAAAGAACTCTTCTACGTCAGAGGCCAAATCCGGCCTTCATGCAGAAGGGCCAGACTTCGCCAAGAGTGCCGTCGCGACACCGCCGAATCTATGTTGAACCTTCGCGGAGGCTGTGCCCCCTTTATCCCGAGCAGGCTCAGAGAGGCACGGAGCCCTGAGACTAAAGACCGTCATCGAAAGAGCAGACACTTCCTTGCAAGTAGGGAAACTGAAGTTCGTTCCCTTTAGAAGCCGACATCCATCACATTTACTAGATACTAGACGGGCAACTACATCGCACGTTTTGGGACTAAATGCCCGCATGGCTCCACATTTCGGACAAATTGTCTCTATATAAAGTTTTTGCCGCGCTCAGAGGAAATCTGCTAAGCCACTCAAAAAATTGGCTTTTGCCGAGATTCGATCTGTAGCCGTTCGGCTTGGCAGACCGTTTGCCTTTAGATGGACGAAGCAAGAACAACAGCGGGATAAGTGATGAGGATGGTTTCCATGCAAACGTTACCTGGGAAATTGAGTGGGCACCGGACTAAGAAGTGGTCGTCGGCTCGCGGCGCAAACCTTGTCGAAACGGCCATGATCATTCCTCTGCTGCTCTTGTTGACGTTTGCGATCATAGACTTTGCCACCCTGTTCTATGTCTATCTGGCTCTGGAAAATGGCGTCAATCAAGCGACGCGCTATGCCGTGACGGGGAAGTTTGCGAACGATCCGGACCCGACTGTCCGTGCGCAGGCGATCAGGACCGCCATGCGTCAGGCTACCCCGACGCTCACCATCAGCGACGGCGCCTTCGACTTTTACAACGTTAGTAAGGCGGCCTCGGGAACAGGCGGACCCAATGACCTCATCCGAGTAACGGTCAACTACGGATGGACAGCTTTTACGCCGTTGATCCGGCCATTCTTCACTAACGGTCAAATTCAATTGAGGGTCTCATCCACCATGAAGAATGAGCCGTTCTCGTGAACGAGCATACCCGAGCGATCCCGCTCCGGACGTGATGATCAACCCGCAGAACTGTTCAGGTTCGAGCAGCTTGCTGCTGGAGGAACTGACATGGGAAGGTTAAAACCATCCATAGAATCGAGCGCACGGCCTGGCATGCGCGGGCAAAGCTTGGTGGAGTTTGCTATGGTGCTGCCGCTGGTTCTGGTGCTGGTGTTGGGCATCATTGAAGTGAGCTATGCCCTCTTTGAAAACCATATCATCATCAAACTGACGCGGGAGGGCTCCAATCTCATTTCCCGGGGCACCAAGCTGGGGCACGCCGACATCGACAGCTGGCTACTGTCTGGCACGAATGCACCGGTTGCCTTCAATGCGAAGGGGAAACTTGTCCTTTCGGTCATCAAACTGGGAGATGCAGGCGCTAATCTGGATCGGCCTATCATCTCGCATCGGCGGGTCGTGGGAACCCTGAGCGCCAACAGTGTTCTGGGGAACCCGCCAAGTTCTTCCTACTCAGGAACGCCCGACTTCGCCGCTGTGAATCCAAACAATGATTCCAACATTCGAATCATGGGTGCTCTACCCAATTCGCTGACTCTGACAGATGGAGAATCCGTTTATGTCACCGAAATCTACATGCGACATGATTTTCTTACTCCCTTTCAGAATTTTGGTGTCACGCTGCCAACCAATCTTTACGCGTCGGCTTACTTTTGAACCCAGCCTCCGCTGGGTCTGATTAGCTTTTGCGAGCACAAATGCCAGGCACTTGAGGACATCATGGAATACATTCGCAACAAAGATAAAAAAGAGAGAGGCATTGCGTTGTTCTGGGTGGCAGCCGTTTTAGTCCTGCTCCTAGCCTTTTCCGGCTTAGCCATCGATTTGGGGCGAGGCTATTTGGTCAAGGCTCATTTGTCAAAGGCAGTTGACGGAGCGGCCCTTGCCGCCGCCCGCGTCATCGGCAATGGTCAAAGCGCAGCGACAACCGAAGCGAACAAGATTTTCAGAGCCAATTTTCCAGATGGATTCCTGGGTGTTCGCTTGGTCCCGAATCCGTATCCGCCCAGCCTTGCTTTTTCGACGGACGCGGAAGGATCCAACGTGATCGATGTGAGCTCGACGGCTGCAATAGATACGACATTCATGAGAATTGCTGGATTCAACAACTTGACAGTGAGAAGCTCGAGCCAGGCCGCTAGACGCCTGGTTGACATGTCCTTAGTCATCGATAAGTCGGGTTCCATCGGGAGCGATTGGCCGCTGGTTCAGGCCGCCGCCACTGATTTTGTCGAGTCCTTTGATGACACCCAGGATCGGATTTCTTTGATTATGTATTCTTCTAATACAGTTGTCTTTGATCCAATCAATACCGGTCGCGGATTTAACAAATCGTCGCTGACTGGACACATTGCCGCAGGCACTTCTCAGGGATTCACGGCAACGTCGGAAGGGCTCTATCGAGGCTGGGACGAACTAAGACGGGTTCCGTCAAACACCCAATCGGGATTGCGAGTGATTGTGCTGTTCACCGATGGCTCTCCCAATTCCTGGTCGGGGAATTTCACGGTTGCTCCTGGTAGTTCCGCCGCTCAGGGCGTCATTAATACAAATGACTTTCCCGCTCAGGGAGGCAATAGTACGAATACCCCCCAGATGTTCGGACTCACGCAGACCCTTGGAACACCTAGTAATCCTGCCAATCAATCACTCTGGTCGGGACAGTCAACTGCCAGCTCGAATATTGATCTGTCGTGGACGGGAACACCACGGATTGACTTTCCTTTGCCGACGCAGAGTTTTCATCCAACCCCTTCATCCGCTGGAATCCCGACTCAGTTCAACTTGGTCGATAGTTCATTGGTTGGTGGCGATCGTCCGGTGGGCACAGCTCCGACTGTAAGGAATATGAACAACGCGGCTCGTAATCTGGTGGAAATTATTGCGAATCAAGCGCGGAGCGACACCAGCGGGGCCCATCGCATCCGCATCTACACCTTGGGGTTGGGAGTTCTCCTCACGTTGCCGGGGGGGGCGCCGATGGAACGCGGTGACGACATTCTCAAGCGAATTGCGAACGATCCTAGTTCGCCAAATTTCAATCCTGCTCAAAAACCAGGTCAATACTTTTTCGCTGGCGATGCAACCCAGCTAGACGCCGCCTTTAAAGCGATTCGGAGTCAGATCACTCGCCTGACCGAGTAGTCAGCTACTTAATTGGAGAAAGTCAGATGCAAAGAGATGGAAGAGCCACGGCGCGACAAAGAGAACATTCGAAACTCGTGATCACAGGGGTCGACGCCAGCGGTCTAGCTTTCGAAGAGAGAACAGAAGCTTATGACATCAGCGAAGACGGGCTCTCTTTCTATCTGAGTCATCCGCTTTGGATAAACAGCCAGCTGACGGCTGAAGTGGTTTCGAGCAGCATTTTTGCCTCGAGTCACGTCACCCGAGCCATGGTCATCCGGATTCAGCCCGCTCCCTCCGGCAAACAGCTCGTCGCCGCCAGATTCAATGAATGACTAGACTGCTTAGGTGTGCAGTCGGCGAGACACAATACCCGTCTCGTCAAATTCACTTTCAAAGAGCTAATCCGGGAAAAGCTGCTTCCAGCAAGTTGCCAGGGCTCTCTCGGATCACCGGCCTGCACGTCCCTCGAAGTGGCCACGCCATTCCGTGGATCGCAGAGCAAGCTCAACACCGCATAGGCTGCTTCTCAATCGCATCATGGGGCGGCTAGACGAAAACAGGCTAAGCGTCTATCCTCTCATCTGTTTCCTCACCCACCTGAAGTGAAAGCTTCCCCAGACTAACGTCGGAGTATGAGGCTTGCCAGCTGGTTAGTCGAGCCTGATTTGCGGGCTGGTTTGTGGAATGAGCCATAGCCCCGAAGGCAAGCACCAGTCGCAGGTCCTTCCAGGGATTCTTTCTCGGTCCCAAACAAATCAGCTATTGACGAAGCCTCATCACAATACGGTAACTGCCAGGACGCTACATTGATACTCGCAGGCCAGTAGAAAACACTACACAGAAATTCCCCTCGTTCCTTTATCGCCGATAAGTCACTTGTTTTGAGCTGAAAGTCGCTGCTTTGTGAGACTTCTGTTGAAAATGTGAAGCTGCCGGAAGTTTCAATATTGAACCCCATCGGGTCCCATGCCGTTGGCCGTCCGGATGCAAACCCACGAGGGTGATCGCCAGACTCGATCACCCTGGAGCGCAACATGAGCAGAGACCGATTCGCAGTGAGACGGAAATCATCAAAAGGTGCCAACCTGGTCGAAACCGCGATGATCATTCCACTCCTGTTCCTGCTTACGTTTGCGATCATTGATTTCAGCACAGTCCTCTACGTCTATCTAGCGTTGGAGAACGGCGTCAGCCAAGCGACTCGCTACGCAGTGACCGGGCAACAGATGGATGACCCAAACAATGTGGGGCAAAAACTCTCACGTGAACAGTCTGTCAGACACGCGATGCGTGCCGCGACGCCGACGCTCGCCATCAGTGACGGTGCCTTCAGTTTCTATAACGTGACCAAGGCGGCCTCGGGAACAGGCGGTCCCAACGACGTCATCCGGGTCACGGTCAACTATGGCTGGTCAGCATTTACGCCGTTGATCCGGCCATTCTTCACGAGCGGTCAGATCCAACTCAGGGTCTCGTCCACCATGAAGAATGAGCCGTTCCCATCATCGTGAACGAGCTTACCCGAGCGGGAAGATCCCGCCACAGACGCGGTGATAAACCCGCTGAGGTTCAGGCGGCTTGCCGCAGGAGGATTTAGCATGGGAAGTCTGAAACCATCCCTAGAATCGAGCGCCCGGCCTGGCATGCGCGGCCAAAGCCTGGTGGAGTTTGCCATGGTGATGCCGCTGGTTCTGGTGCTGGTGTTGGGCGTCATTGAGGTGAGCTATGCCCTCTTTGAAAACCACCTCATCACCAAACTGGCGCGGGAGGGGGCCAACCTGATTTCCCGCGGGACGAACCTGGGGGAAGCCGAGACATCGCTGCTGGCTGCCACGACTCCACCGGTTGCCTTTAATGCGAAGGGGAAACTTGTGCTTTCGGTCATCAAGCTTGGAGAGTCTGGCGCCAATCTGAATCAGCCAATCATCTCTCAGCGGCGGATTGTGGGAAGCCTGAGCGCCAACAGTGTTCTGGGGAACCCGCCCACTGCTTCATACTCAGGAGCGCCCCACTACTCGGCCGTCAATCCGAACAATGATTCCAGCGTTCGAGTCTCGGGTGCTTTGCCCAATGGGCTGACTCTGGCAGCAGGACAGTCCGTTTATGTCACCGAAGTCTACACGCGACATGACTTGATTACTCCGTTTGAAAAGTTCGGGGTGGCGCTGCCAGCCAATCTTTACGCGTCGGCTTACTTTTGAGCTGAGGCTTCGCAGGGGCTGATTGGCTTTTGCTAGCACAAATGCCAGGCAATCGAGGACATGATGAAATACATGCGGAACAAGGGTTCAAAAGAGAGCGGCATTGCGTTGTTTTGGGTGGCATCCCTTCTGGTCCTATTCCTGGCCTTCTCAGGCTTGGCCATCGATCTGGGGCGTGGATATCTGGTCAAGGCTCATTTGTCGAAGGCAGTTGACGGAGCAGCCCTTGCCGCGGCCCGCGTCATTGGTAGTGGTCAAAGCGAGGCGACAGCCGAAGCAAACAAGATTTTCAGGGTCAATTTTCCAAACGGCCACTTGGGTGTTACCTCGGTCCAAAATCCGCCTAGCCTTGCTTTCTCCACGGGAGCCGACGGATCCAACATAATCGATGTGAACTCGACGGCCGTGATTCCCACAACGTTCATGAAGGTTGCTGGATTCAACAGCTTGACCGTGAGAAGTTCGGGCCAGGCCGCGAGACGCCTGGTTGACATGTCCTTTGTCATCGACAAGTCGGGTTCCATCGGCAGCGCTTGGCCGCAGGTTCAGGCTGCCGCCACGGATTTTGTCGAGTCCTTTGATGACACACAGGATCGGATTTCTTTGATTATGTTCTCATCTAACACCGTTGTCTTCGATCCCATCAATACGAGTCGAGGATTTAACGAATCGTCTTTGACGGGGCACATTGCCGCAGGCAGTTCCGCGGGGTATACTGCAACGTCGGAAGGGCTGTATCGAGGCTGGGACGAACTGAGACGCGTTCCTTCAGGTAGCCAGTCAGGATTGCGAGTGATTGTGCTCTTCACCGATGGCGTCCCGAATTCCTGGTCAGGGACCTTTGGAGTCTCGTCAGGCTACGCGGCTCAGGGAGTGGTTAACACGCTGGATTTTCCAGAGATGGGGGGAGACCCTTCGAATCTGAGTGACGGTGTCAATGACCCCAACATTACCGCCCTCACGGTAACCCTCGGGACTCCCGGGAGCCCAGGCAATCAATCAGCTTGGTCCGGTGGTACGACATCGTCACCTCGCAACGTAAACATCGATCTAGCGTGGTCATCAGGAACGCCACGGATTCTCAGTTTGCCGTCCCAGAGTTACCATCCGAGCCCTTCATCCGCTGGCATACCAACTCAGTTCAATGTATTGAACAGCTCATTGGTTGGTGGCGATCGTCCAGCGGGGGGCTCATCTCCGACTGTCCGGAATGTCAATAATGCAGCTCGCAATCTGGCGGAGATCATTGCGAATGAAGCCCGGAATGACACCAGCGGGGCCTATCGCATCCGCATTTACACCTTGGGTTTGGGGGCCCTCTTGACAATACCATCGGGGGCCTTAAGTGAGCGAGGTGACACCATCCTCAAGCGAATTGCGAACGATCCTAGTTCGCCCAGTTTTAATTCAGCTCAACAACCGGGCCAATACTTCTTTGCTGGCGATCCAACCCAGCTAGACGCTGCCTTTAAAGCGATTCGTAGTCAGATCACTCGCCTGACGCAGTAGACAAGAGATCGACTCCTATAGAGAACTCCAAAACTCTGCCAAAGTACTGGTAGTCCGAATCCGGACCGCGACTTCTGGTACACGCTCTGATTGAATCGACGCAGCATGACGCGCCCTTCTACAGAGCACGCACCCGATAGCTGCGAAGAGATTCGAGCCGTTCCAGTCATCGGCCGGCCTGAGATCCAGGCCAGCTTTCGGCGACTTGGCCAAGCGGCTCACAGGGTCCGATGAAGTTGGTTTTCTGGCAGCCGGCACACTCCTGCCCCACAACTGGACGCTTCGCAGTTTACAACTCGTATTGCGAAACGGTAACGTTTCACTCCGAATCCAGCCGAACTGGTCTTGTTGAAGCGTCGTTCTGCATGTGTCTGTCCCGGGTCCGCGGTCGCGTGAAGTCAGGTCCGGATGGCGAATCAGGGAACTAAGTCGACCGGTTGCTCACTGAGTGATCAAATGTTTCTGGGAAAAAGATTGGCCCTGAAAGTAGATCAACTAGGAATTGTCGTTCCAGAACTCGAAACCGCGATGGACGCCTACGTCGTGAATTTTGGCGTTCGCTTCCAAGTGTTCGAGGTGGATGACGCCATGTCCCAGTTCAGCGGAGTACTCGTCGATTCAGGGTCCGTTTCGGCCTAGGTCAACTCCAGGGATTGTCAATTGAACTCATTCAGCCAGTGTCTGGAAGAACCATTCACCAAGAATTTCTAAGACAGAATGGGGCTGGATTCCACCATCTAGGCTTTTACACGCTCAATCTAAATGCCGCGCGCAGAAAGCTCGATAACCGTGGATACAAAGTGGTGATGGAGGGAAGAATCGACGGTGTGGCCGAGTTTGCATACTATGAGGCGCACGATCTGCATTGCATCGTGGAGCCTTTGAATCTCTCCAACCAATTGCCTGCTTTCTTGGCCCGCCATGCCTCCATTTATCCGAAGATCTGACTCATCGAGGCGACAGACTCCGTCCTCGTTGGTTCTTGTCGTTGCCAACAATTGCTGATGTTCCACAATCCTTGTAGAATGCGCTGCGTTTCACGTCATTGAATCCAGAATCCATCCAGCGAGCATTCGTGCCAATCCATAACCTATGAAAATGGCGTTTCTTCCAGTTGTTCTTCTGGGCACGGCAGCGTTGCTCTCGGCACAGCATCCGGCCACGCAATCTGCCGAGGCAGGCCGGGCACTGTTCCAGAAGAAATGTAGCAGTTGCCACGGCGAAAACGCGAAGGGCGGTCGTGCTCCGGACTTGACGTCGGGAAGCTGGCGCCATGGAGGAACCGAAGAAGATCTCATCCGGAACATCACACACGGAATTCCTGGAACACAGATGCCGCCGATTCCCATGCCGCGGGAAGAGGCGCAATCGATCATTGCCTTTCTTCGCGCCGGCAAAGCAGCTGAAGAGCCGGTTACCGGTGACGCTTCTGCGGGCCAACAACTCTTCTTTGGCCCGGCTGCCTGCAGTCGTTGCCATATGGTCGGCGGCAGGGGCGGGCGCCTGGGTCCCGATATGAGCGACATGCGAAATGAAAGGAAGCCGAGTGAGTTGCGGAAAGCCATCAATATGCCAGACGACTCGCTGCGAGAGACTTTCGAAACCGTGGAAGTCGAGTTTCCAGATGGCACGGTGCTGCGCGGGGCAGCGCGGAACGAAGATACTTTCTCAATTCAATTGATGGATGCGCGCGAGAAACTGCATCGTCTGCGGAAGAAGGATCTCAAGCGGGTTACGCGACAGCAAAAATCTTTGATGCCAGCTGCCAACCTGGATGCAGCACAAACGGAAAACCTGATCGCTTTTCTGATGAAGGGGCCGTTCTCTAGTCCGGATGCCGGGGCAGCATGGAAGCCGGCGCCCGATCTGAACGTTTCCTTTGCACGCCTGAAGACTGCACACAAGGAACCTCACAACTGGCTGACTTATTGGGGCGACTATGAAGGCACGCATTACAGTTGGCTCGACTCCATCACACCCACCAATGTGAAAACGTTACGCAGTGAGTGGACGTTCCAGTTCGGCGGCTCGAATGTCGAGGTGACTCCCATCGTTGTAGACGGGCTGATGTTCGTGACCGGTCCCCTGAACAACGCGGCCGCATTAGACGCCCGGACGGGCCGCCCCATCTGGCGGTACTCGCGGCGCCTGCCGGACGGCGTCCACAGCCAATGTACAGTGATGACTAACCGGGGTTTCGGCATTCTCGGAGATCGCCTCTACATGGCAACGCTCGACATGCATTTGGTCGCGCTCGATGCCAAGACCGGCAATGTGATCTGGGATGTTGCCGTGGATGACTATCAGAAGGGCTTTTCCATCACGCATGCTCCGCTGCTGATTGACGGAAAAGTCATTGTCGGAGTCACCGCAGGCGAGTGCGCCTTGACAGGGTTTCTCGATGCCTTCGACGCCAGCACAGGCAAGAAGCTTTGGAGATTCTGGAGTATCCCTCAGAAGGGTGACCCGGCACGCAGCACCTGGGCGGGCGATTCCGCGGACTACGGTGGTAGTCCAACCTGGACGACAGGAACCTACGATGTTGAGACCGATACGCTGTTTTGGCCGACTGGCAACCCGGGACCAGACTACTACGGCGGCGGTCGGGCTGGTGACAACCTGTATTCCAACAGCGTGCTGGCTCTTAATCCCAACACTGGAAAGCTGAAGTGGTATTTTCAGTTCACGCCGCACGACACTCACGATTGGGACGCGAACGAAACTCCCGTCCTCATCAATGCGACTTTTCGCGGAAAGCCGCGCAAACTATTGATTCAAGCCAATCGCAATGGCTTCTACTATGTGCTCGACCGGCTGACGGGAGAATTCTTACTGGGCAAGGCTTTCGCGAATCAGAATTGGGCAGAAGGACTGGATGCCAAAGGTCGTCCCATCCTCAAGCCGAACATGGATCCAACCCCCGAAGGAACCTATGTTTGCCCGGACGCGGCCGGCAACACGAATTGGCAGTCACCGTCGTACGACCCGCGCACAGGCTTGTTTTACGTTGCTGTCAAGGAGGCTTGCGCGCTTTACATCAGCGAGGTCAAGGCACCAAAGCCTGGTGAGCCCTTCACGGGCGGCGGACCCCAAGTAGACATGAAACGCGGCACCCCAGGCTTTGTCCGTGCGCTGGACCCATTGACGGGCAACAAGCGCTGGGACTTTCCGTTGCATGTTGGCTCGCATGCGCCAGGAGTCCTCAGCACTGGGGGAGGAGTGGTTTTCGCGGCGTCGCTGGATGGCTACCTGATCGCTCTTGATGCTCGTACTGGCAAGGAGCTCTGGCACTATCAGACCGGTACGCAGATTCTGAGCTCTCCCATCTCATTCAGCGTCGATGGCAAACAGATGGTCACAATCTCAACGAGTTCGTCGCTTGTGACGTTTGCATTGCCGTAGAAGTCCCCTTAACAGAGAGCAGCTTCGGAGGGAACTCGGGTTGGGCGAGGCTCCTGCCGAGCCGCGAAGTCGCAAGCCCTTGATTCAGACAGGCTCGGCGGGAGCCTGATCCTAGGGTCCTCAGGCTCGAATCATCCAACATCAGTACGACGCCCTGCCGGTATCCAGAACACCACGGCAGCAGAACAATCAACTCACAACGAACCGGATCCAATGAGGAGCCTATGTTGAAGAAATCGATTTTCTACACAGCCACTCTATTGCTGATGATTGTCTCCAGGCCTGCTCCCGCCATTGAACGGCTGGGTGTCGAGTTCAAGGTATTTCAGTTCCCCGCCAATGCCATTCCGCGCATCGATGGCAAGTCGGACGACTGGGAAATGGTCCCGAAGGAGTTCACTATCGGCATGGACCAGCTCTCGGACACGGTGGGAGGGCGCGGCACCCAGATTGATCGAAAAGACAAGGATGCCAGCGTTCGTGTGGGGTGGGTGAAGGGGCTGAACCGGCTCTATTTTCTTTATGAATCCTACGACGACTTCTGGGACTTCAACAAAACCGACCTCCACAACGACATCTTTGAACTGGTGATTGATGGGGATCTTTCGGGGGGGCCGTTGATCAAGCAAATGCACCCGTACTCGAAGCTAGGCAAAGAGGAGGCACACTTTCGCTTTCATGGTGTACATGCTCAGAACTATCACATCTTTACGCCCAGCGAGGGTAAAGACTGGGCGATGGTGTGGGGCTGCCAACCCTGGATTAGGGAATTGCCTTGGGCGAACGCTGCCTATGACTACAACTTCAAGCATGGGCAGAGCGGCAGGCTTACGTTGGAATTCTGGGTAACGCCGTTTGACTATGCGCCAGCTGAAGGTCCAGGGAGCGCCATTGTCTCCGATCTGAAGGAGAACAACTTGATTGGAATGTCTTGGTCGATCCTCGACTACGACGATGAGAAAGCCGAGCGATTCAAGGCGTTTTGGAACCTGTCGCACAAGACCACGATGTATGGGGATGCTTCAGACCTGGTTGCTTTCCGGTTGATGCCGCTCGAATCACGTTTTCGCAAACCGATCGAGGCCGACTGGTCATTCAAAGTTCTTGATATGGATCGCAGGCTCGTGGCATTTCAGGATGTCTCGTATGGGAAGATCACATCCTGGAAGTGGGATTTCGGCGACGGGAAAATCTCGATGGAGCGGCATCCGGTTCACACGTATGAGAAAGCAGGGGAGTATGTGGTGACGCTGTACGTCGAGGGTCCCGAGGGAAAAGCTCGCCGCGCCAAGGTTTGGGATGTGGTGATGCGGTGAAGCGTCATCATCAGGCGGTTTGTCAGTTTCCAAAACGGGACCCCTGTCTGTTGTAGGGGCGCACCTGCGTGTGCGCCCCTACGAACGCGAGGCTCATGTAATTTCCCCTCGCGGACTGGTTCAGCCAGAAAAATGGAGCGCCTATCGTGACAATCACAAATTGGTCAGCTTTCGTTCTCTTTAGGTGCCTCGTTCCAAGGTCAGGCGCTTCTATACCACGCAGATGAAGATGGCCGATAGAACGGAAATCGAATTCTTCGACGGTCCCCACACTATGAATGGAAAGGGACTTTCGAACTCCTTCGCCGCCACTTGCGTTGGCCGTGAGGCAGAGGCAGGATGTTGCTGCCACTCTAACCACTTCGGCGATCGCTTTGTTTTCCACCGCGTTGCCGGAGCGCTTCGAACAGGACGATGCCGACGGCGACGGAGACATTCAAGGAATGAATGGGGCCGGGCGTCGGAATGGAAACCAGGAAGTCGCAGGTTTCACGCACCAAGCGTCGCAGGCCCGAGCCTTCATTTCCGACAACTAACGCGAGCGGCATTTTGCAATCCAATTCGTAATACGGCTTGGCTTGACCCGTTTCCACACCAGCGATCCAGATTCCTTTCTCCTTCAGCGTCTTCAACGCATTTACTAGATTCGTGACCCGGGCAATCTTGAGATGGTCGAGAGCGCCGGCTGCGGTCTTTGCGACGGTTTCGGACAGTCCTGCCGAATGATCCTTGGGCAACAAGACACCTTCGACACCACTTGCGGCACAGGTGCGCAAGATTGCGCCGAGGTTGCGGGGATCTTCGATGGAATCAAGCGCGACCAGTAGGGGCAAAGCGCTCAGACCATCGATCAGATCTTCCAGATCCAGCGTTGCGCTCGATGCGCAAACGGCCAACACTCCCTGGTGAGTCCCACCCCCGGATTGGCGATCCAGGACGACCTTGGGTTCGAAGCGAACCGACACGCCACGTTGTCGTGCCAGATCGATGATTTCCTGGAGACTACGGTTGGAAGTTCCCTGAACAACGAGGATCCGTTCAATAGGTCTGGCCTTAGCTTTGAGACATTCGAGAACCGGATGGATGCCGAAGACGATTTGCATGGAACGCGAAGACCAGGATGAACAAGAACCGCAAGTTAGGCTTTCAATGCGAGGTCATCGCAGCGGCAAATGCAGCTGCGCGTTGCCTGCAACTGAGAACTGGCTTCGGCAGAGCGAGGCGGCTTCCGCCTTCGAAGATAGGGAGCAGTTTGTCAAGTTCCGGGCCGGAATCGCTGCCAGTGAGAGCGACGCGAATCGGATGGAAGAGCTGTTTACCCTTTTGTCCAGTCTGAGCTTTTGCCGCCGCCACGATTCCCTTCCAATCGCGGGGAAGCTCGCGGCCCGGCTTAGCTAACTCATTGGCCAACACGCGAATCACATCCGCAGCCTTGGCGTCAGACAGTACATGCTTCACGGGTTCGGTGGTCAGCGCTTCCGCAGGATCGAAGTTGAAGATGAAGGCAGCCTTCATTGGAATCTGACTCAAATGATCGACTCCAGGTAGCAAAGCGTCAATGACTAGGCCGACCCAATCGTGAATGGCTCCGCCAATATCGGACAAGAGCCCGGCTTGTTGGAGAAACGGAAACGTAAGCTGGAGCAGGCGACTGCGGTCGCATTCCTTGAGGTAATGGCGGTTAATCCAATACAACTTGTTTAAGTCGAAAACTGCCGCACTCTTCGAGACCCGCTCTAACTCGAACGACTGGATCAACTCAGCCAGTGGAAGAATCTCACTCTGGCCTTCGCGAGGAGCCCAACCCAGCAACGCCAAATAGTTCACCAACGCTTCCGGCAGAATGCCCATGTCTTGCAGGTTCTTTACGGAGGTGGCGCCGTGGCGTTTGCTCAGCCGCGTGTGGTCGCTGCCCAGGATGGTGGAGAGATGCGCGAAAGCGGGCAGGGGCCAGCCGAAAGCCTCGTAGATCAGCACTTGTTTAGGAGTATTCGAAAGATGATCGTCGCCGCGGATGACGTGGGAAATCTCCATCAAAGCATCGTCTACTACCACTGCATAGTTATACGTGGGGAGGCCATTGGATCGGATCAGAATGGGGTCGCTGATGACATCGCTGGAGAATTCCATGTCGCCATGTACAACATCCTGAAACCGGATCGGCCCCTCTCGCACCTTCAGGCGAATCACCGAAGCTTCCCCGCGGTCCATCCGCTGCCGCACTTCCTCATCGGTCAGCGATTGACAGGTTCCGGGATACTTCCAGGGAATTCCGGCCAGTTTTGCACGCTCTGCCTGTTTTTCGAGCTCCGCCTCGCTACAAAAACAATGGAATGCCCGGTGCGATTGCACAAGCTGGGAGGCCTTGGCACGATAAAGGTCCAACCGGTCGCTTTGGCGATACGGACTGTGGGAACCTCCCACATCGGGTGCTTCGTCCCACTGCAAGCCCAGCCAACGCAAATCATCGTAGATCAATCCTTCGAAGCGTTCTTCTGAACGAACGATGTCGGTGTCTTCAATACGGATGATAAATGGACCGGAGGCTTTGCGCGCAAACAGCCAGTTGAAGATGGCTGTGCGTACATTGCCAACGTGCAAATGTCCCGTCGGGCTGGGTGCAAAACGAACGCGAATGTTGGAGTTCATGGGCTTTACCAACGAAGGCTCGGTGGAAATCAACAGCAGTGGGGTTACTTTGAGAGAGGGTAGGAGCTGTCCTCAGCGGCCATTCCCTGTCCAGCCTGCATCGCCGCTGAGGACAGCGGCTCCCACCTTCTCAGGATGTGGTTTGGGCGTTCAGCCCGTCTTTTCTCCTGGAAAGCAGTTCAAGCTGGGACGCATTGGATCCGACAATCAGGTCTTTGCGGTCGCTCCAGTTTGCTCCTGCCGTATCAACAGTTCGGCCAGGGGCAGGTCAGCAGGCTTGGTGATTTTGATGTTCGTTTCGCTCCCGCGCAACACGGTAACCGGATGTCCCAGCCTCTCAACCAGGCAAGATTCATCAGTAGCATAAAAGTTTTCCGCTTGCGCCCGCTCGAACCCTTCCTTCAGCAGGCGATATCGGAAAGCTTGTGGTGTCTGAACGAGCACGATCTTGTCGCGGGGCAACGTGGTTACTACATGCGTCTTATCAATCTGCTTGAGGGTATCGGTACAGGGAATCGCGAGAATGGCTGCGCCCGAGACAAGCGCTTCCGTGATTGCGGCGTCAATCGATTCGATGTCGACAAACGGCCGTACCGCATCGTGTACAACGACGACCTCTGTCTCAGGATCCACCTCCTGAAAACCGCTGTACACCGAATCCTGCCGGTGAGTCCCTCCAGACACCAATCGCGCGAAGCCGAGCAATCCTTCCTTCTCAAGCACCGGCTCGAACGCAGCGATATCCGACTTGCGCATCGGGACAATTGCCATGCTGATCGATGTACAGCGAGAAAACTTACGCAGCGTGTGGACTAGAATGGGGACACCGGCTAGCGAAAGAAACTGCTTCGGACTGGACGTTCTCATCCGGGTTCCCATCCCGGCCGCGGGAATGATGGCAACGGCTTTCATGACTGGACGGTGGGTTGAGCCACAGGTTGAGCCACGGTTTCCGCTCGTCCGTGTGAGCGGTCTTCATAGCGTCCAAAAATCATCTTACCCGCCGTTGTTTGGAGCACACTCGTCACGGAAGTATCGATGGTCTTGCCAATCATCTTGCGAGCATTGTCCACGACCACCATGGTGCCGTCATCGAGGTAGGCAACACCCTGGTTGTATTCTTTACCCTCTTTCAGGATGAATACCTTCATGACCTCTCCCGGAAGCACCACGGGCTTCAGGGAATTCGCCAATTCATTGATGTTCAGCACTTCAACGCCCTGAAGCTGCGCCACCTTATTCAGGTTGAAATCGTTAGTGACGATTTTCCCCTCGATCTCCTTGGCCAATTCGATGAGTTTCAAATCTACTTCGCGGATACTCGGGTAATCATTCTCCACAATCTGCACGGTTAACCCAGACATCTTCTGGATGCGCTGCAGAATATCCAGACCTCGGCGTCCGCGATTGCGCTTCATGGAATCGGCCGAATCGGCCACCTGTTGCAACTCGCGCAACACAAACTGTGGAATCACCAGGACGCCATCCACAAAACCGGTCTCGCAAATGTCGGCCACGCGGCCATCGATAATCACACTCGTGTCCAGGATCTTGTAGCTTCGTTTGGCCTGGCGTTCACCACCGAAGAGTCCGCCGAAGGCCGCAAGATTGAGCATATCTCCCTTGCTGGCGCCGGAAACCAATCCGACATACCCCATCAAAAGAAACAAGCTGATCTGCAGAAATGAAAGCGTACGCGGCTCGATGGACGTCTTGGTCAGCATGCTGCTGATCATCGTTGCAGCAAAAAAGCCGAGTGTCGATCCAATCGCCGCGCCGATCAGCCGTTTCAACGAAACCTTCCGCAGCCGAGCTTCAAAGAGAATGATGGCGGCAGAGGCGATGACACCGTAAATTGCGGAAAAGAGTTTTGGGAGTCCGAAGGGCTGAAAGTAGTATGCCGTTATCGTTAAGACAATCGCAAAGATGAGCCGAACAACAACCATTTCAAGCAAGCAACTCCACCTCCTCCAAAAGGCCAGCCCGGTTGAGGCTGCTGGCATGAAAACAACAGGGTAGCCTCAGCTCGCAATCGAGCTGGGTCGTCAGTCAAACAAAACTCCCATGGCCTCCTGCACGGTCCGCACAGGAATCAGTTCGATATCCGGCTGGTGCTCCGTCTTGGGTAGATTGTTGTAAGGGAGGATGCACTGCTTAAATCCCATCGACGCGGCTTCGCGGATGCGCAGCGGCGTCTGGCTGGTGGCTCGTACTTCTCCGGCCAACCCTACCTCGCCGAAAATCACACGGTCAGGCGCGATGGCGCGATTGCGAAAACTGGAAACAATGGAGGCCACAATTCCTAAATCGGCCGCAGGCTCGTCGACCGTTAGTCCTCCGGCAACGTTCACGTACACATCGCTGCCTCCCAGGTGCATTCCCAGCCGCTTGTCCAGCATCGCCAGCAGGAGAGAAACCCGGTTTGGATCGACCCCGGCGGCTGTCCTGCGCGGGCTGGCGTAGTTCGTGCCGCTCACAAGAGCCTGTAGTTCAACGAGGATCGGTCTCGATCCTTCAACGCAACCTATGACGACTGATCCAGAAGCACCGGCAGGTCTTTCGGAAAGGAAAAGCTTGGAGGGATTGTCGACGGGTATCAGACCTTCGTTCGTCATTTCGAAGATGCCCAACTCATTGGCCGCTCCAAACCGATTTTTCACGGTCCGAACGATTCGATGGCTGTGATACCTTTCGCCCTCGAAATATAACACGGTGTCGACAATGTGTTCAAGCGACTTGGGCCCAGCCAGAGCGCCGTCTTTCGTGATGTGACCGATGAGGAAGGCAGGAATCGAGCGCTGCTTGCTCAGCAGAAGAAACTGAGTGGCAACCTCGCGAACCTGGCTGATGGACCCGGGCGCCGAGCCCAACTTTTCGGAATAGACAGTCTGCACCGAGTCCAAGACCATCACTTGAGGCTGCAGTTGGTCGACACTTTCGAGAATACGTTCAAGACAGGTTTCACTCAGCAGGAAGAGGTGCGTCGGATGTATGCCAAGTCGCTCGCCGCGCATCTTGATCTGGCTTTCCGATTCCTCGCCCGAAACGTACAGGAGCCGTTTGCCATCACCCTGCATGAAGTCGGCCGCCTGCAGCAGCAAGGTGGATTTGCCAATTCCCGGATCGCCTCCCAGCAACACCAGCGAACCCGGCACGATCCCACCGCCCAGCACGCGGTCAAATTCAGGCAGACCCGAAGAGAACCGAGCGTGATCCTGACTGGAGACCTCATGGAAAGCGGTAGCCGCAGAACTTCCGCTGATGCCTGTTCCCGACCTCCCGACGTCAGATTGCTGCACCGGTTCTTCGGCAATCGAATTCCACTCCCCACAATCGGGACACTTCCCCATCCATTTGCTGACGGCATAGCCACAATTCTGGCAGATGAACGAAGACTTGGGTTTGGACATTTGTTAGGAAGTGACAAGTGACGAGGGCTGGTGCCGTGAAACCACCAGCCGCTGGGAACTTCGCAAAGATTGAATACCAACGAACAACTATCAACTAATCCCGCACCACTTGTCCCGAGTACACCCTTGGCACTCTGGCGCCGATCCGTGTCAGGACCTCATAAGGGATGGTCTGCGCCAGGCTAGCCAATTCCTCGACACGAATTTCCTGGGTGCCTTGCTTTCCGATCAAAACAGTCTCGTCGCCGACTTCCGTCTGAGTGGCCTCTGTGACGTCAACCAGCGTCAAGTCCATGCTGATCTTGCCGACGATCGGAAGACGTTCTCCGTGAATCAAGACCTGCCCACGGTTGGAGAGTGCCCGCACCAGCCCATCGGCATAGCCCACTGACAGTGTGGCAATCCGGCTATCTCGGCCAGCGGTGAAGGAATTTCCATATCCAATAGAACAGCCGCGCTGCACGGTGCGCACCTGCATCACCTGAGTCTTGAAACTCAGGACCGGTGCCAATTCCAAGAGGGTCTGCGGGACGGGCAGGGGATTGATGCCGTAGACCACTAGACCCGGCCGTACCCCATCCATCCAGCTCTGCCTGAAATTCAGGATACCCGCGCTGTTGGCGGCATGTCGCCATTGGGATTGCCATCCGCCTTCGCCCGCGGCTGCCAGAAACCGCGTGAAGAGATCTAGCTGCGTTTCTGTTGAACGATCTTGAAGATTCTCCGCCACGCTAAAGTGAGTGAATACTCCTTCACACCGGGTCCATGGGGACGGGGCACGCATTGTTATTAGCGCAGACGCCTCTTCCAACTCCACGCCGAGGCGCGAGATTCCGGTGTTCACTTCCAGATGGTAACTAACCCGGCGCTCAGCGCGCGCAGCAGCCTTCTCCAGGCTGTCCAACATGTCGGGACGAAACACCACGGGAGCAAGCTGATGGGAAACAATGTCGTCCTCTTGTCCGGGCCAAAAACCATTCAGAAGCAATAGTGGGCAGGTGACCCCAGCCTTTCGCAACACCAGCGCCTCTTCCAGAATCGCAACCGCCAGCGCATCAACCCCCAACTGCTGTAAACACAAAGCAACAGGTGCCGCGCCGTGACCATACGCGTCTGCCTTAATGACCGCCATGATCTTGACAGCGCGGGGCAACAACTTGCGGAGGGCGAGAAAATTGGACTCCAGCCGATTGAGGTCGACTTCAACCCAAGTGGGGCGTTTGCCTCGAAGGGAATCAGGAAGGCTCATTGCAGAGATGCCGGCGATTTGAAGGATTCATCTCAGCTGCGAGCAACGTTGCGTTAGCGTCGGGCTGACGGCCGTTATCGTACTCCATCACGGCAGGAAGATAAACCGATGCGTCTCCTTCGATCGTATCTTCTTCCCCTCGACTTTGAGCTTTGCTCCGGAAATTCGGTCGCATATGTTTGCGCGGTTTGGCCCATCCTCACGGTTTCAGTTTCGGAGAGAATCGGTCTTGCCACAGACTGCTGAAGCGTCATTGGTCTGCCGGGATGCAACAATGATGTTGACGTGACGATCATGCACTTGCCGGGAAGGTTTTGGGCGTTCCTTTTCCTACGTTGTCCGAACTGCAGGCGAGGGCGCTTATTCAACTCTTGGATTCATTGGATCGACAGGAACAGTCAACGTCCGCGTTGAGGCCTGGCCTTTTATCCAGAAGCAGGATATTTCGTAGGCTCGATCTATATCAACTATGGAGCCACGGTAGCCGTGTTGATTTTGTCCCTCGTGGCTGTCCGGGATGTGCCGGAACGCCTTCAGCTAGTTTTCTTCTCGTGGCTTGCAGCTCTTACCTCTCTTGCCTTCTTTAGACATTCTCGAAGTCTCTGGATTGCTGTCGATTTTTGGATCAATCCGTGGAAGCCACCTGAAGCCGCTCAAAGCTTGCGCTCAGCAGATCGTGACGTCGATTGAGAGCGGTACGGTTCACGGGTGCCAAATAAAGATGAGACGGTGAGCCAGGGTTCCCAATCCGCGGGACAACCCTGAGCGGGTGCACCATTTCGTCAAAGGAGATGCTTGCAGAGTTTGCCAGGATGGTCTCAGGGAACAGGTGTGAGACGACCGGAGATAATCAAGACCGCGACCCAGGAGACAAGGCCGACTCCGAACCTGCTAGTCTCGTTCCCGGAAAAGGTTCTCAAATCGCGTGTATTCCCGAACGAACGCGAGTTCCACTGAGCCGATGGGGCCGTTGCGCTGCTTGGCGATGATGATTTCCGCAATCCCTTTCTTGTCTTCATCATCCTTCTTGTAGAACTCCTCCCGAAAGATGAAGGCCACAACGTCGGCGTCCTGTTCGATGGAGCCCGATTCTCGTAGATCGGATAGTTGCGGTCGGTGATCGCCGGTGCGTTGTTCCGGCGCGCGGCTTAGCTGTGAGAGTGCTATGACGGGGACGTTGAGCTCCTTGGCAAGACCTTTCAAGCCCCGAGAGATACTCGAGATTTCCTGCTGGCGGTTCTCGAACCGCGATTTGCCGCCCGACATGAGCTGTAGATAATCCACCACCACCAGATCGAGTCCCTTCTCCGCCATCAGTCGGCGGCATTTCGCTCGCATTTCCAACAGACTGATCCCAGCCGTATCGTCGATGAACATCCGGGCTTGCGACAATTCCCCGAGTTTTCTCGGGATCTTGTGCCAGTCCTCGCGTGACAAGAATCCCGTACGCAGCTTGTGAGCGTCGATCAAGGCTTCCGAGCAAAGCATGCGCAGCATGAGCTGATGCGTCGACATCTCAAGACTGAACACGGCGACACTTTTCTTTTCCCTGATCGCCGCATAGGTGGCCATGTTCAAGCTGAATGCCGTTTTTCCCATGGAAGGCCTGGCGGCGATGATAATGAGGTCAGAAGGCTGAAGGCCGGAGGTCATCTCGTCCAGCTTGGTGTAGCCCGTGGCAATTCCGGTCACCATCGTCTTCTGCTTTGACGCCAGCTCAATCTTCTTGAGCGTCTCTTTGGCAATCTCGGTCAGAGGGACCAATCCGCTTCGAACCTTCAGTTCGGCCAGGTTGAAGATCGACTGCTCGGCGGCGTCGAGAATTGCGCCTGCGTCCTGTTCCTGCTCGTAGCAATCGTTGATGATCTGATTGGAGCAGCGAATCAGGTTGCGGAGTGTTGCCTTCTCCTGAACGATGCGAGCGTAGAACTCAATATTTGCCAGCCGTGGCACGCCATCGATCAGGGATGAAATGAACGATCTCCCGCCGGCGTTCTCCAACTGGCTCGCCCGGTTGAGTTCTTCGGCGAGGGTGATGTAGTCGACGGCTTGGCCCTTCTCGGAAAGGTTAAGCATCTGTTCGAAGATCAGGCGGTGGCTGCCTGCGTAAAAGTCTTCTACTCTGAGAAGTTCAATGGCTTGGTTCAGCAGTGCGTTGTCGAGGAGAATGGCGCCCAGGATACTGCGCTCGGCTTCCAAATTATTAGGCAGCCCCTTTTCCAGGGTGACATCGGCCGGCATGAGAGGTAGCGAGCGCTCTAGGAGGGACGGAAAAAAGCGTCAATCTAACCCAGATCAGGGACCTGGCACAACCGGCGGGACAGGGAGAGGAAGAATAACCCTCAAAAGCTTATTCTTCCTTGAGAACTTCGACTTTGATGAAAGCGGTGACGTCCCGATGGAGCTTCAGGGGAACATCGTGCTGGCCGAGAGATTTGATCGCTTCCGGCAGATCCAGTTTTCGGCGATCGATGGTGAATCCTTTGCCGGCAAGCAATTCCGCGATATCCATGGCCGTGACCGAACCGTAGAGGACTTCGTTTTCGCCCACCTTGCGGTTCACTTGAATCGCAACTTGCGAAAGTTGTTGCGCGAGCGCTTCTGCATCTTTGCGTTCCAGCGCTTCGCGGCGCACGGCGGCCGCTCTTTCCTGCTCAATCTGTTTCATGTTGGCCGGTGTGGCCAACACAGCCAGTTTCTTCGGCAAGAGGTAGTTGCGGGCATAGCCAGGGCTGACGTTGACGACGTCGCCACGCACACCCAGACTGTCAATTCTTTCTCGAAGGATGATTTCCATAGAAGCACTCCAAAAGGCAAGTATGAGAAAACTAGTTGGAAGTAAATGGGAGCAAAGCAATGTTGCGCGCGCGCTTCAACGCTTCCATGAGTTTCCGCTGGTGCGGCGCGCATACGCCGGAAATTCGGCGAGGAAGAATCTTCCCGCGCTCAGGGATAAACTGAAACAAGAGGCGAGTGTCCTTGTAGTCAATGTAGTCAATTTTGTCCACGCAGAACTTGCAGACCTTCTTACGCCGTACAAACTGTCGTTTCGGGCCACCAGGCGCCGCGGGTTTTCTCATGAAAGCCATGTTTCCGTCTCCTGTGAAATTCCCTCTTGAGTCAGGGGATCAGCTTCGTCACTGCTGTAGCTTGCGGAACTGCCAAACAACTCGTGCGTCTTTGCGATGGCCGTCCTTCGTTAGATCGCCGAAGGGGCAACTTCTCCCATTTTGCGGGACGCTTTCTTCTTGACCTTTTTTAGACGGGCAGCCTTCATCTTGTCGACCCGTTTCAGATCCTCGTCCACACGGACCGTGATGTAGCGAATAACGGTGTCTACGACTCGCAAGCGGCGTTCAAATTCTTTGACGCACTCGCCATCAGCATTCAGTTTGAAAAGAACATAGTAGCCCTCGTCAAACTTGTCGATCCGGTAGGCAAGCTTTTTCTTGCCCATCTTCTCCACGCCGACCATCTCACCCTTGTGCGAAGTGACCACACCTTCCATCGCAGCGATGAGTTTGTCGTTCTCCTCGTCGGTCGACCCCGGTTTCAGGATAAACATGATTTCGTAGTTGCGCATTACAGCTCCTCTAGTGTCACTGGGTGACAAAGTTCAAACTTCAGACAACCGGCGGTCTGCAGGTCGCTACGCGTCTTCAATCTCATCCGGCAACGCCAAGCCATTGAAGTAATTCATCGCCGGCAACAATCCCTCCTGGGCGATCATAACGGCAGCTTTGCTAGCCTGCTCAACCATACGCGATGCCAGCTTCTCAAATTCTACCCCGATGGGGTTCAACACATACTCGGCTGCGTCCGACATTCCAGACTCAGGCAGAATCCCTAATCGGACTCGGGCAAACTCGCTGCTCTGGGTATGTTCAATGATCGATTTAAGTCCGTTGTGACCGCCCGCACTCCCTTTGGCGCGGATACGAATCTTCCCAAAAGGCAGAGCCAAGTCATCACAGACTACCAACAACCCGTCCAATGCGAAACCAAACTGCTCCAACGCCGAACTAACGGCCTGCCCTGAAAGGTTCATCCAAGTTTGCGGTTTAACCAGAACCCATTCGACCTGCTCTTGCGCTGCTAATGCAACCAGCGCCTGACACTCTCGCGGCACCCATCGGGTCTGGAGCCTTGTTGCCAGAGCATCCAAGACTTCGAAACCCAGATTATGCGGCGTTTGTCGATACTGCAAACCTGGATTTCCCAGACCCACCACTAACATTCGGGCAATCATGGAGTAAGGGTGTTCTGAGGACTATCGCTCTACTTCTTTTCCTTCTCCTTCTTTTCTTCTCCCTTTGCGGGCTCGCCTTCTTCTTCAGTGGCCACCTTACCCTTCTTGATGACCTCCGGTTCGGCGACGACCGCCTCGACCGCGGGCTCTTCCACCTTTTCTTCTTTCGGAGTGATCACATGGGCGATTACCAGTTCGGGATCTGACAGGATCTTGACCTTCGGGTCAGTCTTCAAGTCTGAAACTCGAAAATTCGAGCCTATCGACAGCTCAGAAATATCGATCTCCATATGCTCCGGAATATCCGCAGGCAGGCACTCCACCTCGACCTCACGCAGGACGAACTCGAAGATTCCTCCCTCCAACTTCACACCCTTGGCTTCGCCTATTGTGGTGATTGGAACGTTAACTTGCAGAACTCTGTCCATGGCAATACGCACAAGGTCGGCGTGCAGTAGATGTCCCTTAATGGGTTCAAACTGCCAGTCCTTGAGCATGACGCTGGTGGTCTTTGCGTCCTGGAAGGTCAGAGTGAAGATCGTGTTATGTCCCGTTGCGGAATGCAGGATCGAAGATAGCTCTTTGGGGCTGACTGACAGGGCAACGGAGCCTTCATTGTTTCCGTACAGCACCACTGGAATCTTCCCCGACATGCGCAACTGGCGGGCCGCGTTCTTCCCACGCTCCTCGCGAGCTTCGGCGGTGACGTTAAACTGTGGCATTGCTAGACTCCTTTACTTTCAGTGTCCAGATGGGGCCCAAAACAGCGACCCGATTCTGCACCTATCATCAAGTTTGAGACTTCAAATAAACAGGGAACTTACAGAGCTTTCCTCGTGGATTGATCTGATCGCCTTACCCAACAAATCAGCCACGCTGAGAACCCGGATCTTGCTGGTTCTTTCGGCTTCCCTGGAGACGGGAATCGAATTCGTGACCACCACTTCCTCCAGGCAAGACTCTTGAATTCGCTGCACGGCCGGGCCCGAAAACACCGGATGGCTGCTGCAAGCGTAAACTTTCTTCGCGCCTTTATTCAGCAGCGCCTCGGCCGATTTCACCAGGGTCCCGGCTGTGTCGATCATGTCGTCTACGATCAACGCCGTTCTCCCTTCAACTTCACCGACAATATGCACAATCTCGGCGACATTGGCTTCGACACGGCGTTTGTCGATGATCGCAAGATTGGTGTCGAGTTTCTTGGCGTAGGCCCGAGCGCGCTCAACACCACCGGCATCCGGCGAAACCACGATCAAATCAGGCAGATCAAGCTTCTGGAAATAGTCCACCAGCACCGGGGCTGCAAAAAGATGGTCCACTGGAATATCAAAGAACCCCTGAATCTGCGGCACATGCAGATCCATCGTCAATACGCGGTTGGCGCCCGCTGTCGACAAAACGTTGGCTACCAGTTTTGCGGAGATGGGAACGCGTGGCTTGTCCTTGCGGTCCTGACGGGCGTAACCGAAGTAGGGAAGTACCGCCGTGATCCTTCTGGCGGAGGAGCGCTTGAAGGCATCAATCATCAAGAGCAACTCGACCAGAGTCGTGTCAACCGGTCGACAGGTGGGTTGAATAACGAAGACATCTTCACCGCGAACATTCTCAAGAATCTGGAAGTACACCTCGCCGTCACTGAATCGAGTGACCGACGAGTTGCCGAGCGGCAATCTCAGGGAGTTGCAGATCTCTTCCGCCAGCGCCCGATGAGCTGTTCCCGTGAAGATTTTCAATTCGTCTTTCAACTTCCTGATCACTCCGCCAACGAAGCGCTACGTTCGTCAGGTTTGGGACTGCTACGACCACCTTCGAGAGGTTTTGGCTGGGGCGGGAGGATTCGAACCTCCGAATGCAGGTGCCAAAGACCTGTGTCTTACCGCTTGACGACGCCCCAACAATTCACCGCAGAGACTCAACCATCCCCGAGTGATATGCCGTTCGTTTCAGGGTGTGAGTCTGAATGAACCGGAGGTGCAAGCCAGCCGCTTTGGAAACCGCGTACGCCAGTTCCCGCTTTTGATCAAAGAGCCCAAACAAAGCTGATCCGCTTCCCGTCAAGCTCGCCGCCACCGCCCCCGCAGCCAGCCAATCAGACTTGACCTTCCTCAGCTTGGGAAATTGCTCGAAAAAAGTCGGTTCGAAATCGTTTTCCTGCAGCTTGTGACCTTCCAGACTGGCCCAAAGGCCTGAACAGAAACGGGGAATCATACTTTCCGAGTGGGTGTTTGTCAATTGCAAACTCAAGCGGCCATAAGCCTCCGAAGTGGATATCCCTTTGCTTGGAATGCCCAATAGGACGTGCCTTTTCGGGAGTTCCTCCATTGGGTAGACTTCAGATCCTCGCCCGATTCCAAGAGCCGTGCCCCCCAGCAAGAAGAAGGGAACATCGGAACCCAGCTGGCCTGCCGAAAGCAGCAGGTCGGAGCGTCGGAGATCGAGCCGGAACAAGCGGGCCAGCCCCAGCAAAGTTGTCGCCGCGTTACTGCTACCACCCCCCAGCCCGGCACCCAGCGGAATGGTTTTCTCAAGGGTTGCCGTCAGTCCGCCGGGCACGCCAGTTTGGCGCTGGAAAACTTCGATAGCACGAACCACCAGGTTATCCGCTGGATCGATTCCTGGTTCATTGGAGCTAAACTGGATACCTCTGGTTCGCTTCCGAGTGAGAATCAAGTGATCGTGCAGCGCGATGGTCTGCAGAACGGTGCGGACCTCATGGTAACCGTCGGGCCGCTTTCCCAGGATATGTAATCCCAAGTTGATCTTGGCGTAGCTTCTCAGGGTAATCTGAGTATGGTCAGTGGACATAAAAAAAGCCCAATCAAAAATGATTGAGCTTTGTAGAGGTCAGTGTTGATGGGAACTATTTCTTTTCCAACGAAGCCAGCTTGACCTTCAAGTCATCAATCTTCTTCTGCACCTTGCGAGTTTCTTCTTCGTCCTGTCCGTTGGCCAGCGAGAGCTCCCACGCTGCCCGGGCGTCGGCATACTGACCTCTCTGGTAATAGACGTCGCCCAAGTGCTCGTGAATCGTTGGGTCCTTTCGAACTCTCTCCAAAGCCTTCTTGAGATAGGTCTCAGCTTCGTTCACCCGATTCAGTTTGAAGTAGGCCCAGCCAAGGCTGTCGAGGTATGCCCCATTGTTCGGATCCAGATCAACTGCCTTTTGGATCAGCGACAGGGACTCATCCAGACGAACTCCGCGATCTGCCAGCATGTAGCCTAGATAATTCAAAGCAGCCGCATGCTTGGGGTTCAGTTCAATGACCTTCTTGAAGGTTTTTTCAGCCTTGTCATACTCTTTCTGCCGCTCGTACATCGAGCCCAGCATGAAATGGTAGCCCTCCTTGTTCTTGAAGAACTTTTCTGCCGTCAGCAGCGTTTTCTCGGCGTCTTTGAATTTCTTGTCGCGCTGGTACACCTGAATCATCGCGGAATAGATCTTCGCGTCGTCCTCGGACCCTTGCAGCATCCTCTGCAACCGTTCAATAGATTGGGCTCCCTTTCCAGATTCGCTGAGAAGGTCGGCGTGGAGCAGCTTGAGGTCCTTGTCTTCAGGATGGGCCTTAACGGCGTCTTCGGAGGCTGCCAGCGCTTTGTCCAACTGCTTGGACGCCCGATAGGTATCGATGATGTAGCTGTCGGCACGGGCTGCATTCTCCGCGTTCATCGTCTTCAGCTCTGTGAAGTAAGCAATGGCCTGCGGAAACTTTTCCAATTGCTGAGATACATATCCCGCATGAGTCAGGAATGCACCACGATTCTGTTTTTCAGACGCCGAATAGTTCCCGGCCGGTTTTTCAGTTAACTTCAAGAGCTGTTGGAACCGTTCTTCAGCCTTTTCGTACTTTCCAAGCTCTTCATACAGCAAGGCGATATTGAAGCTGATCTCCAGGCTCCCAACCAAAATCGAGCTGGCTTTGTTGTAGTGCGTCAGCGCCTTGTCGAAATCGCGCCGGTTCTTGTAGATCTGAGCCAGCCGGAAGTATGCGACACCCTCGTCCGGATCGGCCTCTAAGATCTTCAGGAATTCTTTCTCTGCTTCCTCGTCTTGTTTGTTATCGAGCAGAGCCTGTGCGAGCCCCTTGCGCAACTCCAAGCCGTCTTCGTCCAACGCCATCGCCTTGCGATAGGCTTCAATTGCATTTGGATAGTCTTTGACCTGCTCATAGGCGATCGCCATCTGCTCAAGGATGCGAGGCGAATTCGGATTCACCTCTAGAGCTTTCTTGAACACGTTGATGGCTTCTTGCGTGTTGCCCTGTTCGGAATAGATCTGTGCCAGGTTTGCGAGCCCGGCTTCAGAGGAGGGGGCTTTATCCAGTAGCCGCTTGGCCGTTTCAACGGCTTTTTCACCCTGCCCGTCGTAGCGGTAGAGCAGACTCAGAACTACCAGCGAGTTGGTGTCAGACCTATCCAGGCTACAAATCTTTTCGTACTCTTGGATCGCCTTTTTCAGGTATTCACTCGAGGCCGGGGCCCGTTGGGAATCTTCGTTGCGGACGATACCGTAGTAGATGCTGCCCAATAGCCGGTGCGCTTCGAGGCTCTCGGGATCGACCCGAATCGCACTCTCTGCTTCACGAATGGCGTTAGTTACCTGGCGGTTGCGCAGGTAAGCGTTTGCGAGTTCGATGTAGAGACTCGCAGACTGAGGATCCTGCTGGATGGCTTTTTTGTACTCGTCGACGGCATTCAGAAAACTACCGCTTTCTTCATAATTGCGAGCCAGACTGAAATGATAGTAAGCCTCTGCTCGACGCTTGGCTGGGTTCTGCTCAGCTGGAGCAGATTTTGATTCACCGGGCTGGCCACCACCCGCCTTTTGCACCATTCCAAATGGAGAGCCAACCAGCAGCGCTAAAAGTAAAACCAAGCCTGGCAACGATTTGCTAGTCAATACAATTAGAAATCTCATGAAAAAGCAGTCCTTATCGCAAGTTGCGCAAGATTATCCCATGCGAAGCACAGGGCGTCAAATCCTAAGGCGTATCAAAGCCTGCGGTGCCACCTGTGACCTAGACATTAATTCTCTTAATAAATAGACAATAGAGTGAAACTCTGGCAGACTCCTTCGCACAGGAGGAATCTATGCCATTTGCTAAGCAGCGCAAGCCCCTGTCGTTTTTGCCGGAGGAA